>Ga0207684_10001970_pt1 | contig 21206 bp, 18 predicted proteins | sample KBSK5501metaG_FD_184342 | JGI IMG/M metagenome (GOLD analysis project Ga0207684, IMG submission 184342) | Corn, switchgrass and miscanthus rhizosphere microbial communities from Kellogg Biological Station, Michigan, USA - KBS K5-50-1 metaG... | ecosystem: Host-associated > Plants > Roots >...
CTTCGGCGCGGTGCTCTACGAGATGGCAACCGGGCGACAACCGTTCGCCGGGCACACGTCCGCCGTCATCTTCGACGCCATCCTGAACCGTGCTCCGACGCCTCCCGTTCAACTCAACCCGCAGCTTTCGGAAGAGCTCTCGAGAATCGCAAACACGGCTCTCGAGAAGGACCGCGAGCTGCGCTATCAGAGCGCGACGGAGATCAAGACCGACCTGAAGCGCTTGAAACGCGACTCCGCCTCGGGTCGAGTGAGCACCGCGGAAAGACCGCCCTCACCGCCACCGGCCGCTCGCCCGCGTCGGTGGGCGCGACCCACCTTCGCCGGCGTCCTGGTCCTCGGACTGGCCGCCGGCGCTATCTGGTGGACCGCCCATCGGCGATCGAGACTTGGGGCGCCGCGCGGCCAGATCACGCTTGCGGTCCTCCCCTTCCAGAACTTGAATGCCGACGCTTCGACCGACTATCTCCGGCTGGCGCTGCCGGACGAGATCGCGACGACGCTTCCTTACGTTCCCGCGCTCGCAATTCGCCCGTTCGCATCCAGCCGGAAGTACGCGAAGACGGATGTCGATCTGCAGAGCGCTGGCCGGGAGCTCCAGGTCGCCGACGTTCTGTCCGGGCACTTTCTCAAGGAGGGCAACCGGTTGCAGGTGACCCTCGAGGTCGTGGACACTGAAACGAACCGTCTGCTCTGGCGTGACACCTCGACCGGGGCCGCCGACGACCTGATCGGCCTTCGGGAACAGATTTCGCAGCGTCTGCGCCGGGGACTCTTTCCTCTGCTCGGCGCCAAAGGCGAAGGCGCGGAGGCCGCCACCCGGCCCAAGAATCAGGAGGCCTACGATCTGTATCTGCGCAGCACCGCGATCCTGCGTGATCCCGCCCCTAACAAACAAGCGATCTCCATGCTCGAGAAGTCTGTTGAGCTCGACCCGACTTATGCCCCGGCCTGGAACGAGCTCGGCCGCCGGCATTACCTCGACGCGTATTACGGAAAAGGAGGCGCAGCGGCCCGGCAGCGGGCGCGGGAGGCCTGTGAGCGCGCGCTCTCGCTCGATCCGAATTTCCTCATCCCCGCCGGCTCCATCGCAACCGACCAGGCCGAGGGCGGCGAGCTCGCGGACGCCTACAAGAAGGCCGCCGATCTGGTCGCCCGACGTCCGGAGAACGCGAACGCCCATTTCACGCTGGCATACGTGTCGCGCTACGCGGGCCTGCTGGATGAGTCCGCGCGCGAATGCGACTCGGCCCTGGCGGCGGACCCTCGCAACCGGGAATTCCGCTCCTGCTACCTCACCTTCATGGAACTGAAGAAATATGACCGCGCCAGAGAAATTTTGCGGCTCGACGCCGGATCCGACTGGTCCAGGACCGCTGAGGGAGACCTGCTCCTGCGCGAGGGAAGGCTCGAGGCAGCCGCCGAGATCAAGCGCACTCGACGCGCCGTTTCTGCAGTCGACTATTCCACGATGCTCCTCCGATCCGGATCCGCATCCGATCGGGACCGCCTTGCCGAGCGCGTCGAGGCGGGCTTTGCCGCCCTTCGCGACCCGGAGCCGAAGTTCCTGGGGGCGGGATTTCTCGCCCTCAGCGGATATCGTGACGCCGCCCTCCGGCTTCTTCGCAAAGCCGTCGAAGGCAACTATCTCTGCTATCCCGCGATGGACTACGACCCGCTCTTGAACAGTATCCAAAAGGATCCCGAATTCGCGGCGATCCGCGCCGAGGCCATCAAGAGGCAGAAGCCGTTCCTGGAACTCGCTCCGGCGGCGCGCCGGTGACCGAGCCTTCTCCCGACATCACGATGGAGATGGCCGAATACCAGTTCCGGGAACGCCGGCGCCCTTGCGCGCGTTAGGCTCTGTGTGGAAGGCCTCAACCTGGGAGGTTTCTCGTTCGCGACGATTGCCGTCGCGATCTTTTTCGGACTGGTGGGGTTCGCCGCCTTCCGATACGGAAAGAAGAACGGAGAGGCGCGTCCGCTCTTCCTTGGGGTTGCCCTCATGGCGTATGGATACTTCGTCACCAACGTCTGGCTGTCGCTCGCGATCGGAGCGCTGTTGACTCTCTTCCTGTTTTTCCCGCGCTGAAGAAGTCGGCGCCGGGCCCGCGAGCCAACAATTTATAAATTGTAATGTCAGGTCGCCGTTACGAGCGGATCTACGCCGTGGTCTCGCGCATCCCCCGCGGCCGGGTCGCGACATACGGCCAGGTCGCGAGGCTCGCGGGCCTCGCGGGCCAGGCGCGCCTGGTTGGTTATGCCTTGAGCGCGCTCGAGACCGGGAGCCGGATACCGTGGCACCGCGTCGTCAACGCCGCAGGCGAGATCAGCCTGCGGCAAGACGGCGGACAGGCCGGCAGGCTGCAGCGCGTTCTCCTGCAGCGAGAGCGTGTGCGGTTCGACGCGAGGGACCGGATCTCGCTCGAGCGTTTTCGATGGCGCCCGCGGTCGTGACCCGCGCGGCCCGAGCTCAGCCGCTCGGCTCCACCTCTGCGAGCCGGCGGCGCAAATAGCGGCGCTCGACGGCGTTGAACGTCAGTGCGAGCGACGCCTTGTATGCCCTCGCCGCCTCGTCGCGCCGTCCCAGGCGCCGCGCGAGATCGGCTCGGGCCGCGTGGTAGAGGTAGTAGCGGTCGAGCTCGCCCGAGGAGCCGATCGCGTCGATGAGCGCGAGGCCCCGTTCCAACTCGCCGCTCATCGCGATCGCCACGGCCCCGTTCAAGAGCACGACGGCAGTGGGCTGCACGCGCGCGAGCTCCTGATAGAGCGCCGCGATCTGCTTCCAATCGGTGTCCGCTCCCGACGAGGCCTCCGCGTGCAGCGCCGCGATGGCCGCCTGCAACGGATAGGGGCCCGGGCGGCGCAGGCGCAGAGCCTTCTCGACGAGCTCGATCCCTTCGGCGATCTCCGCCCGGTCCCATGCCGATCGATCCTGTTCGTCCAGCGGCACGAGCTCGCCACGATCGTTCACCCGCGCCCGCTTTCGCGAATCGTGGAGAAGCATCAGAGCGAGGAGCCCGAGAGTCTCCGGTTCCTCCGGGAAAAAGAGAAGCAACGTCCGAGCCAGCCGGATCGCTTCGGCGCACAGATCGGTCCGAAGGAGGCCGGAGCCCTCGGTCGCGGTGTAGCCCTCGTTGAAGATCAGGTAGATAACCGTCTGGACCGAGGCCAGCCGTTCCGGCAGCGCCTCCGTTTGCGGAACCTCGTACGGGATCTTCGCCTCTTCGATCTTGCGCTTGGCCCGCACCAGCCTCTGAGCGAGCGTGGGCTCCGGCAGGAGGAAGGCTCGCGCGATCTCGGCCGTCTCGAGACCTCCGAGCGTGCGCAGCGTCAGCGCGATGCGGGCCTCGACGGAGAGGGCCGGATGGCAGCACGTGAAAATCAGACGCAGGCGATCGTCGGGAAAGCTTGTCTGCGCGGAATCGTCGATCTCCTCCGGCTCGGCCTGCGCGAGCCAGGCGATCTCGCCGGCTTTCTCGGTTCGGGTCCGCTCGCGGCGCGCCTGGTCGATGAGCTTTCGCTGCGCGACCGTCGTGATCCACGCGCCGGGATTCTTCGGGACCCCCTTGTCTCGCCAACCGACGAGCGCCGCGGCGAACGCCTCCTGCAGCGCCTCTTCGGCCATGTCGAAGGAGCCGGACATCCCGATCAGGCCGGCGAGGATGCGCCCGCGCTCCCGCCGGAAAACCCCCTCGACGCTCTCGAGGAACTGCTCCGGCCCCTCCAAGGGCTGTCTCAGGTCCGCGCGGTGCGCGGCTCTTCCCATCGTTGCCCGAGGTGACGGAGCGGCCGAATCTCGACGCAGCCCCTGCCTCCCCCGCAGGCGGTCGGGATCTTCGAGGCCCACTCCACCGCCTCGTCGACGTCGCGGCATTCGAGGATGTAGTAACCGGCCAGCTGTTCTTTCGTCTCCGCGAACGGGCCATCCATCAGAACGATCTTTCCGCCGTCGGAGCGGACGGTTGTCGCCGTGGGCGTGGGCGCGAGCGGATCCGCTCCGACCAGAATTCCGCGCCGGGCTGTCTCATCCATCACCGCCCGGTGGCGGTCGATGACCTCCTGGCGTTCCTCCGGCGAGGCGGCGCCTTCCTCCGTTTCGGTCGTGTAGATCAGAAACATGTAGCGCATGTCGCCTCCGCCGCGATCATTTGAGGGATTCGTATTTCAGCACATCGAGCGATTGGAGAAGCACCGAGCGCACCTCGAAATGGAACTTGCCCGACCTCACCAGTGGGTCCTCCGACTCCCATTCCCGCGCCTGTGCCTCGTCCCGCGCGGCCGCGACGGCGAATCCGCTCAACGGGCTCGCGTCGGTCACCGGACCGGCGAGAAGATACTTTCTCGCTTCCAGATTCCCCCGGACGAACTCCCGGTGCGCCGCGAAGAGCGCCTTTCCTTCCGGCGAGGTCACCGTGCGCTTGGCGTCTCCCTCGGCCGTCACGAAAACAAGGCAGTAGCTCTTCATCCCCGGGGGCACCGCCGGCGGCGCGCCGGGCTGCTGGCCGAAAGAGGCCGAGCCCGGTCAGGAAGCAGACCAGAACGCAGAGTCCGAGTTGGTATCTCATGGAACCCTCCTCTCTTTCACCGAAACGACGGGCAGAACGACCGGAATCGACACCATCGAAAGGAGAAGATTCGAGTCCGATCCTGTCGATTTTCCAGTTCTCGCGCGTCGTCTTGTCGGGCACCCGCAAAAAGCGGCCGTCCGAACCTAAGGAGGATAACGATGTCAACGCAGGTCAAGTCCAAAGCGACGGTCAAGCCTGTCCCGCCGGGCTACCACACCGCGACTCCCTACCTAGTCGTTCGCGGGGGCTCCCGCGCGATCGACTTCTACAAGAAGGCTTTCGGGGCCAAGGAGCGCTTCCGCTTTTCGCGCGACAACGGAAAGATCGCGCACGGCGAGATCGAGATCGGGGATTCCTACGTCATGCTGGCGGACGAAGCTCCGGAGGCGGGCAGCCGCTCGCCCGAGACCGTCGGCGGCACGTCGGTCAGCGTGTTCCTGTACGTGGAGGACGTGGACGCCGTCTTCGGCAAGGCCGTGGCCGCCGGAGCCAAGCCGTCGCTCCCGCCGCAGAACATGTTCTGGGGAGACCGCTTCGCCAAGGTCAGCGATCCGTTCGGACACCAGTGGCAGATCGCCACGCATGTCGAGGACGTGCCCCCGGAGGAGATGGAGAGGCGGATGGCGGCGCACCGCTGAAGCGAGACTTTTCACCGGCGGCGGGAGCGCGCGGCCCGCGCTCCCGCTTTTTCATTGGATTCTTTTCAGCCGACGCGCCCCTGCACTCCGGGGAAGAGCATCTGGATGTGCCGGAGGAACTCGTCGGGGTCGGCCGGGCTGACGACCAGGATCCGTTCCGGCGTCACGAGGACGACCGAGCGCTTGAGGTCGGTCGCGTAGAGGCGATACCGGCCCAGCCGCCTGCTCCAGAAGAGGCCGGAGAAGGAGAAGAGTCCGCCGTTTCCGACGACGCGTAAAGACCCTTTGATGACGTCCGGATCCTTCCAGGCGCGCGACAAACCCGCAAGCGGAAAGGTCGTCGTCCAGAGCAGCCGGCCCACGCGAATCTGCCGCGCGTCCACCTCGTAGCCCGTCACGACGAAGAGCAGAGCGCCGAGCGCGACGCCGATCGGCACCCACGCCACGGCGGTGCCCACCGTGTGCGCGAATCCGAACGCCGGCGCTGCCCTCCACGCGGCATAGCTGACGCCCGCGAGTATCAGAGTGGAAACCGCCGACGTCACCTTCAGAAGCGTCGACCAGGTCGCCGCCGGGAACCTTTGCATCTACCTATCATGCGCCTCGCCTGGCCGAAATTCAGGCCGCGGCCGCTGCTAACCCGTCGGGAGCCGGAGCCGGGCGCGGAGGCCTCCAATCGGCGAAGCCTCCAGAGAGATCGATCCGCCGTACAGCTCCGCCAGGTCGCACACGATCGCGAGACCGATTCCGGAGCCGGGCGCGCCTTCGTCGGCGCGCACGCCCCGCTGCAGAACCCGGTCCCGCATCGACGGAGGAAGGCCCAGGCCGTCGTCGTCGACGGTGATCACGATGGCACCGCCCTCTTCCGCAGCCTCGACCGTGACGCGCGCTTTCGCCCACTTGCAGGCGTTGTCGAGAAGGTTTCCCAGCATCTCGTCCAGGTCTTCGCGCTGGACCCGGACGAAGCGCTCCGGCGGAACGCGGGATTCGATCGAGAGCCCGCGGCCGGCGTGGAGCCGGGCGAGCGTGCGGACGAGCCCTTCCGCCGATTCCGCGACCGAGCACCGCGCTCCGGCGACGGCGGCGCCGGTCGCTGCAGCGCGCGCCTGCGCCAGGTGGTAATCGATCTGACGTCGCATGCGTTCGACCTGCTGATCGACCGTCGAGGCCAGCTCTCGCTGGCCCGCGGCTTCGGCGCGCTCGGCTTCCTGAGACAACACGGCGAGGGGAGTCTTCAGGCCGTGAGCCAGGTCGCCCGCTCTTGCCACGGCACGACTGATCCGACGCTCTCGATCCTCGAGCAGCTTGTTCAACTCGTCGACGACCGGCTGGACTTCCGACGGGTAGATCCCCTCGACGCGCTGCTCCCGGCCGTCACGAACTGCCGTCAGCCGATCGCGCAGTTGTCCGAAAGGGGCCAGACCCTTACCGACGATCCAGAGTCCGACCGCGATGAAGCCGAGGCCCAGCGCCGCGAGCGAGGAGAAATGAAGCGCTAGCCGCGTTCGCATCGGAATATGGTGCGCGGCGAAGACACCCGCGACGACGTGCGCGGCCGCCATCAAGACAATCATCCAGAGGAGCCCGCCTACGAAAAGGCGAGAACGCAGTGACCTCGGCCGATTCACGGCTCCGCCCCGATTCGATAGCCCAGCCCGCGCACGGTCTCGATGAAGCCGGGCCCGAGCTTCTTGCGCAGCCGCCCGATGAAGACCTCCACCGTGTTGGAGTCGCGATCGGCGTCCTGGGAGTAGATGTGCTCGGTCAACTCGCCCTGCGAGACCACTTGCCCGCGGTGATGCATCAAGTACGAGAGGACGCGAAATTCGTGGCTCGTCAGCTTGATAGGGTTCCCGTCGATCGTCACCCGCGCGCTCCGCGGATCGAGGGCGAGCGCTCCGCAGCGAAGCTCGGGCGTGACCTGCCCGCTCGCGCGCCGGATCAGAGCGCGCAGTCGCGCGAGCACCTCTTCCATCCGGAACGGTTTGGCGACGTAGTCGTCCGCGCCGCCGTCGATTCCCTGGACCTTCTCGTGCCAGCTTCCGCGCGCGGTCAGGACCAGGACCGGCATCGAGAGCCCCGCATCGCGCCACCGGCGCAGGACGGTCAGCCCGTCGACTTTCGGCAAGCCCAGGTCCAGGATGACCGCGTCGTAGCGCTCGGTCTGGCCGAGAAAGTCGGCGCGCTCCCCGTCGGCCGCGCAGTCCACCGCGTACCCCGCCTCGGCCAGCGCCGTCGAGAGCTGCTGCGCAATCTGCGACTCATCCTCCGCGACCAGAACTCTCAACGGGTCCTCCCGATCCACGTCTCCTTATTAAGGGGCTCCGGCTGAACGACGGCTGAACGGCCCGTTCCAGAACCGTTCAGCGGCGGGTTCATACGCTTGGCCATTATGATCAAGCTGCAAGGCCTCACGAAGACCTACGAGACTCCGGCGGGGGCCTTCCCCGCGCTCAAAGGGATCGATCTCGACATCGGCGCGGGCGAGCTCGTGGCGGTCGTCGGCAAGTCCGGAAGCGGCAAGTCGACCCTCCTCCACATGGTCGGAGGCATCGATCGACCCTCCTCCGGTTCCGTCGAAGTCGGCGGCGGCGCCATCCAGAACCTGACGGAAAACCAGCTCGCGGCCTGGCGAGCCCGCAGCGTCGGCATCGTCTTTCAGTTCTTTCAGCTTCTCCCGACGCTGACCGTCGCCGAGAACGTGATGCTGCCGATGGACTTCTGCAAGACGGTTCCCGCGCGCGCACGGCGGCGCCGCGCGCTGGATCTCCTCGCGCGCGTGGACGTCGCCGAGCAGGCGGACAAGCTGCCGTCGACTCTGTCCGGCGGGCAGCAGCAGCGCGCCGCGATCGCCCGCGCGCTCGCGAACGACCCTCCGATCATCCTCGCCGATGAGCCGACCGGCAATCTCGACTCGGAAACGGGGGCCGCGATCTTTCGACTGTTCGGCGATCTCGCCCGGGACGGCAAGACCGTCGTCGTCGTCACGCACGAGCGCGATTCGATCTCGCATGCCGACAGGACCGTGACGCTCGCCGACGGACGCGTGGCGTGATGGCGCCGCGCTGGCGAAAGGCCCTCCGCGACTTCTGGCAGGAGCGCACGCGCACCGTTCTCGTCGTCCTCGCGATCACGCTCGGGATCGCGGGTTTCACGGCGGTGCTCTCGAGCTACGCGGTCCTCACCCGCGAATTGGACCGCGGCTATCTCGCCACGAACCCGGCCTCCGCGAGTCTCAAGACCGACCCCATCGACGACAAGCTCGTGGCGTCCATCCTCTCCGGCCACGGCGTCAGCGACGCCGAGCCCCGGCGGGTCGTCTCCGGACGCATCCAGTTGGGTCCGATGGAATGGCGCAACCTCACGCTCTTCGTAGTCAAAGACTACGGAAACATTCGCGTCAGCAAGCTCGTGCCCGAGCAGGGCGCCTGGCCCCCGGCGGCTGGAGAGATCCTGATCGAACGAGATGCCTTCCAGGTCGCCCGCACGTCGATCGGCAAGGACGTAACCGTTCGGACCACGCACGGAAAGGAACAGACGCTTCGCGTGGCCGGGCGCGTCCACGATGTCGGGCAGGCCCAGGCGCGGATGGAGAACGTCGTCTACGGCTACATCAATCTGGAGACGCTGGCGCGGCTTGGCGAAGAGCCGTATCTGGATCAGCTCAAGATCCTGGTTGCGGAGAACCGATTCGACGAGCAGCACATCCGATCGGTGGCGGCGGATTTGCGGAAGGTCCTCGAGAGCGAAGGCCATCCCGTCTCCCGCATCGAGATTCCGCAACCGGGCAAGCACCCGCATTCGGACCTCATGGGTGTCCTGCTTCTGGGCATGGCGAGCTTCGGCGTGTTCGTCCTGCTCTTGAGCGGAATCCTCGTCGTGAATCTCCTCACGGCAATGATGGCCACGCAGGTCCGCCAGATCGGCGTGATGAAGGCGATCGGCGCCACGCGCGGTCAAATCGCCGGAATCTATCTGAGCCAGGCGGCTCTCCTCGGCGCTGCGGCGATCTTTGTCGCGGTTCCGGCAGGGATCCTGGGCAGCCACGCGCTCTGCCGCGCCATGGGGGTGTTTCTCAACTTCGATATCCAGAGCTTCGCCGCGCCGGTCTGGGTCTACCTGCTCGTCGCCGCTGTGGGCCTCCTCGTGCCGCTGCTGTCGGCGGCTTACCCCGTCTGGAAGGGAAGCGGTGTTTCCGTTCGCGAAGCGTTGTCCGACTTTGGTGTCTCGGCGGGGGCGTTGCGAGTCGGCGCTCTGGACCGCGCTCTCGCCGGCGTGCGCGGTCTCGCCCGCCCGCTTCTGCTCGCGATCCGCAACAGCTTCCGGCGGCGTGGGCGCCTGGCGCTCACCCTTCTGACGTTGGCCGCGGGCGGCCTCTTCTTCATGACCGCGTTGAACGTACGCGCTTCGTTGATCCAGACGCTCGATCGTCTCTTCCGGTCGAAAAAGTTCGACCTGACGGTCGGGTTCGGCACGATGGTCCCTGCGGACCCGATCGAACGCGCGATCCGGAAGACACCGGGCATCCTCAGGTCGGAAGGCTGGATCACGACGGAGGGTGTGTTTTCCGGACCGGGTGACACCCCTGCGGTCGAGAGCCGGAGCGGCGGAGGACCCCACGCCGCCGGCGCGACTGGCGGCGGCCCGCACGAGGGCAGCTCGGAGACCGGCGGCCGGTTCGCGGTCGTGGCACTCCCCGCCGAGACGAAGGCTCTCGCTCTCGAGATCGTCAAGGGAAGGGGCCTCGCGCCCGGAGACGAGGATGGGATCGTGGTCAACAACGCGCTGGCCGCGAAAGTGCCCGGACTCAAAGTCGGCGCCCCGATCTTCTTTCGGATGGGACCCGCCCAGACGTCGTGGCGGGTCGTCGGCATCGCGCGCGAACCCTTCTCCCCCGCCGTCGCCTACGTTCCGCTGCGTTTTTTCGAGGAGCGCGGCCACACCGGCGCGGTGAACAACGTCCGGCTGGCCCTGGACCGCACGGACCGCGCCTCGATCCAACGGGTGAAGGAAGACCTCGAAAAAAACCTCGAGGAAGAAAACGTGCGGGCGGTGAGCAGCACCAGCAAGGCCGACAGCCGGTTCAGCTTCGACCAGCACATGTTGATGATCTACGTGTTTCTGATCGTCGTTTCGTGCCTGCTCGGCGGCGTGGGCGGCCTCGGCCTCATGACGACGATGAGCCTCAATGTGCTGGAGCGCCGGCGGGAGATGGGAATTCTGCGAGCGATCGGCGCCTCCCCGCGCGTCGTATGGCTGATCGTCATCGCCGAGGGTTTGGTGATTGGAGCTCTGAGCTGGGCGCTGGCGGCGCTCGCGGCTTGGCCGGTCAGCAAGCTCCTGGGCAACATTCTGGTCCGTCTGGCGTTCAAGGGAGGCCTCGACTTCGTCTTCGAGACCCGGGGGCTTTTCCTCTGGCTCGCCGTGTCCGTCCTTCTGGCCGCGGCATCGAGCTTTCTGCCGGCCTGGCACGCGTCGAGACGTTCCGTACGGGAGGCGATCAGCTATGAGTAAGAAGACCGGGTCCTGGATTCTCGTCGCGGTCATCGTCCTGATCGTCGTCGCGGCCGTGTGGTTCGGAGGCGCGGCGATCTGGCGTCTCTTGCTCGCGATGCACAGCCGGCACTGACAATCGCTCACTCGCGGCTCTTTTCCGAGATTGCTCGCGAACAGCGGAACAGCCGAACTGCGGAACCTTCCTTCTCCCCGGGCGTAGGAAGAGGTACGCCATGGAAGTCTTCCTCGCGGATGTTCGCTATGCGCTGCGGGGAATGCGGCGCTCGCCCGGATTCGCCGCCGCCGCGATCCTGACGCTCGCGCTCGGCATGGGCGCTACGACGGCCATCTTCTCCGTCATCAAGGGCGTCCTGCTTGCCCCGCTCCCCTACCGGGAGCCCGATCGCAGCGTGATGATCTGGAGCCGCTGGAAGGAGTTCGAGAAGACGTGGGTCTCGGAGGGCGAGGTCCTCGACTATCGGCGGTTCTGTCCGAGTCTCCGGAGCGTGGCCGCCTGGGACGCGGGCGAAGCGAACCTGACCGGCAGCGGGAGCCCCATCCGCGTCGGCGTCGCGAGAATCAGTGCGAACACATTCGAGACTCTCGGCGCGAGCCCGCTGCTCGGCCGTCCGTTCAACGCCCAGGAAGACCTTCCCGGAGGGCCTCCCGTCGCGGTCTTGAGTCACGGCCTCTGGCAGAACCGCTTCGGGTCGAACGAGAGTGCGGTCGGACGCATCGTCGAGCTCGACGGCGTCGCGCGGCGGATCGTAGGCGTCATGCCGCGCGGCTTCGCCCTCCCGACCGATTTTACGGTGAGCGCTTCCGAGCCCTCTCAACTCTGGATCCCGCTTCAGCTCAATCCGGCCGAGACCGAGCACGGCAACCACGGCCTCTATGGCGCCGGTCGACTCGCCCGCGGCGCCAGCGTCGCGCGCGCGACCGCGGAGCTGAAGGCGCTGACCACCAACCTGACTCGTCAGGGGATCTACCCTCCGCAGATGGGTTTCGAGGCGTTTGTGGTCCCCGTCGAGGAAGAGATTCGCGGGCCGGCGCGCTCGGCTCTTCTGCTCGTCTTCGGTGCAGTCGGATTCCTGCTGCTGATGGCCTGCGCGAACGTCGCAAACCTTCTGCTCGCGCGAGCCGAAGGGCGGCAGCGCGAGATCTCGGTGCGCGCGGCCCTCGGCGCGGGCAAGGGGCGGCTGGCCCGCCAACTGCTGACGGAGAGCTTCGTCCTCGCCGCCGCCGGCGGGGCCCTGGGGCTCGCGCTCGCGTGGATCGGCATTCGCGTCATCGTCGCGCGCGCCGCGGCCGGGCTGCCTGCCCTCGCGCCCATCCGGATCGATTCGGACATGCTGCTCTTCGCCGCGGCGCTGTCCGGCGTCACGACGCTTCTCTTCGGCCTCGCGCCTGCTCTGCGCACGCTCGGCTTGAACTTGTCCGAGTCTTTGCGGGACGGCGCCGGCGGCGCTTCGGCGGGCTGGCGGCGCCAGAAGCTGCGCGGGATGCTCGCGGCGGCGCAGATGGGACTGGCGGTCCTCCTGCTTCTCGGAGCCGGCCTGATGCTGCGTAGCCTGGAAGCGTTGATGAACATCGATCTCGGGTTCGACGCGCGACAGGTCTTGACGGCCCAGCTCCGTCCACCGGAGGCGAGCTACGAAAAACCGGGGCAGGTCGTCGCCCTCTACCGAACGATTCTCGAACGCGTGCGCGCGATCACCGGCGTCCGCGCGGCCGGCATCGTGCGATCTCTTCCACTCGCGGCCTCGATCGGCGACTGGGGACTCTCCGTCGAGGGCTACGTGCCGCCGCCCGGAGACAACGCGAAAGGCGATTGGCAGGTCATCTCCGAAGGCGCGCTCGAGGCGCTTGGAGAGCACATCGTGCGCGGACATGCGATCGCATCGACCGACACGGCGAACGCGCTTCCCGTGGCGCTGGTCAACGAGACGATGGCTCGGATGTACTGGCGCAACGCCGATCCGATCGGAAAACGCATCCGCATGGGCTCGAACAATCCGAAACGGCCCTGGATGACTGTCGTGGGAGTCGTCAAGAACGTCCGCCACAACGGAGTCACCGCGGCGATCAAAGGGAAGTTCTACGTCCCCTACGCCCAGTTTCCTTCGTCGACGGGATTCGCGGCGCGCAACGTGACGCTGGTCGTCCGGAGCAACGGACAGCCGCTCGCCCTTCTCGGTCCGATTCGCGCCGAGGTCGCCCGATTGGACGCCAACCTCCCGATCGCGAACGTCCGGACGATGACCGACGTGGTGAAGGCTTCGCTCGCCACGCCGCGCTTGACGGGCCTCCTGCTCTCGACGTTTGCCGGCCTCGCTCTTTTCCTGGCCGCCGTCGGAGTCTCGGGCGTCCTCGCGTACCTCGTCAACCGCATGCGCCGCGAGATCGGCATCCGGATGGCCCTCGGCGCCTCGCGCGCCAACGTGCTCGGCCTCGTCGTCGGCCGGGGCATGGCGTTCGCGGGCGCGGGAATCGCGGCCGGAGTCCTGACGGCGCTCCTTTTGACGCGCGTGATGTCTGGACTGATCTACGGCGTCGGCCCGCGCGATCCCTTGACCTTCGCCGCCGCGACTTTCGTGCTCCTCGCCATCGCCGCCGCCGCCTGCGTCGTGCCGGGTCTGCGCGCGACCCGCTTCGATCCTCTGGAAGCGCTCCGCTCCGAGTAAGAGCGCCCAAGACGGGTGCAACTCACCGGGCGGCGGTAGACTCGCGAATGGGCTTCGACTGTCGCGAGGAGATCCGATGAGACGACGAGACTTCTTCACCTCGACCGCCGCTCTTGGACTTCTGGCCGCTTCGCGCGGCGCTCTCGCCGCAGCACCTGACGGTCCGGCCCAGGCCGGCGGAAAAGTTCGCCCGCTGAAAGCGCCCGAAAACGAGATGATTCGCGTCGCCTTCGCGATCTCGAAGGGAACGACGGAGATCGACTACGTCGGACCGGAGGCCGTGTTCGAGACGTGGTACCAGGATCCGGTCACGAAGAAGCCGGCGCCGCGTTTCAAGCTCTTCACCGTCTCGGACACGCGCGAGGCCGTGGATGGCCGAGTCGCGGATTTCACGTTCGACACCGTCCCTTCCCCGCACATCGTCGTCGTGCCCGCGCAGCGCGGCTCTGTGGCATTGACCGACTGGCTTTGCAAGGTGTCCCCCACCGCCGACGTGACGATGTCGGTCTGTGTCGGCGCTCGGCATCTCGCGGCGGCGGGCCTTCTGAACGGAAAGAAAGCAACCTCGCATCACGACGCCATCGACCGGTTAGCCAAGGACTTCCCCGACGTCCAGTGGGTCCGCGGCGTCCGATTCGTAGAAGGAGAAAAGATCTCGACAGGCGGCGGCCTCACGGCGGGAATCGACCTCGCCCTGCACGTCGTCGAGAGATATTTCGGGCGCGCCGAGGCTCTCAAGGTGGCCGAGCACCTGGAGTACGAGGGCAAGGGCTGGATGGTTTAAACGCTTCCCTCGCCGCTTCGCCGCTGCCAGGTTTCGCGCGACGCGATAGCATCCGCCGAGCGGATTTGGGTGCAGCAGTGAGGAGGCATCGATGATGAGGTTGCGAAGAGGACGCATCCGGCGCGGAGCTCTCCTCCTTGCCGGCTTAGCGGTGGCAATCGGCGCGGTGTGCGCGGTGGCGGTCGCCGCGACGAACAAACCGCCGCTTCATGCGCGCAAGTGGCTCGCGATCACGGGAAAGCCGCTCGCGGCCACGGCCGGCGCGATGATCTTTCAGAAAGGCGGCAACGCGGTGGACGCCGCATGCGCCATGATCGCCGCGACCTGCACGATGTGGGACACGCTCTCCTGGGGCGGAGAGACGCAGGCGCTGATCTACAACCCGCATACAAAGAAAGTCATCGGCATCAACGCGCTCGGCGTGGCTCCGACGGGAGCGACTCCCGAGTACTTTCGTTCGAGGGGAATGCCCTACCCGCCCGAGTACGGCCCGCTCGCCGCCGTGACGCCGGGGACTCCCGGCGGAATCATGGTCATGCTCGCCGAGTACGGGAAGCTGTCGCTCGCCGAGGTGCTCGCCCCCTCCATAGAGATGGCGGACGGCTACGCGGTCGAGCAGCAGCACGTCTCGACGGCGAAGCGTCAGCGCGACTGGCTGCTGAAGTGGCCGGAGTCGCGGCGCATCCTCCTCCCGCACCCGGGAGACCAGCCGCCCGACGCGGGTGAGGTCTTCAAACAACCCGATCTCGCGGCCACGCTGCGCAAGTTAGTCGAGGCGGAAAAGTCGGCGCTCAAGGCGGGCAAGTCCCGGAAGGACGCGATCCTCGCGGCCTACGACCGCTTCTACAAGGGGGATATCGCCAAGGAGTTCGCGCGCGGCTCGCAGGAGGTCGGCGGCCTCCACACCGCCGAGGACCTCGCGAAGTGGAAGGTCAAGATCGAAGAGCCGGTCAAGGTCAGCTACAAGGGCATCGACGTCTACAAGCTCGACTTCTGGACGCAGGGCCCTGCCATGCTTCAGGCGCTCAATATCCTCGAGGGGATGGACCTGAAGGCGATGGGCTACAACAGCACGCGCTACCTCCACGCGATCTACCAGGCGATGAACCTCGCGTTCGCCGACCGCGACTTCTACTACGGCGACCCGGCATACCAACCCGCGCCGCCGGGCCTCGGCCTCCTGTCGAAGGACTATGCGAAGGCGCGCGCCGCGAAGATCGACTGGACGAAAAACGACCCGAACGTGAAGCCGGGCGACCCGTACCCGTTCATGCGCTCGACCAATCCGTACGCCGACCTGCTCGCCAAGTGGCCGCCGCCGCCCAAGGGCAAGGCCGGGCCTCCGACTCAGGACGCGGCTTCATTGGGCGCGATGCCGTTGCCCGCCCGCACCTTCGAAGAGGAGTTCTATGCCGGCACGACTTCCGTCGAGGCGGCGGACGCCGAGGGCTGGGTCGTTTCCGTGACGCCGTCGGGCGGCTGGCTTCCGGCCGTCATCGCCGGAAAGACCGGCATCGGAATGAGCCAGCGGATGCAGAGCTTCGTCGTCGACCGCGCCGAGAATCCCTACAACGTCCTGGAGCCCGGTAAGCGCCCGCGCGTGACTCTGACGCCGACGCTCGCCTTGAAGGATGGCAAGCCCTATCTCTGCTTCTCCGTTCAGGGGGGAGACTCGCAGGACCAGAACCTGCTGCAGTTCTTCTTGAACGTCGTCGAGTTCGGCATGACCCCGCAGGAGGCGACCGAGGCCGCGAACATCAACAGCTACCAGATGCACAGCTCCTTCGGCGCCCACGAGTCCAGACCGGGTGCGATGGAGATCCACCCTTCCCTGCCGCCTTACGTCCGCGCCGAGCTCGTGAAGATGGGCTACAAGCTCCAGGTTGTCCCGAAAACGAGCGGCCCGATCAACGCGATCATGCTGGACCAGGCCCACGGCACCATGTGGGGAGGCTCGAGCGACCACGGCGAGGACTACGGCATCGGGTGGTGAGGGGGGAATCACGAATCGGGAGGGGCGGGTCAGGAACCATTCCCTCTCCCTCCGGGAGAGGGTCAGGGTGAGGAACTCAAGTCCAAGTCGCGCCGTGCGGAGCGTGCCGCAGCAAGAACTCCCTCTCCCTCCGGGAGAGGGGCGGGGTGAGGGGCTCCCTCCTGCCCCCCTACCTAACTTTTTTCAAATTCCCTGTCCAAATTTCCCCCTCTCCTTGCCACTTCATAGGTAAGGGGGGGTCTCCGGTGACCATGCGGAGAGGGAACGTAGAATTGAAGCTAACTCATTCAAGAAGAGTGGGTTCACAAACGACTCAGCGCCCGGCCGAGTTCAGGGCCGCGCGCGAAGGACTTCTGAACGCCCTCCCCGACATCCAAGTCGAGGTCGAAGACACCGCCGCCGATGGCGATCACCTCTTTCCGATGACTCTTATGCTTCGAGATTGGCGATGAAGACATTCGGGCTGGCTGAGCTGCTGCACCCGCTTTCCACAAATGTGTTCATGTCCAGATACTGGCAAAGACAGCCGTACGTGCGCCACGGCTCGCTCGAACGGTTCAAAGAGATCGCAACGATTCCGGCCCTCCGAAGCATCGAGGCAATCTTGGGAGTGTGGCGCGGCTCCGCGGAGGCTTGGGCACCGCGGGGCACTGGGCACCCAGTAATTACGGCCGAGGCTGACCAGTTGTCTGACCTCTATCAGAGCGGCTACACGCTTTATTTGTCTCATGTTGAAGAACACGTCCCTGCCTTGGAACCTCTCGCGCGCCGCCTGGAACTTGACTTGGGTATGAGAGGTGACGAGGTGTTCTTTGAAGTCTTCGTGTCAAAGGGAGCCGGATCAGCAGTTCATTTCGATCCAAACGTGACCATCAACATTCAGTTAATTGGCGCCAAACAATGGCGAATTGCAGAGAACAAGCATCTCACACATCCGCACGCTGGCTGGAATGTTGGCAGCGAGGTGGACGACGAAATGAAGGCTTATTCACGGCAACCCTTGCCGTCAAAGATGCCGAGAGGATCCAGAAGATTTGAAGCGCGACAAGGCACATTAGTGTATCTGCATCCGGGTTATTGGCATTCCACTGTTAATCACGAGCCGTCTCTATCGCTGCTTTACACCATCGATCCGCCCTCGTGGGCTGCCCTTCTTGCCGATGAAATCAAGGCTCACCTGAACACAGTCGATGACGCTCGAGAGCTGGCCTTTGGCCTTGGATCGACCGGCGGACGGGACTTCAAGCGACAACGGCTTAAGACGTTGATCAAGGAAGTCTGTAACGCAGCGGGTCGGATGAGCGCCGACGGCCTGCTTGCAAAGTGGGGTGCATCGCTAACGGCTTCCTTCGAGCGAAAAGCCCCGTTCAGGTATCGCACCCGGGTGGTAGAAAGCGGTGGCGAGAAAAAGGTTGTCTTGACCACGAAGGCCGGCCGAACAACAAGACGAACCGAGTTACCGTTGGATGGGACAATAGCGCTGAGATACATTTCACGTAAGCGGCGTTTCTATGGCCATGAGGTGGCCTCGGCAATCGAACGGGCTTCCGCCGAACGCGTCAGTGAGATCCTTGAGAGATTGGAGAAGTCAGGCCTCATCATCAGAATGTCGCACTCGCACGAACGCTAGGCGCCCTCACAGCCCCGAGGGGCATTTGGGGTCGGGTCTGTTTCGGAAACGTACGGGGTCAGGTCTGTGAACATGTGAAGTTACAGCCACTGACTTCACCAAGGGCCAGAGAAGGTCTGGGGTCCCACCGGGGTTAGTCTGGTATATGGGTATGTGTTGTCGAAGGCGCGAGCAGAGGCTTATAAAACCCACAAGCCAAGACTGACCCGCTGCGTCTTCCTTTTCGGGTTGACATCTGACCCGAGCAGACGGATACTCGGGTCGAATGTCGACCCAAACTGAAAAGAGCCGCCTCGAGCTGCTTCAGGGGACGCTGGATCTCTTGATCCTCCGGACTCTCATCTTCGGGCCGCAGCATGGACAGGGCATCGCGCGCGCCATCCAGGAGACGTCGGAAGAAGAGCTTCTCGTCGAGCACGGCGCTCTCTATCCGGCCCTCCAGAGGCTCGAGGAGCGCGGCTGGGTGTCCGCGAAGTGGGGAACTTCTTCGAATAACCGCAAGGCCCGCTTCTACACGCTGACCGCCGCCGGCCGCAAACAGCTCGTCAGAGAAACCACCAAGTGGAAGCGGCTCGCGCAGGCCGTCGAGCGGATCCTGGGGTCGGAGGCCGTGGAGGAGAGCTGAGCCATGCGTCGACGCGACCGGAACCCGGACGACTTCGCCGCGGAAATCGAGGCTCACCTGGAGCTCGAGAGCGAGCGTCTCCGGGAGCAGGGCCTGAGCGCGGAGGACGCGCGGTTTGCGGCGCAGCACAGCTTCGGCAACGCCACACGAGCCCGGGAGCGCTTCTATGAATCGGCCCGCTGGCTCTGGTGGGATCACATCTGCCAAGACGTTCGCTACGGCCTGCGCCGGCTGCGCCAGGCTCCCGGCTTCACGGCCATCGCGATCCTGACGATTGCCCTGGGCATCGGCGCAACGACGGCCATCTTCAGCGTCGTCGAGGCCACGTTGTGGCGTCCGCTCCCCTATTCGCATCCGGACCAACTCGTCAGCATCCAGGACGATCTGCCCGGCGTGGGTGCCCGCGACGTGGGACTGTCCGAGCCCGAGTGGCAGGACCTTCAGCACTCCGGCATCTTCGAGTGGGTCTCGCCGGCATGGTTCGACGAGAACAACATGACAGGAGTTTCAACGCCGGAGCGTGTCAGCCTGCTGAGTGTCGCGCCCGATTATTTCGCGCTGCTCGGCGTGAAGCCCCAGTTGGGCGCCACTTTCGATCCGCAGAACCACGCGCCGGGATTCACCGGCGAAGCGGTCATCAGCGACGGCTTGTGGAAGCGCGCCTTCGGTTGCGATCCCAGAGTCCTCGGCCGAGGCATTCGGCTCGACACCGACCTGTACACGGTCATCGGCGTCATGCCTCCGGGTTTTCGCTCGCCGGAGCGCACGCCCGCTGAACGCAGGGCCGAAGTCTGGCCCGCAACGAGCTTCTACGGCCCACCGCTGTTGGATCACCCGCCGCGAAAGGGTCGCAACCTTCCGGAAGCAATCGCGCGGTTGAAGCCCGGCCTGACTCTCGATACGGCCCAGAGCCGCGTCAACGCCCTGGTCGCCGCGCTCCAGAAGCAGTATCCCGCGGATTATCCGGCACAGAGCGCATGGAGAATCCGCCTGGTCCCTCTGAAAGAAAAGATCGTCGGCGACGCCCGGCGATCGCTGATCCTGATGCTCGCCGCGGTCGGACTGGTGCTGCTGATCGGGTGCCTGAACGTCGCGAACCTCCTCTTGGCGCGCGCCAGCGTCCGAGGCCGCGAGATGGCGCTCCGGCAGGCGCTCGGCGCCGGGCGTCAGCGACTGATTTCCCAGCTCCTCACGGAGGGCCTGCTGCTGTCGCTCCTCGGCGGGATCGCCGGGGTGGCGCTCCTGGTCGGAGCGCAACGTTTCCTGTTGCGGCTCGTGCCCGACAGTCTGCCGCGGCTTGGCGTCGTCTCGATCAACTGGACAGTCCTGGTGTTTGCCGCAGCAGCTTCGCTCATTTCGGGCCTCGTCTTTGGACTGACGCCCGCGCTGCACTCGGGCAGGTTTGCGCTCGGCGAAGCTCTCAAGAACGCCGCGCGCGGTGCGATCGGCTCGGGGCAGCAGGTCCGCATGCGCCGCGCGCTGGTGGTGATGGAACTGGCGCTGTCGCTGGTGCTGACGATCGCGGCCTCGCTTCTGCTCCGCAGCTTCCAGGACCTGGTGCGCGCGCCGATGGGCTTCAATCCGCAGAGCGTCATGACCGAGCGGACACGCCTGCCGTATCCGAACGACGTGAAGGCCGACCGCTATGCCGGCGCCGCACAGCAGGCAGCGTTCGTCGATGAGTTGCTGCGCCGCGTCAAAGCGCTGCCAGGGGTGGAGGAGGCCGCGATCGGCGACAGCGGCGCGGTCCCGCTCGACTCGAGCCAGCGCGAGTTGAACCGGCTCGCGGGGCGGTTCTTCTTCACGCTCGAAGGCCGCGTCCTCGACAGCCGAGAGTCGCCGGTCGTGGATCGCTTGATGGTCACGCCGAACTACTTTCATCTGCTCGGCATCCCGCTGCTGCGCGGGCGCCTGCTCAACGAGTCGGACGATGCCAGGAGCCCCCAAGTTGCCGTCGTGAACGAGGCGTTCGCCCGAAGATACTGGCCGGCCGTGAACGCGATCGGAAAGCGCTTCCGGCGAGACCGCCCGGACGCTCCGTGGATCACAGTCGTGGGCGTGGTCGCGAACTCGCGGACGGGATCGCTGGCGGAAACCGACTCTCCGCAGGTCTATGTGAGCCTCTCCCAGACATGGTCGCATCACCTCGCGATCTTTCTGCGCGGGCAGCTCGATCCGTCCGCGATTTCGAAACAGGTGCGCGCGCAGGTGCAGAAGGTGGATCCGACGCTTCCGGTGTTCGGCGGACAGATGCTCGAGGACACTGTCTCCGCGTCGCTCAGCGAGCGGAGATTCTCGCTGGAAATGGTCGGTCTGTTCGCTCTGACGGCGCTGTTTCTCGCGGCCATCGGGATCTACGGAGTGATCTCCTACATGGTTGCCGAGCGCACTCGCGAAATTGGGATCCGCCTCGCCCTGGGCGCCGCACGGAGAAACATCCTTCGGGACGTGCTGGGCCAGGGATTGAGGCTCGCCACCGCCGGCGCCGCGATCGGACTGGTCGGCGCCCTGATCGTGTCCCATGGGATGGCCGGTCTCCTTTACGGAGTGAAGCCGACAGACCCTCTGACGTTTGCGGGCGTCGCCCTTCTTCTCGTCGTGGTGGCCCTTTTCGCCTGCTATATTCCGGCGCGTCGCGCGACGAAGGTCGAGCCCATGGTCGCGCTTCGTGACGCCTGACTTCGATGATCAGTCCTTGCTGGCGCGCGTGGCGTTGGCTCTGGTGAGCGTCGCGTCCCTGTCGGGGTCCGAGGGGGTCAGTCTTGGAATGTGGGAAAGAGTGTAG
>Ga0207684_10001971_pt1 | contig 21203 bp, 20 predicted proteins | sample KBSK5501metaG_FD_184342 | JGI IMG/M metagenome (GOLD analysis project Ga0207684, IMG submission 184342) | Corn, switchgrass and miscanthus rhizosphere microbial communities from Kellogg Biological Station, Michigan, USA - KBS K5-50-1 metaG... | ecosystem: Host-associated > Plants > Roots >...
AGCGGAAGCGCCGGAGGGATCAGCCCCTGAGTCGGCCGCCGTGGGGAACGCGCTAGCAGGAATCGCCGCGCGGCCTGCGCCCCGGAGAAATCTCCCCGACCCCCCTGGGATGGGGGTCCAGGAGGGCCCGCCAGAGGCCACCGGGTCGGCAGGGGCGACGCCGCCGGAAAGCGGATCCATCGGGGCGCCACCCGGCGGCACAGGGCCACCCTCAGCAGGGCCGGACGTCAGCGATCCGTCACCGATGCCGGGCGGCGTGGCGTCCGCGGCCAGCGGGGCCGGGACGAAACCGGCGGGCTCGACGGGGCGTGCGGTCGGGCCTGGGCTGTCGGCCTGGCCTGCCAAGGCGCTGGGCGGCCACGGGTCTCCCGACCCGGCCAGACCCGCCCCGGCCAGACCCGCCCCGGCCAGACCCGCCCCGGCCAGACCCGATCCGGCCAGACCCGATCCGGCCAAACCCGCCCCAGGCAGACCCGCTCCGGCCTCACCGGTGCCGGAGACACCAGCCCCGGGCACACCGGCCCGGGGTACACCGCCCCCGGCCACACCAGCACCAGTACCGGCTGCGTCCCCACTAGCCGCGCTCGCGCCGGATAGGCCGGCACCCAGCCCGCCAGCACGGAAGAGGCCGCCCCCGGTCACGCTGGCCCCGGTGAAGCCGCCCGCGGTCACGCTGGAGCCAGTGAAACCGCGCCCGGCCAGACCGGCCCCCGGGTAGACGCGCCCGGCCACACCGGACCCGGGCTGCGGCCAGGCCGGGTTCCCTGCGATCGCCGGTGTGATCTCCCCGGCGGCGGCCGATTGGAGGCTAGCGGCCTGCTCGGCGTCGGCGGCGGACCCGAGGTTAGCGGCCGGCTGAAGGCCGGCAGCGGACTTGCCAGCCGCGGCAGGTTTGCGGGCTGCACCCGCTTTGCTAGCGGCAGCCGCTTTACGGGCCGCACCCGCTTTACCGGCCGCGGCCACTTTACTAGCCGCAGCCCCCTTGCCGACTACGGCCGCCTTACGAGCCGCGGCCACCTTGCCAGTTGTCCCCGGTTTGCGCCCCGCGGCGGGCTTGCGAGTCTTCTGCGCAGGACGCGCGGGCCGCGCCGCAGACGCAGAACGCGCCGCAGACGCAGAACGCGCCGCAGACGCAGAACGCGCCGGGACCTGGGTCGCGGCCCGAACCTCGGCCAGCCGGGCCGACCTGGCCCGGCGCCGGCGCCACGCCGTGGTCCCGAAGATGATCCCCAGCAGGACAATGAAGATCGCAACGGCGATGCCGGCGTCGGTCATCAGGCTGTGGCCTAGGTTCTTGCGGATGACGGTGCTGTGCACCGCCGGCGCCGCGGGGGGCGCCTGTGCGGCGGTGCTTGGCCCGGCCGAGGCGGCCCCCGAGGGCAAGGCCTCTGCCAGCTGCGCCGCCGCCATGAGCGCGGCGCCGGCGTCTACGGTCCCGTAACCGGAGCCGTCGCTCTTGCCACCCTTTGGCCGGTACACCGTGGTTGAGGTCAGCGCCCGCCGGACCTCTGCCGGGGTCAGCGCCGGGAACTGGGCCTTGATGAGCGCCGCGATCCCCGCGACCACGGCGCTGGCCGCGCTCGTGCTGTGCACCTGCGTATACCCGCTGGTCCCGTTGGCGGCGGTCAGGCCATCCCCGGCCGCGGTCAGCGTCACGTACGGCTGTTGGCTCGAATAAGGAGGCTTGAGGAACGCGGCGTTGAAGGCGCCGACGGAGATGACGCCAGGGTAGGCCGCGGGGTAGTTCACCGCGTTGGTCCCGGTGCCGTCGTCGCCGGCCGGCGCCACGAGCACCACGTTCCGGTCCAGCGCGTAGGCCACTGCGGCCCGCTCGGCCCGGCTCCCGCCGAAACCGGCCGCGCCTGCCGTGGTCACCGGGTCGATAGGCAGGTCGATGACGGTCGCGCCCCTCCTGACCGCGTATCTGATGCCCCGGGCGATGGCCTCCGGCAACCTGGCGGCGACGGCCGAGTTGGCCAGCAGCGGGTCGTTGCTCTCCAGGGTGACCCGGACGGAGAGGATCTTGGCCGCTGGTGCGATCCCTATGATTCCGGCCCCGTTCGCCGCGCCGTGCCCATGGCCCGCGATGATGCTGGCCATGGCCGTGCCGTGAATGCCCCAGAAGGGCCCGCCCGCGGTGCGCCCCGAGTTGGTGTAGTCGGGACCCGTGATGACCGACCCGGCAAGGTCGTCCTGCGCCGGGGCGACGCCGGTGTCGAGCAGCGCGACGGTAACGCCGGCTCCCTGCGTGCTCCGCCAGGCACGGGTCACGTGCAGCGCGCGGAGCCACCATTCCTGAGTGCGGACGCGGTCCGCCACCGCCGGGGAGCTGGCCATTACTAGGAAGGTCAGCGCGAGGCCCAAAGCCATCACGGCCTGCGTGCGGCGGGGAAGGCCAAGCGACACAGCATTCCTCCTGTGTTGGCGCACGTGCGCATTGTGTCACGTTCGGGGCCCTTTCGAGGCCCGGATGAAACCGTGCGTAACCTACGACGGGGGAGCCGCGGCCAGCCGGACGTGCGCGCCGGGCGGCAGGCCGAGCTGCTGGGCCGCGTCACCCGCATTGACCGCGAGCGAGATCAGCCCGGCGCTGTCGGTGAACGCGACCAGCTCGCCGGGCGCGACGGCGGCGAAGGTCTCCAAATAGGGCACGGTGAGCTGGCGGCGCCCGCACCAGACCACGAGCTGGGATCCGAACCCAATGCCGATCCGGTCGGCGTCCGACGCCGGGATCGACAGCTGCACGTTGCCGAACCTGTCCACCGACATCACCTCGCCCTCGGCCTCGCGGCCGTGCACGCGGCTCGTCGGCGCCGGCAGGGTGACCAGCTCGGCGGGCGCCAGTTCGGTGCCCACCGTGTCCAGATCCCCGCCCGCGGCGAGGTGCGCGGCGACGGGGACGAAAATGTCACGGCCATGGAAGGTCTGCGAGACCGGGTGCAGCCACAGCTCCCCGTTCGTGAGCTGGAACGCCCGGCGGGCACCGCCGATCGCCGCGACCGCCCAGGACAGCAGGCCGTTGTCGGGCCCTACGAAGATGGATTCGCCCGCCTCCACCGCGATGCCGCGCCGCGTGCTGCCCACGCCCGGGTCGACCACCGCGACGTGCACCGCGGCCGGCAGATAGTGAATGGTCTGGGCGAGCACGGCGGCGCCCCGGCGCACGTCTCCCGGCGGCACCAGGTGCGTGATATCGATGATCCGGGTGCCGGGGGCCATGCGGGCCGCGACTCCATGGCAGGCGGCGACGAAGCCGTCGTCGAGCCCGTAGTCGGTCAGCATGCTGAGGCAGTCGAATGTGGTCACGAACCGTGAGCGTACGTCGAGAACGCCGCTGTCGGAAGGGCCACGCTCCTGCTTACCATGAAGGGTTACAGGGGTGCGGGTCCACCGAAGGGCGGGACGGACGATGGCGGCGCTGACAGAACGCGAGGTGCGGATTCTCGCGTTCGAGCGCAACTGGTGGCGGCAGCCCGGCGCGAAGGAGCAGGCCATCCGCGACATGCTCGGTATCTCGGCGACCCGTTACTACCAGATGCTCAACGACCTGATCGACCGGCCGGAAGCCATGGCGTTCGAGCCGGTGCTGGTCAAGCGCCTCCGCCGTCAGCGGGCCAAGCGCCAGCGCGTCCGCTCGGCTCCCGAGGACAGGGGCGGGCGCGGGACCGAGGCCGGGACCGGGTGAGTTCCCCGCTGCCCAGGCCGCGCACCCCGGAAGGCGAGGCCGGCCTGGCCGCCATCCTGCGCGACCCGGGCCACGCGCTGATCGCGCTGGACTTCGACGGCACGCTCGCGCCGATCGTGGCCGAACCAAGCGCGGTTCGCCCGCACCCCGCCGTCCGGCCGGCGCTGCAGCGGCTCGCGACACGCGTCGGCACGCTCGCGATCATCACCGGCAGGCCGGCCCCGGCCGCGGTCGACCTTGGCGGCTTCGCCGGCGTGCCCGGCCTGATCGTGGTCGGCCAGTACGGCTGGGAGCGCTGGGAGGCCGGCCAGCTCACCTCGCCCCCGCCGCCATCCGGGATCGCACCGGCCCGCGCGCGGCTGCCGGAGGTGCTCGCGAGCGCCGGTGCCCCAGACGGCACGTGGGTCGAGGACAAAGGGCACGCGCTGGTCGTGCACACGCGGCGCACCGCAGAGCCGCAGCGGGCGCTCCAGGCTCTGGCCACCCCGCTGGCAAGGCTGGCCGAGGAGACGGGGCTGGCCTGCGAGCCAGGCCGGCTGGTCATCGAGTTGCGCCCCCGTGGAATCGATAAGGGCACCGCTCTGCACCACCTTGTTGCAGAACGGAACCCCGTGGCGGTCCTCTTCGCCGGCGACGACCTCGGCGACCTGCCCGCGTTCGCCGCGGTGCGGGCCCTGCGCGCCCGCGGGCGCGCAGGGCTTACCGTGGCCAGCGCCTCGGCCGAGGTCACCGCGCTGGCCGACGAGGCCGACCTAGTCGTCGACGGCCCGGACGGGGTCGCCGCCCTTCTGGCTTCGCTGGCTGGCGCCCTGCCCGCACCGTCGTCTCCAGCGCGCTGAGCTGGTCGGCAAACCACTCGGCGGGCGCCGATGCGGCGCCCGCCTTGGCAAGGAGCGCACAACGGCGTTTCCGTTCTGCATCGTTCATGAGCAGAGCCTGGTGCAGGGCCTGTGCCGTGGCGGTGACGTCGTAGGGGTTCACCAGCAGGGCGCCCTCGGCCAGGTCCGCGGCCGCGCCGGCCTCGCGGGACAGGACGACGACGCAGTTGCGTTCGGACAGGAGCGGGCCTTCCTTCGCCACGAGGTTCATGCCGTCCCTGACCGGGTTGACGAGCAGCACGTCGGCCAGCCGGTACGCGGCGAGCGAGCGGGCGTAGTCGTCGTTGACCTGCAGGACAAGCGGGGCCCAGTCCTCGGTGCCGAACTCGTCCACGATCTCCCGCGCCACGCGCTGCACGCTGGCCGTGTACTCGCGGTACTCGGGCAGGTCGTGGCGGGAGGGGTAGGCGAACGCGAGGTGGGTGACCCGACCGCGCCACTGCGGCTCTGTGATCAGCAGCTCGCGGTAGGCGGCGAGCCCCCGGACGATGTTCTTGGACAGCTCGGTGCGGTCGATCCGGACGATCAGCTTCCGGTCCCCGGCGCCCGCGGCGAGCGCGTTGACGTGGGCCTGCACGTCGGCGGCCGCGGCGCGGGCGCGAAGTTCCGGCGCGTCCACGCCCAGCGGGTGGACGCCGACCGTGGTGGTGTGCCCGGCGTGGCGCACGGTCCGCGCCGCCCGGTCCACCTGTGCACCGAGCACCGCCTCGCAGCAGTCGAGGAACGCGTCGGCCCAGCGCTGCGCGTGGAACCCGGCGTGGTCGGCGCCGAGGATGCCGTCGAGCAGCTCGGCCGCAACGTCGTCGGGCAGCAGCGCGTAGTACTCCGGCGGCGCCCACGGCGTGTGCGAGAAGTGGGCGATCGCCAGGCCGGGGCGCCGCTCGGCGAGCATCCGCGGCACCAGGCTCAAGTGGTAGTCCTGCACCATCGCCCGCGTGCCTTGCGCGCCGGGCGGGCCCGCTCCCTCCGCCAAGGCGTCCGCGAACGCCGCGTTGTAGGCGCGGAACGACTCCCATTCGCGGCGGAACGCGAGCCCGAACAGCGGCCGGTTGGGTGTGTCGTAGAGCATGTGGTGGATGAACCAGAGAGTGGAGTTGGCCACCGCGTTGTACGCCCGGTCGAAGACGGGGGCGGGGATGTCTAGCATCCGCACCGCGGAGTCCGGCTCGCCCGGCGCCGCGCCGTCGGCGGCGAGGCTCACGTCAAGGACGCCGCCGGGTGCCGCGCGCGCGGCCGCCCTGTCGGCGTCGTTCAGCGCCGCGCATACCCACAGCACCTCGGCCCGGCCCGCGACGTCCGAAAGCCCCGAGACCACCCCGCCGCCGCCCCGGCGGCTGGTCAGCCGCCCGTCGTCGTCCCGGCTGAACGACACCGGCCCGCGGTTGGACGCGATCAGTACCCGGCCCTCTGGTTGGGGAGTCATGGTCGTGAGGCTAGGCCATGAGGCGCGACCGTGCCGGGCAGGGCCGAGGGCCCGCGCCGCGCGCCAGGTACAGTGCTAGATACAACTTCATAACGCTCATCCAGAGGGGTGGAGGGAACGGCCCTGTGAAGCCCCGGCAACCACCGTGACGGCGATGCTGCTTGTCGGCCTTCGGCCGACTGCGCCATTGTCCGCAGTGCTGGCCCAGGGGGCGACCCCCTGGAACCCCCGATCCGGGGGACCCCCCCGGGCCCCCGTTCGGGTTGCTCGCGGGGAGGGTTCCCTGGAACCTGCACAGCGTATCGGCGCGCTAGCGGGGCCTCCGTTATGGCAGGTGCCAAGTCCGGCCCGCGGCTTGTTGGCCGCAGGGACAGATGAGGGAGAAAGGCCCGCCATCGTGACCTCAGCAGCAAGCACCCCCACCCGTTTCGGATTCGCGAATCACCTCTTCTGCCGCGAGTGCGGCGCCACCTTCGATCTTGGCGCGAGTCATGCCTGCGCGGACTGTTTCGGCCCGCTGGAGGTGGGCTACGAGCTGCCGTCGCTGACCCGCTCGGACATCGAGGCCGGGCCCGCGAGCATCTGGCGTTATGCGAGCCTGCTGCCGGTGCCGCGCGACGTCGCTGGCTCGCGTGGCACCGAGCCGGGCTGGACCAGGCTCGCCCGCGCAGACCTGCTCGCGCGCGAACTCGGCATGGGCGCGCTCTGGGTGAAGGACGAACGCGGGAACCCCACGCACTCGTTCAAGGACCGGGTTGTGGCCGTCGCCCTGGCCGCCGCCGTCGAGATGGGCTACAAGGTGCTCGCGTGCCCCTCCACGGGCAACCTGGCCAACGCCGTTGCCGCCGCGGCGGCCCGCGCGGGGATCCGCTCGGTGGTGCTGATCCCCGCGGACCTCGAGCCGCAGAAGATCGCCGCCACCGCCGTGTACGGCGGCACGATGGTCGCCGTCGACGGGACCTACGACGACGTCAACCGGCTCGCGTCCGAGCTCGCCGACGAGCGCGAGGACTGGGCGTTCGTCAACGTCAATGTGCGGCCCTACTACGCCGAGGGGTCCAAGACCATCGGGTACGAGATCGCCGAGCAACTCGGCTGGCGGCTGCCGGAGCAGATCGTCGTGCCGGTCGCGTCGGGCGCGCAGCTCGTCAAGATCGACAAGGCCTTCCGCGAGCTGATCGCGCTGGGGCTCGTGGCGGACACGGGGTACCGGGTGTTCGGCGCGCAGGCGACCGGGTGCTCGCCGGTGGCGGCCGCGTTCCGGGCCGGGCATGACGTGGTGCAGCCGGTCAAGCCGGCCACGATCGCCAAGTCGCTGGCGATCGGCAACCCGGCCGACGGGCCTTACGTGCTCGACGTGGTGCGCCGGACCGGTGGCGCCGTGGCGGACGTGAGCGACGCCGAGGTCATCGGTGCAGTCCGGCTGCTGGCCGCGACCGAGGGGATCTTCGGCGAGACCGCCGCCGGGGTCACCCTCGGCGTGCTCCGCCGCCTGCTCGCCGAGGGCCGGCTCGACCCGCGGGCCGAGACCGTCATCATCAACTCGGGGGATGGCCTGAAGACGCTGGACGCGGTCGGCCAGGGCGGCGGCCCCGGTAACGCTCCCGCGGCGATCCGGCCCACGCTGGCGGCGTTCGAGGCCTGGGAGTCGGCGCACGAACGAAAGGCGGTCGCGTGACGAGTGTCGCGGTTCGAATCCCCACCATCCTGCGCACGTTTACCGGAGGGTCGGCCGAGGTGAGCGCCGAGCCCGGAACCCTGCGTGAGGTCATCGCCAGCCTGGACGCGGCCTACCCCGGGCTGGGCGGGAGGATCGTCGACGACGCGGGCAACCTGCGCCGGTTCGTGAATGTCTACGTGGGTGACGAGGACGTGCGATTTGCCGAGGGCCTCGAAACGCCAGTTCCCGCCGGGTCGCACGTGTCGGTAATTCCCGCGGTAGCGGGCGGCTGAGCAAAAGGCGGGCGGGCATGAACCGCCGTCAGGGCGGCCTGCCCGAATCCGGTTTCACCGGTGGTGACCAGGGCTGCCGGGGTTTTTCCGGGCCGGTGGGGAGTTTCCTTGCCGCATTCGGCGAGTATCTGGTCACGTGATCCTGCGACAGAGGGTATGGTCATACCCGGTCGCGGTCAGTCGGCGAAACCAGGTGAGTATGTGTGTGTTTGCCTGGGTTGCTAGGACCGCCGCGATCGCAGGGTTCCGCGAAGCAAGGGCGGGATCCGAAGCCCGAGCGTAGTTAGGGAGTTGTGAGATGGCTCAGGGCACCGTCAAGTGGTTCAACGCGGACAAGGGCTACGGCTTCATCGCGGTCGACGGTGGCAGGGACGTGTTCGTGCACCACACCGCCATCATGATGGATGGCTACCGCAGCCTTGAGGAAGGCCAGCGGGTCGAATTCGACATCACGCAGGGCGAGCGCGGTCCTCAGGCGGAGTCTGTTCGCGCCGTCTGAAGTTCCGTCCGTCAAGCCGGAGACTGGCCCGGTACCCGTATACGGGTGCCGGGCCACATGCTTGCCGGACTGAACCGCCGGTCAGGGCAGGGGCTCGATCTCCACCTCGGGATGCATCGCCCGGATGGGGCCGGGCCGGGCGCTCACCACGGGCCAGCCGCGGTCCGCGGCGAGATAGGCGGCGTGGGCCGAGCCGGTGGATGCCCGCGCCGGGAGCGCGCTGGCGCGCAGCAGTCCCGTGCCCGTGGCCTCGGCCGCGCCGAACTGCGCCACCTTGGCCATGGGCGACTTCAGCAGGTCGAACAGCCGGGCCTGCTGCTCCGGATCGCCGAGCCGGGCCAGCGCGTCGGCCAGGCAGGGTGCCGGGATGACCAGCGTGATGAGGTGCTCGTGGCTGATGTACAGCAGCGCCTGCATGTAGGGCGTGCCGCGGGCCGCCTGGAGCAGCGCGCTGGTGTCGAGGATCCGCCCGCCGATCACGCGGCGGGCTCGGGGCCCACGCCCAGTGCTCGCCGGGCCCAGGCGTAGTGCTTGGCCTCCGGGCCGGGACACCGCTCGAAGATGCGGTCGAGGGTGGCCCGAGCGTCCCGCCAGTCGTCCTCGCGCCGCAACAGTTCGGCGATGTACCCGGACACGGACTCGATCCGCCCCTCGTCCTTGGCCCGGCGCAGCTTGTCGATCAGGTCCTTAGGGAGGCTGATCGCCAGCTTCTCGGTTGCGGACATACCACGGTTATACCGGCCGCGGCGCGGGGTCCTCAACCGGATCGGCGCGGTTCGTGCGCCCGGTTCCGGGGCGGGCGGATTCCGCTCGTTCCGCCGCGAACTACCTCCCCAGTCCAGCGCAAACCGCATAAGTCCTGTTCAGTGGGCTGCGGCTCGCCTACCCGCGCGGTCTGGCTTGCACTCTCGGGTCGAGAGTGCTAAACAGGTCGTTGGCACTCTCGACAGGAGAGTGACAACGCCATGGCGGGATCGGGGCGATGAGGTCTCGCCGGCGGCAGGAAGGGACTGCCGCCGGGGATGGCCGGCCGTCGCGGGCGTCGGCTCGATCCGTCCGACAGCCATACAAAGTTCCCGGAGGACTGGAGCCTATGGCAGCCAAGATGATCGCGTACAACGAGGACGCAAGGCGCGGCCTCGAGCGCGGTATGAACCAACTGGCCGACGCCGTGAAGGTAACCCTCGGCCCTAAGGGCCGGAACGTGGTTCTTGAGAAGAAGTGGGGCGCCCCCACGATCACCAACGATGGCGTGTCCATCGCCAAGGAGATCGAGCTCGAGGACCCGTGGGAGAAGATCGGCGCCGAGCTGGTCAAGGAAGTAGCGAAGAAGACCGACGATGTCGCCGGTGACGGCACCACCACGGCAACGGTGCTCGCACAGGCGCTGGTCCGTGAGGGCCTGCGCAACGTGGCCGCGGGTGCCAACCCGATGTCGCTCAAGCGCGGCATCGAGGCCGCGGTGGAGCGGGTGAGCGAGGAGCTGTCCAAGGTCTCCAAGGACGTCGAGACCAAAGAGCAGATCGCCTCGACCGCCTCCATCTCCGCCGCCGACACCGCGATCGGCGAGATGATCGCCGAGGCGATGGACAAGGTCGGCAAGGAAGGCGTCATCACCGTCGAGGAGTCGAATACCTTCGGCCTGGAGCTTGAGCTCACCGAGGGCATGCGCTTCGACAAGGGATACATCTCGCCTTACTTCGCGACCGACCCCGAGCGGATGGAAGCGGTCCTTGAGGACCCCTACATCCTCGTGATCAACTCCAAGGTCTCAGCGAACAAGGACCTGCTGCCGCTGCTGGACAAGGTGGTCCAGTCCGGCAAGCCGCTGGCGATTATCGCTGAGGACGTCGAGGGCGAGGCGCTCGCGACGCTGGTCGTCAACAAGATCCGCGGCCTGTTCAAGTCCGTCGCGGTGAAGGCGCCCGGGTTCGGCGACCGCCGCAAGGCCATGCTCGGTGACATCGCCATCCTCGCGGGTGGCCAGGTCATCAGCGAGGAAGTCGGTCTCAAGCTGGAGACCGCCGACCTCGACCTGCTCGGCCGGGCCCGCAAGGTCGTCGTCACCAAGGACGAGACCACGATCGTGGACGGCATGGGCGACGCGGACCAGATCGCTGGCCGGGTCAACCAGATCCGCGCCGAGATCGAGAACACCGACTCCGACTACGACCGCGAGAAGCTCGAGGAGCGGCTCGCCAAGCTGGCCGGGGGCGTCGCGGTGATCAAGGCGGGCGCGGCCACCGAGGTCGAGCTGAAGGAGCGCAAGCACCGCATCGAGGACGCGGTGCGCAACGCCAAGGCCGCGGTGGAGGAGGGCATCGTCCCCGGTGGGGGCGTCGCCCTGATCCAGGCCGGCGCGGAAGCCTTCAAGAAGCTGGACCTGGCCGGTGACGAGGCCACCGGTGCCGCCATCGTGCGCCGGGCGCTCGATGAGCCGCTGAGGCAGATCGCGGTCAACGCGGGCCTTGAGGGCGGCGTGGTGGTCGAGAAGGTCAAGTCGCTGGAGGCCAACCACGGCCTGAACGCGGCGGACGGCGAGTACGTCGACATGTTCAAGGCGGGGATCATCGACCCCACGAAGGTGGTCAGGTCCGCGCTGCAGAACGCCGCGTCCATCGCCGGTCTCTTCCTCACCACCGAGGCAGTGATCGTCGAGAAGCCGGAGAAGGAGAAGGTACCCGCCGCCCCCGGTGGCGGTGACATGGACTTCTAGTCCGTGCTTACGGGCGCGTCAGCGCCCGGCGCGAGGGGTGGTCCCGGCATCCGGGGCCACCCCTCCGGCTTTTCCGCATTGCCAGCGCGGGTACTCCACAAACGCGGGATGAGAGTGGATGATCAGGGCATGAGGGCCCGGCCCAACCTCTCCGGCGACGAGCAGGTCCAGGCCTACCTGAACCGCGTCGCCGCCGCCGCGCGCCACCTGCCCAAAGGCGCCAGAATCGCGTTCGTAGGGCGTACGAAGGCACGGATCGACCGGGAGATCGGCGCCGAGGGGACGGCCGATCCGGGGCGGGTCGCGGAGATCCTCGTGGCTCTGGGCGACCCCGAGGAATTGGTGCGGGCGGAGCGCCTGCGGATCGACAGCAGATGGCTCAAGAACCAGGGACGCGACGGTGAGTCGGCGGTGGTCCCCGGGAACGCTCCGCGCGTGTACCGGCCGCTGAGGTCCCGCTGGAAGCCCGCCGCGCCCGCGACCCGGCCGTTGCCGCACGACGCCGACACCGGCCCAGACGACGCTCAGGGTCATGCCGCGCCGCGAGAGCCGGGCGCGGTGCCGCCGCCGTGGCCGGGTGACCTGGACGCGATGATGCCCCCCGGGCCGGTCGTGGAAGGGGGCGGCCGGGCAGGGGGAGGTCCGACGCCTCTCGATCGCATCTGGCAGCTCGCGAGAGCGCACAAACTGGAGAGCATCGCCATCGTCGTGCTCGGGCTGGGCGGGCTCATCCTGCCGTTCCCGTGCTGGCCGGCCGGCGCGCTGGCGGCGACGTTCTCGCGGCGGCTCTTTGACGGCAGGGACAAGGTGACCGCCTGGCTCGGCCCGCCGCTGTTCGCGATGGTCGGCTCGGTGGTGACCGCGCTGTACGTGGGGGGCAAGGCGAACCCTGTCCTGATCTACACCCGCGCGCTCGCCTCGGACTTCGGCCCGCTGATCCGCTTCGGCTGCGTTCTGTTCGCCGTCTACCTGGCGTGGCGGGTCCGCAAGGGGCGGCGGGAGAAGATTCCCCCCTGGAAGCGCTAACACGCTTCGATGCCGCTGAGGTTATTGGTGATTACCGGTAACTATCTCGTGATTATCTGCGATACCGCCAGGGTATAAGGGTGCTGCGGCACACAATTCGCGGCGAACGCCGGTGCGGGCAGTGTTGTTACCCCACCGTCCCGCCCCAGTTTCCCGGCCACCCACGTGATCCCGTCCCAGCACCATCCGAGCGTGGGGGCCGTGGATGGCGTGGCCCCGGCAAAACGAGCCGGGGTCACGCCGCTGTTACAGGGCGATCTGGACTGACCTCGCGTGCGCGGGACCGACTAACCTGAGATGGCGCAGTCCCGCGCGAGCCTGCCCGCTGCTATTCCCGTGAGGTCTCCTCCGTGCCCACTGGCAAGGTCAAGTGGTATGACGCCGACAAAGGGTTCGGCTTTCTCAGCCGCGATGGGGGCGGTGAGGTGTTCGTGCACTCCTCTGCCCTGCCGTCGGGCACTGTTCTGAGGTCTGGTCAGCGCGTGGAGTTCGGCGTCGCCGAGGGCCGCCGGGGTGTGCAGGCCCTCCAGGTGCGGGTGCTGGACCCCCCGCCGGCGGTGGCCAAGGCGAGCCGCAAGGACCCCGATGAGATGGTCGTCCTCGTCGAGGATCTGATCAAGCTGCTCGATGACCTGTCGGCCTCCTACCGGCGCGGGCGCCAGCCCGACGTTCGTGACGCCAAGAAGATCGCGGCACTGCTGCGCGCCGTGGCCGACGACGTGGAGCCCTGATCGCCTTCGGCGAAAGCGCCCCGGGCCTCCTGGATTTATTTCACGCAGCGGCCTGCGGGTGGGAATGCCGTGCCACGAGGCTGCGGCGGCGTCGCTGGATAAGCAGGAGCGTCAGGGAAAGCGCCAGCCCGACCGCGCAGAAGGACAGGCCCGCGACCCCGCTGGAGGTGAAGGACATGGCGATCCCGGCCAGCCCTCCGGCGACCCAGGACAGCTGATGCAGGGTCTCTGAGACCGCGAAGGCGGACGACCTGATCTCCTCGCCGATCTCGTGCTGCACCGTTGAGTCGAGCGCGAGTTTGGCCAGGACCTGCCCGAACGCGGCGACCAGGGCGACCACGAGCGCCGCCCACAGCCCGAACAGCGCCGCGCACAACGCCGTGATCAAGGTGGCGGCCAGGAGCATGCCGAACGTGATGAGGTACGGGCGGCGGGACCGCAGCGCGGACCCGACCGCGGAACCGAGAAAACCCCCGGCGGTCGCGCAGATGACCATCGCGGCCAGGGCCACCTTGTCGTTCACGCCGTGGAAGTGGACCGTCCGGAGCAGGAACGCCAGGAAGAAGATCATGAAGCCGGAGAACGCGCGCAGGGTGGCGTTGGCGCGCATCGCCTCGCCGACGACCGGTCCCACCTGGCGCAGCGTCCGGAACCTCGGCCGGGACCGCCCGTTGCCCCCGTTGCCCCGGGCCCCGTTCCCGCCGGGCCCAAGGCTCGGGGCAGGGTTTCCGGGCCGCGCCGCGCCCTGCGCAGGGTTCGTGAGTGGCAGCGTCCCGGCAGGCCCGGCGCCGGTCTGCCCGGCTCTCGCTCGCCCGGCGGGGTACACGGGAGCCGGGGTCGGCACCGTGCGGGCCTCGGTGGCGTCCGGCCGTGGGTCGGCGAGGTCCACGTGGTCGGGGACCCGGAAGCTCAGCGCGGCCGCCGCGAGGTAGACCAGCGTTCCCGCGCGGAGCGTCCAGGCGGCGCCCTCCGCGCCGCCGCCCGCGATGAAACTGACGCCCAGGGCCAGCCCCCCGGCCACGGTGCCGGCGACGAGCGTGGCCATGCTGGTGCGCGCGTTGGCCGTGACCAGGGTGATCTCGCGCGGCAGGAGCCGCGGCGTGACCGAGGCCCTGGTCACCGCGTACGCCTTCTGCAGCACCAGCACGCCGAACGCGGCCGGGAGCAACTCGACCACGTCGTTGTGCAGCACCGCGTCGGTCATGCCCCAGCACAGCAGGCCACGGGCGAGGAGCGTGCCCGCCAGCAGGTACCTGCGGCCGGACTGCGCCCGGTCGAGCGCCGGGCCGAGGAACGGGGCCAGGACAGCGAACGGCGCCATGGTGATGAGGAGGGTGAGCGCGACCCGGCCCCTGGCCGCGTCCAGCGAGGTGCTGAAGAACAGGGTGCCGGCCAGGGCGATGGTCACGAACGCGTCACCGGCGCCGCTCGCCGCGGTGAGTTCGATGAGACTGGCGAGGCCGGTCCGGCCGGCGCCGGAGGCGCCGGTCATCCGGTGCACGGCACCAGTTGTGCGGCGCGCTGCCCCGGCCCCCGCCCGGCTGCCGGAATGGGCCGCGGAGGTGACCGCCTGGGCGGCTCGCCGGGTCGCCGCCCGCGCCTCGTCCCATCCCATAGCTACCAGTATTCTGCGCTTTGCCAGCAACAACGAAACAGGCGCGGCCCGATCTGGCGGCCTCTGCTGCAAGCATGCACCAGGATGAGGTTCAATTACTGAACGTGAGCCCACTTCGGATGCGCACGCATGAGCCGGATGAGATCTGTGCCCAGGCGGTGGACCTCGCCCGTGCCGCCGCTGCCGAGACGGCCGGGGCCGGCCGCGTCGGCGAGCACGTCGGTTTGGACGCCGAGGCCGACCGGGTCGTGACCCACCTGTTCGCCTGCCTCGACCCTGCCTACCGGGGCTGGCGGTGGGCGGTCACGCTGGCTCGTGCGGCGCGGGCGAAGACGGCCACGGTGAGCGAGGTTGCGCTGCTTCCGGGGCCCGACTCGATCCTGGCCCCGGAATGGGTTCCGTGGCGGGAGCGGCTGCGCCCCGGCGACCTCGGGGTGGGGGACATCCTGCCTGCCCCGGCCGACGACGAGCGGCTCGTGCCGCTGGTCACCCTGGCGGGCGACGAGGGGGTGGCCGACACCGGCGACCTGACCGCGTTCGTGGCCGGCCTGACCGACCCCCTCGCGGGCGCCGGCTTCGAGGAGGCCGCGGAGAGCCTCGTCCCGCCCCAGGCCCGGGTCCTGTCGGCCATAGGCCGCGACGACGCGGTCACCCGCTGGTATTCCAGCGAGCACGGGCCCAAGAGCCCACTCGCGCACGCGGCCCCCGGGGTCTGCATGGCCTGCGGGTTCTTCGTCCGGCTTGGCGCCCCGCTGGGGACGATGTTCGGCGTCTGCGCGAACGCCTACGCCCCCGACGACGGCAGGGTGGTCTCAGTGGATCACGGCTGCGGCGCGTACTCGGAGGCGGTACTGCCGGGCAGCAGCCAGCAGGTTCCGCCGGTGATCGACGAGCTTGGCTACGACCTCATGGACCTGCCCGGCGTGTCGGTCGGCGAGACGGTCTTCGAATCGCTGGAACACAACTAAGGCGGCGGGGACTGCACAGGCCGCACTACAACGGCAAGCACCCGCTCATTTGAGAGCACCGCCGCCGGCTCCTTCGGGCGACTGGCTCCGCCGCGCAGCGGCGCGGGCGCGGGCCCGCTTCACCCGGGGCACGTACCACAACCCGAACAGCCCCATTGCCAGCCCCGCGGCGCAGGTCCAGATCCACCACCGCTCTCCGGCGGGAAGCTGATCCCGCAGCACGAGCAGGACCACCAGCGCGACCCCCCAGCCAGCGGTGATGACCCCCGCTACCACCTGATCGTTGGCCTCCAACGGAGGCGGCGCCGGGCGGGTCATGGTATCCAGGCTAGTCACGTACCGGGTCAACGTGGTCCCGACCGGGGCCAGCCTGGTCCGTCACGCGAGCCATGTACGGAGTCCGACTTTTCCAGAGGAAAAGTCGGGGTGGTTCCGGGGCTGGCCTGGTTGCTAGGTGAACCCCGGTCCGAATTAATGTTTGTGCGGAATCGTTCGCTTTAGCGTACTGTTAGCAAGAGTAATGAGCTACGCTAATCAACATGACGCACCCGGAGCACAGGTCGGATGCGGGCCTGGCGACAGCGCTGCGGATCTCGGTGAGCCGCCTCGCGCGGCGGCTGCGGGTCGAGCGGACCGTGCCGGGGCTGGCGGAGCCCGATCTGTCCGAGACGCAGCTGGCCGCGCTGTCAGCGCTGGAGCGGCACGGCGCGATGACCCCGGGCGAGCTGGCCGAGCACGAGAAGGTGCAGCCGCCCTCGATGACTCGAGTCATTTCCGTGCTCGTGGACTTGCAGCTCGTGCGGCGCGAGCCGCACGGGTCCGACCGTCGCCAGGTGGTGCTCACAGTGACCGGCGCCGGCCGCGACCTGGTGAACAAGGCCCGCCGCCGGCGGGACGCGTGGCTGGCGATGCGGCTGAAGGAACTCACCCCGGACGAGCGGGCCACATTGCGCGCGGCCGCGCCCGTCCTGGAGAAGCTCAGCCAGTCCTGAGCGGGGCCAGCGCCCGCCGCGCCTGGCTGCAGACGTTCCGGTCGCTGTCCACCAGGAACTACCGGCTGTTCGCCGCCGGGCAGGTCGTCTCCAACACCGGCACGTGGATGCAGCGGGTCGCCCAGGACTGGCTGGTCCTGGAGCTCACTCACGGCAGCGGGACCGCGCTCGGCATCGCCACCGGCTTGCAGTTCCTGCCCCAGCTGCTGTTCAGCCTCTGGGGCGGGGTCATCGCCGACCGCTACCCCAAGCGGAACATCCTGATGGTGACGCAGGCGATCATGGGGGTGCTCGCGGCGATCCTCGGCGTGCTGGCGCTGACCAGCGTCGTGGCGGTGTGGCAGGTGTACCTCCTCGCCTTCGCCCTCGGCCTGGTGGCCGTGGTGGACAACCCGGCGCGGCAGACGTTCGTGGCCGAGATGGTCGGCCGGGAGGGCATGGCGAACGCCATCGCGCTGAACAGCGCGACGTTCAACCTGGCCAGGATCGCCGGCCCGGCCGTGGCGGGCCTGGTGATCGGCGCGGTCGGGGTTCCGGCCGCGTTCCTGGTCAATGCAGCCTCCTACGGAGCCGTTCTGGCCGGGCTGAAGCTCATGCGGGTCGGCGAGCTGCGCCCGGTGACGCCGGTGCCCCGGGCGCGCGGCCAGCTGAGAGAGGCGCTTGGCTACGTGAGGGCCCGCCCCGAGCTGTGGCTGACGCTGGTGCTGGTCTTCTTCGTCGCAACGTTTGGCATGAACTTCCAGGTGACCACCGCGCTGATGTCGCGGGGGGTGTTTCACACGGGAGCCTCGGAGTTCGGCCTGGCCTCGTCGGTGTTCGCGCTCGGCGCGCTTGGCGGCGCGCTGATCGCCGCCCGCCGCGCCCGGCCCAGCATGCGGCTCCTGCTGACTACGGCATTCGCCTTCGGTGTGCTTGAGGTGCTGTCCGGCCTGATGCCGGTGTTCTGGTCGTTCCTCGCGATGCTCGTGCCGACCGGGCTCGCGGTGCTGATATTCAGCACCACCGCGAACTCCACCACCCAGCTCGGCACGACCGCGGCGGTGCGCGGCCGGGTAATGGGCCTGTACATGCTCGTCTTCCTCGGCGGGGCGCCCCTCGGGTCGCCGCTGGTCGGCTGGGCGGCCGAGCAGTTCGGCGCCCGGATGAGCCTGGTCGCGGGCGGGGTGATCTCGGCGGCGGCCGCGGTCGGGGTGGCGCTCCTGCTGGCCCGCGCGCAGGGCGTGCCCGCGAGCACCTACCTCCGCCGGACCGTTCCCGCGCGATCCGCCGCCGGTTAGCGCTGTGGCCAAAGTTACCGCTGGGTCTGCACCATGGAACGGGCGACTAACCGCACAAGATCGCACGCGCGGGCCTGACGGCTGCTACCAATGGCATCATGAGGCTGTTCGTGGCCATCGCGCTGCCAGCGGAGGCGGCCGCTGAGCTGGACCGCGTGGTGGCGCCGCTGCGCCCTGCCTGGCCCGAGCTGCGCTGGACGGGCGTTGACGCGTGGCACCTCACCCTCGCGTTCCTCGGTGAAGTCGACGAGGTGGTGACCGGGAAGCTGGCGCCCCGGCTGGAGCGTGCCGCCAGGCGCCACGCACCGGTGTCGCTGTCCCTCGGCGGAGCGGGAGCGTTCCCCGCCGCCGCGCGGGCCCGGGTGCTGTGGACGGGCATCCACGGTGACCGCCGCGGGCTTGGCTTGCTGGCCGGCTCGGTGGCGGCGGGCGCGCGCCGGGCCGGGGCGCCGCCCGCGGGCGAGCGCCGGGGGTACCAGCCGCACCTGACGGTGGCCCGGTGCCGCGTGCCGGCGGACGTCAGCTCGCTGGTGGATGCGCTCACCGGTTTCGCGGGCACCCTGTGGGTGGCCAGCGAGATCTACCTGATCCACAGTCGGCTGGAAGCCCGCCCGCGCTATGAGGTCCTCGGCACCTGGCCGCTGCGCCCGGCCGGCCACAATCCGGACGTGCTCTAGGCTCCTGGTGTGAACCGGACCACGCGCTGGCTGCTCCCCACCGTGCTCGCGCTCCTAGTGCTGGTTGCCCTGGTGGGAGCCATCGTGCGCTGACCGCGCTACAGGCGCTCGACGACGAAGTCGATGCAGGCGGTCAGCGCCTCCACGTCTGCCGGGTCGATCGCGGGGAACATGGCGATGCGCAACTGGTTGCGGCCGAGCTTGCGGTAGGGCTCGGTGTCCACGATCCCGTTCGCCCGCAGCGCCGCCGCGACCGCGGCGGCGTCCACGGTGCCGGCGAAGTCGATCGTGCCGACGACCTGGGAGCGATGGGCGGGGTCGGCCACGAACGGGGTCGCGTACGGCGCTTTCTCCGCCCACGTGTACAGCCGGGACGAGGATTCGGCGGTGCGCGCGACGGCCCAGTCGAGGCCGCCCTGGGCGAGCATCCAGTCCACCTGCTCGGTGAGCATCAACAGCGTCGCCACCGAGGGGGTGTTGTAGGTCTGCTGCTTCGCCGAGTTGTCGATCGCCACCGGCAGAGAGAGGAAACCGGGGATGTAGCGCCCACTGCCGCCGATCTCGGCGGCGCGCTCCAGCGCCGCCGGCGACATGAGGGCGATCCACAGGCCACCATCGGAGCCGAAGCACTTCTGCGGCGCGAAGTAGTACGCGTCGGTCTCGGCGACGTCGACCGGCAGCCCGCCGGCACCGCTGGTCGCGTCCACGACCACCAGCGCGCCCTCGCCCGCGCCGGGGATCCGGCGGATGGGCATGGCCACGCCGGTCGAGGTTTCGTTATGGGTGAGCGCGTAGGTGTCGACGCCTGGCTCCGCGCGCGGCTGCGGGTGGGTGCCCGCTGGCGACTCGACGACCCTCGGCTCGGCGAGCCACGGGGCGGCGCGGGTGACCTGGGCGAACTTGGCCGAGAACTCCCCGAACAAGACGTGCGAGGACCGCTCCCGTACCAGGCCGAACGCGGCGACGTCCCAGAACGCCGTCGTGCCGCCGTTGCCGAGCACGACCTGGTAGCCGTCCGGCAAACGGAACAGCTCGGCGAACCCCTCGCGTACCCGCCGCACCAGCGAGCGCACCGGCGCCTGCCGGTGGGAGGTGCCCAGGTAGGTCGCTCCGGAGCTGACCACCACGGCGACCTGCTCCGGGCGGACCTTGGACGGGCCGCTGCCGAACCGGCCGTCAGCGGGGCGCAGCCTCAAGGGGATATGGATCGTCGTCACGCGACGAGCCTACTGGGGACCGTTCGGTCCCCGCCGGGGTCAGATTTCGCCGAGGACGCCGTCGGCGCCGGGCACTTCCCGGACCGGGCGGGCCTTCGGGCCCACGTAACGCGCGCTGGGCCGGACCAGCCGGCCGGTCGCCTTCTGCTCGAGGATGTGCGCGGACCAGCCCGCGGTCCGCGCGCAGGTGAACATGGCGGTGAACATGTGGGCGGGGACCTGCGCGAAGTCGAGCACCACGGCCGCCCAGTACTCCACGTTGGTGGCCAGCACGCGATCAGGCCTGCGGGCGTGCAGCTCGGCGAGGGCCGCCTCCTCCAGCGCCACCGCCACCTCGTACCTGGGCGCGCCGAGCTCCTTGGCGGTGCGCCGGAGCACCCGGGCCCGGGGGTCCTCGGCCCGGTAGACCCGGTGCCCGAAGCCCATCAGGCGTTCGCCCTTGTCCAGCTCCCGCCTGACGTAGCGGGTGGCGTCCCCGATCCGCTCAACCTCTTCCACCATGTACAGCACCCGGGCCGGCGCGCCGCCGTGCAGCGGGCCGGACATGGCGCCCACCGCGCCGGACAGGGCGGCCGCCACGTCGGCGCCGGTGGACGCGATTACCCGGGCGGTGAAGGTGGAGGCGTTCAGGCCGTGCTCGGCGGCCGAGGTCCAGTAGGCGTCGACGGCCTTGACGTGCCGCGGGTCCGGGTCGCCGCGCCAGCGGATCATGAACCGCTCTACGATGCTGTGCGCCTCGTCGACGCGTTCCTGGGGGATCACGGGGAGGCCGGCGCCGCGGGCCGACTGCGCCACGAACGACAGCGTCATCACGGAGGCACGGGCCAGGTCGTTGCGGGCCTGCTCGTCGCTGATGTCCAGCAGCGGCCGCATGCCCTTGGCGGGCGCCAGCATGGCCAGCGCGCTCTGCACATCGACCCGGATGTCGCCGGAGTGCACCGGGATCGGGTGGGGCTCGGCGGGCGGCAGCCCGGGCGTGAACGCGTTGTCGACGAGCAGGCCCCAGACGTGACCGTAGGAGACCTGCCCGACCAGGTCCTCGATATCCACGCCCCGGTAGCGAAGCGCGCCGCCTTCGCGGTCCGGCTCGGCGATCTCCGTCTCGAACGCGACAACGCCCTCGAGCCCGGGCTTGAAGTCAGACATCTGCGCTCTCCCTGGTTCTTGCGACGAAAGCCGGCCCGGACTGCGGTCGGGCGGCGTGACCCGGCCGGGGCCGCGCTCGCCATGCCGCTTCATTCAACAACGCGCGGGCTACTTCCGGGTAGCACCGGTTTCCGTGATGCGCGCCACCCGGGCTGCTACCTCGCCCCGGCAGCACGCCTGTGTGAGGATCGATACCCGTGGACCCTGATGAGACACCCACTGTCCGCTCCATGGTTTCCCCGGCTCGGCCGCAGGTGCCCGGCCGAACGCCGCTTCACGGCGTCTCCGGCGCGGAGGCCCAGCCTCCCGCTCCGCCGATTTGCGCGCCTCCGGCGCGACCATGCGAAGCGCCCGCGAGGGAGGCAGATAGATGAGGCACCCGCCCCGCGGTGAGATGTCC
>Ga0207684_10001975_pt1 | contig 21185 bp, 14 predicted proteins | sample KBSK5501metaG_FD_184342 | JGI IMG/M metagenome (GOLD analysis project Ga0207684, IMG submission 184342) | Corn, switchgrass and miscanthus rhizosphere microbial communities from Kellogg Biological Station, Michigan, USA - KBS K5-50-1 metaG... | ecosystem: Host-associated > Plants > Roots >...
TGTCGGCCTGGAGGAAGTGCCGCTCGGAGGAGATGGGCAGGCCCTCGGCGCCGACCCGTGTCGATACGACGGCTTTCCCCATGGCCAGCGCCTCGAAGATCTTGAGCCGCGTGCCGCCGCCCACCCTTAGCGGAACCACGTAGACGGCCGCTTCCGAAACGTAGGGCCGGACGTCCGCCACCGTTCCGGTCACGCGAACGCCAGCCGCCGCCCCAGCGGCCCGCAGGCGCTCCGTCGGATCTCGTCCGACGACCGCGAGCGATGCGCCGGGGACCTCACGTCGGATCTCCGGGAGGATCGACTCCAGGAAGTAGAGGATGGCGTCCTCGTTGGGATACCAGTCCATGGATCCGGTGAACACGAGCGTCGCCGGCGCCTCGGCGGCCCCGTTCGGGTGGAAGTACGCGGTGTCCACTCCGGTCGGGACGGCCCGGATGTCGGCGCCAGGCGCGCAGGCCATGAGCAGGGCGCGGTCCGCCTCGGAGACCGCGATGGTGAGACCCGCCCGGGCGCACGCCGCGGCCTCGTAACGGCGCATCTTGCGCCATTCCACCGCGAGCAGCGCGCGCCGCCAGGCGCGCTTCTCGACCTGGCAGAGCCGCTTCCAGATCATGTGCTCGACGTTGTGCTCGAAGAGCACGACGGGCACACCGACCGGCGTCGGAAGGTTTGGCATCGCGACGAGGAAGTCGGCAACGCAGAGATCGATGCCCTCGGCCAGGTGCTCGCGGATGCGGGCCCGGACCGCCGGGATGCGCCACCGCCACAGGTCAGCCGGATACGGAGACGCCCAGGATCCCGCCACGTCGCCGGCGAAGCGCATCGTGCCCTGCTTGGGCATGCCGTACGGGACGGAGTCGATCCGCTCACAGGCGGGCAGACGGCTCGTAAGAGCGGCCGGGTCGTCCCCGGGCGGATGTGTGGTGACCAGCCGGACCCGGTGACGCCGCGACAGCTCGTCGAGCATGTGGAGGCTGCGGAGCCGGCCGCCCGTGGTCGGAGGCCAGAGGCCGCCGACCTTGACCCAGAGGATGCGAAGCGGCTTCATGCCGATGCGAGGTCGGCGGGATCTTCGCCGTCGATGAAGATGCGATGCCACATCTCGAGATTCAGGAGCAGCCAGAGCCGGTCGGTGTGATTGGCGGCACCGCTCTCGTGCTCGGTCACGAGCCGCTCCAGGACCGGGCGCTCGAACATGCCGCGCGCGAGGGCCCGCGGACCGAGGATGGTCTCCCGGATCAGCGGCGCATAGCGCTCGCGCGCCCACCGGCCCAGCGGGACCGGAAAGCCGAGCTTGCGGCGCCTCAGGATCTCGCGGGGGATCCGCTTCCGGAGGGCCTCCCGCAGGACCACCTTGGTGGTGATGCCCCGGACCTTGAACCCGACGGGCATCCTGACGACGTGCTCCACGAGCTGATGGTCCAGGAACGGCACGCGGCTCTCGACCGAGGCAGCCATGCTCATCTGGTCCTGCTTCATCAGCAGCTCGACCAGGTAGGTCTGCAGGTCGGCGTGGCTCATCCGCTCGAGCGTCGACCCGGGCGCCTCGGCGAAGTATCGCATCTGCTCCCGGTACGGGTCCGTGGCCTCGACGAGCCGCTGGTCGGCCACCAGCGCGCGCCGCCAGGGCTCCGGAAAGACGGCGAAGTTCTCGTAGTAGACGGCCCTCACGCCCGGATCTAGGGCCAGGAAGCTCCGGCCCGCATACCGCCGGAGCGCCCGCGGCAAGGACGCGACCGCCCCGCTGATTCCCCGCCGGACCGCCGGCGGGGTCCAGGCCCAGTAGCGGCGGCCAAGGGCCTCGTTCCAGGCGGTCAGCCGATACCAGTTGTAGCCGAGGAAGAGCTCGTCGGCTCCTTCGCCGGTGAGGACCACCTTGACGTGAGACCGGGCGAGCTGTGACACGAAGTTGAGCGCGATGCTGGAGGGGAACGCGATCGGCTCGTCCTCGTGCCAGATTAGCCGCGGCAGGGCTCGAAAGAACTCGTCGGCGGAGAGGACGACCTCGTGGTGCTGCGCTCCCACCGCCCGGGCCGCAACCCGGGCAAAGGGGAGCTCGTTACTCGCTGGGTCGTCGAAGCCGACTGCGAACGTCTGGATACGATCGCTCGCCATCGGCGCCATGAGGGCAACCAATCCGGTGGAGTCCAGCCCGCCGGACAGGAACAGGCCGAGCGGCACATCGCTCATGAGATGGCTACGGACCGTCGCTTCCAGGCGCTCCGAGAGGTCGGCCGCGCGCTGCGCGAGTCCGGCCGAGGAGTCATCGGTGCCGGTAGGGAGGGACCAGTAGCGGTGCCTCCGAGGCCCCCCCGCCCGCGACCAGGTGAAGATGTGGCCCGGTGGGAGCTTGCGGATGCCCTGAAAGAAGGTCTCGTCACCGGCGAGGAAGCGGGTCGCGAGGAACTCGGGGACGGCCGCCGGGTTCAGCGCCGGCCGACCGGCCGTCACTGCAAGGATCGCCTTGATCTCGGAGGCAAACAGCAGCTCTCGATCGTTCACCGCGTAGTACAGGGGCTTGATCCCGAGCCGATCCCGGGCGAGCAGGAGGCGCTCCCCCTTCCGGTCCCAGAGGGCGAAGGCGAACATCCCGTGCAGCCGCTCCACGCAGGCGTCGCCCTCTTCCTCGTAGAGGTGCAGGATGGTCTCGGTGTCGCTCCGGGTCTGATACCGATGCCCCTTCGCCTCCAGCCCGGGTCGGAGCGCCGCGTGGTTGTAGATCTCCCCGTTGTAGGTAATCCACACCCGGCCGTCCTCGTTCGACATCGGCTGCTGCCCGCCCGCGACGTCCACGATGGACAGGCGGCGGTGGCCGAGGCCTACGGGCCCATCGATCCACAATCCCTCGCCATCGGGCCCGCGGTGACGGAGGACGTCTCGCATTCGCTTGAGGCGCGCCTCCTCGGGTGTTTCCCGGGGGTCGAGCTTCACGATGCCGACGATTCCACACATACCGGCTAGGCTCCGGCCTTGCGCAACGTAAAGCAGGCCACTTTCTTCTGCGACGGCTCCGTCTCGGTTAGACGCCGCAGGAACAGACGGGCGAGGACAAGGTGAGCCGGATAAGCCAGCATTCGAACCACCCGCGGGATACGACGATTCAGGATCACGTGCTCTACCGGGATCGTTCGTTCCCCCCAGAAACTCAGGTCCCCCAATGACAGCCCGCTCCGGCGAAGGAGCCGCCCCTCCAGCGTCTCTCGATCGTAAGCGCGCTGGAAGAAGACCCGCTCCCCGTCGCCCGGAGCCCAGTACGCGTCGGGGTCTCCGCGCTGCTTGAACTCCTCCAGATAGCCGTGATCACTCCACGGGACCGTGAGGCAGGCCGTACCGCCCGGTGCGAGAACCCGCGCGATCTCCTGGATCGCGACCGAATCCCCCTCGTCGGGAATATGCTCGATCGCCGAGATCGAGAACACCCGATCGAAGCGGCCCGACGGGTACGTGAGGTGGCGAGCGTCCTCGCGTCGCATCACGTACCGCCACTGCTCGCTTCCGAGCGCGACGCGTGAGTAGCGGTCGTACCTCTCGAAAAAATAGTCGACCAGATCAGTAGCGTGAACCTCCGCCTGAAGGCGTGCCGCCAGGAAGAGCGACAGAAGCTTCGGGCTTCCGATATCGAGGACTCGCTGGCCCGGCTGGACGTCGAGATGCTGCAAGATGTAGCGGGTCTCGACACAGCGGATGTACTCGACTGGCAAGACCAGGCTCTTGAGCCCGGCGATAGGCGCCAAAGGCAGCGTTCGAATACCCAACGAGACGCCGAACGCGTGGAGGTCCCAGTCCGTGTATCGGCTGGAGCTCCAGTTCGGGTCGCGGCCCGGCCCTGCCTTCGGCGGCACCACAGTTCCGTTCATGCGTCAGGACGCCTCGGTACAGCGAATCTCCCGGCCGCCCTCGAGGAGCACGCCGACGAGCGCCCCGTTCTCGAGGAGGGCCGCGACGGTCGGGAGCGGGCCGAGCGGATCGTCCGTCGGGATCAGGAGCGTGATGATGCGCACCGGCAGGCGGGCGACCGTGGAATAAAGCAGCAACGGAGCCGGCTGATGGTCGCCATAGTGGGAGGATATCCACCCCTGGCGCGGGTCGGTCTCTCCTTCCAGGAGGCTTGCCTTCAGGGGCACCGTGGCAAGAGCGTGGACGATCACACCAGCGCCTGCATTCCTCACCGCGCGGGCCCACAGGCCTGCGTCGAGCGTCACCGACATCGGCGCAAACTGGAAGCGGAGGTCGACCCGATGTTCGGCGCGCCCATCCAGGTCGTCGACGACGATGCAATGACGCCCCTTCTCGAGGATCACCTGCCTCCGGTGGATCACCGGGTCCGCGAGCCGACCGTAGGCCCGATGCTCGCCGACGGCCACATCACGGTGCTCGGTCGATTCCCAGCGAACCAGGTGAGCGGCTGGCCGGCTCGCCCATTGGAATGGCCCGCGGGGGACGGCCTGCCCGGCGCTATCGATATCGACAGTGCTGTGGGCGGCAGTGCCGCGGTAGTGACTCCGCCACCCGCCGTCCGCGCCGTAGCGAAACGTTCCTGGATCGATGACGTACGGCTGCCCGCGGAACGAGCACTGCAGGCTCAGCAGATCGGCGTGGCCGTGTCCTCCGCTGATCCGGCAGCCGAGCGGACCGACGTCGAAGATGATCTGGTCAGCCTCGCGGCCCCAGTCGCTGCGCATCACTGCGTACCCGCCGTCGAACAGCAGACGTGATGGACTCTGTGCAGGAGGAGCGGCTTCGAGTGCCGCGAAGCGTTGCACTCCCCCTGTGCCGAGCAGCCAGGCGACCTCTGATGTGAGGGAGTCGCTCGCCCATGCATAGTCTCCGCGGTTCAGAACCACGGCCGCCGGTCCGAACACGCCTCGCCCATCGTCCGGTCGGCGGGGCTCCAGCGGAAGCAGCCAACCTCCGTCGGCGTCGCCGATCTGAGGGAGCGAGCCGTCCGGGCGGCGGAGGACGAGCAGGGCATCGAGCAGGTGTTCGAGCCGTTGGATCACCCCATCGGGCACCGCGAAGCCGTTTCTCTTGGCCAGGGTCACAAAGTGAAGGTAGATCTCGGCCGTGTACCTCTGGTAGCACGTGGCCTGCTCCATGTACACGCCGTCGGGGAGGATCTGGCGGCCGGCTTCGTGGATCAGGATGTCGGTTGCCAACCGGCGCCAGCGCCGGGCTGCGGGCATGCTCGGAAAGACGGTGCCGGCATAGAAGAGGCCGAGGGCCTCACCAGTCAGGTGCGTGTTGGGCGAGAAGTAATAGGACAGGTACCGCTCGACCCGTGCGGCGTGAGCGGCGATGCCGCCGACGAGCGCGGCTCGGAGGTCGGTGGTGAGGACAGCGGAGCCCCGGAAGAGCGCGAGCGCCCAGCACCACGAGATCAGCCGGAAGGCAGCCTCCAGACTGCTGGTCCAGTTGATGCCCATGCCGGGTGGGTTGGCCCGCAGCCAATCCCGGATCGTGTCGGCGAACATCCGAGCGTAGCGCTCGTCCCCGGTGAGGCGGTATGCCTGGCCGAGCCCCACGAGCCACTGGTGCCGGTTGAGCTCCCAGACCACCTTGCTGTCGCCGACCACTGCGACATCGAGCGGATCGAGCAGGGTCCAGTGCCGTAGAGGAGCCTGACGCTTCGCCACCGGATCGAGGTGCCAGTCGATTGGGTCGCCGAAGTACAGATCGCGGTAGCCCAGCAGGTCGAACCGCTTCTCGAGCGCGCGGTCCGCCGCGGCCACGATACACTGAGCGCTCCCAGGCAGCCGCTCGCGCAGCAGGGCCGGCACTCCTGGCTCGCCGGGGCCGCTGAAGAAGTGGCTGGCCATCTCGGTCACCCACCGGTCGGCTCGCTCCGGCGAAATGGAGGCTCCCAGGCGGCCCCGGCGCGGGTCGGCCAGCCGGTCGATCAACCTCGACACCTCCTGCCGGGCGCGGCAGGAGATCTCGGCGGGGCCCATCCGAAGGATGCGCTGGGGCTTCACCGGGGCCTCAGGTCGACGCCGCGGGGCGGGGCGGAGGCTGGACGAGCCCTCCCAGCCGGGTCCTCCGACCCCAGGAGCTCGGCATAGAGCTGCCAGATGGCTGAGTGGTCGGAGGCCGGTTGGCGGGATGAATCTCTCCCCGTGGGCTGCTCGAGCACCTGGCTGAGCTTCGCCGTGAGGTCGGATACGTCTCCGCGACGGAAGAGCGTCACGCCTTCCGGGCGGAAGTCCGTATCGCTGGCCACCACCGGAACGCCGAATGCCAGGGCCTCACGCACGGTGATCGCGTCGCCATCGACGAAGGTAGACCGGACCATTACGTCGCTCGCGCGGAGCAGGGCGAGACACCGGTCGTGCGATACCTCGCCCAGGCACACGGCGTGAGCCGCCAGGCCCAGCTCTCCGATGAGGGGACGCGTCTTCGGGCCCACCTGCCAGCCCATGAGGATCGCGCCGAGGCTCGGGTGGATCGGGACCAGCTGCTGGACGGCGCGGAGCACGACTGCCAGCCCGCGCTCCGGATCCTCCTCACCGCCCGCCACGGCCACCAGGAGAGGCCGAAACCCCTCCGAGAGGGTTCGGTCCTGGGGGGAGAGCTCGGGCGCGCCAGGGACGCCCAGAAAGGCGGGGATGACCGCGGTCTGTGCGCCAGCGATCCCGACCGCCTTCACCGACCGGCAGATCTCAGGATTCACGCAGATGATCCGCATGAAGGGCATCAGGATCCACCGAGCGAGCCGACGCTTGACCGTCCCGAACCCGGCCACGTATCCAGGCAGGAGCCCGGAGTGAAGGGTGAGGACCGCGGTGACAGCCCGGAGCCGGCCAGCAAGGCTCGCCGCCAGGATCATCAGCCAGCTCTTCCGGCTGTGCCCATTGGTATGCAGATGAAGGATCGAGGTCCGGTCGGCCAGGGTCAAGAGCCCCCAGAGCAGACCCAGCCGGCTACCGGAATGACGGTAGTCCTGGCTCGGCCTCGCCTGCCGGTTCAGATTGAGTATCTGGACACTTAATCCATGGTCCCGAAGGAGTTGGGCGAGCTGCATCACGTGGACGGGCTCTCCAGCGAACGGGGGCGGATAGAAGCCCGCCAGGACCACGCGCTTACCCTTCATGCCCGCTGGACCGCCTCCCGCGGAGCCGGGGCATCTTCACCCGGCCCGAGGGCCCCACAGTAGAACGCGTCGAGGCGCTCGGACATGCGCTCGAGGCTGAACTCGGCCAGAGCGCGCACCCGGCCACGAGCGCCCATCTTGACGGCCAGACCCGGTGTCTCGAGCAGTCTCAGAATCGCCTGGGCGAGCGCCGGCACATCATCCGGCGGGACGAGAAGCCCGTTGCTCTCGTCCTCGACCAGCCCGGGCAGGCCGCCCACCCGAGTCGCCACGACCGGCAGACCGGTTCCCATGGCCTCGAGGACCACGTTCGAGGACGCCTCGCTCAGGGAGGGGAGAACGAAGACATCACAGTCCTTGAGGGCGTTCTCGGGCTGCCGCGTCGGTCCGGGCATCTCCACGGCACCCGTCAGCCCCCGGGCCCGGATCAGCGCATCGAGCTCGCCCCGCAGGAGGCCGTCCCCCCAGATGACGAACCGGGCGCGGGGAGCCTTCTGCGCCACGACGGCCGCGGCCTCGACGAGCTGCAGAAGTCCCTTCTCGGGACGAAGGTTCGCGAGGGTGGCCACCGTCATCGGTGGTCGCCTGCTCGACCCATTCGTCACGGGCGTGAAGCGCGCGAGATCGACACCGTTGTGGATCACCGCGAGGCGGCCCCTCCGGGCGGCCCGGGTGCCGGCCAGGCGTGCCGCGATCGCGTCGGAGTTGACGAGCACGTGTGTGGCCAGGGCGAGAGCGAAGGAGTGGATGGCCTGCTGCCCCCGGCTGCGGAGGTTGCCCATATCCCGCTGGCTCGCGATCACGACCGGCGTTCCGGCCAGGCGCGCCGCGGATACCCCGAGGATGTTGCTGTAGAAGTCGAAGCAGTGCACGATCCGCACGTTGAGGCGCCGCAGGTAGCGGGCCAGCCGCAGGATCGCGCCCGCGAGCGTCGGGGACCGGAACGAGCGCGGCCCGACGCTCCACGGCTGAAGGCCGGCGGCCTCGAGCCGCGCGCGCAGCGGGCCCTCGGCGCGGACGCAGCAGACACGAAGATCCCAACGTGCGCGATCGAGCCCGCAGGCGATCTCGGCGAACTGCCCCTCGGTGCCCCCCAGGTTCAGGGTGTCTCCCACGAGGAGTACGCCGGGACGCCGGGGAGTCATACTCTCGGGCCGAGCAGCCGCCGGACTGCCCGGTTCAGGACCACCAGCGCCCACAGTCGTTCGCAGTAATCGCGTCGCCGTGTCGCCTCGAAGCGGTCGAGGAGCCGCCCGATCTCCGGACGGCTGATTCCGACCCCGGCCAGGTGAGAGGTGTCGGCGAGCTCGTCGCGGAAGAAGCCGGGGATGGACCCGGAGAACCACGATTCGAGCGGGACGGCGAACCCCTGCTTGGCGCGAGTGAGCACTTCCGCGGGCACGTGGCCCTTGAGCGCCTGCTTGAGCAGGTACTTGGTCGTGCCCCCTCGGATCCGGAGGTCCGGTGGCAGGGAGCAGGCGAACTCCACCAGGGGATGGTCGAGGAGTGGCACCCGCGCTTCGAGAGAATTGGCCATACTCATCCGGTCGACCTTGGTAAGGATGTCGCCGGGTAGGTAGGTCTTGAGGTCGAGATCCTGAAGACGGGATAGGACATCGAGCTCGCTGTCGGCCAGGGTTGCGATGTCCACCCGTGATGCGGCCTCACCATCATCCAGAATGGCCTCCAGGGCCTGGCCTGGAAACATCGAGATAGAGTGGATGTACCGCTGGAGGCGTGGGAGCGAGAGCGTGTACATCGTGTTCTTGCCACTCCCAACCGGCAAGAGCGAGCCCACCGCCCGGAGGACCGGTCCGAAGCCCAGGTCGCCCGCCAAACCGAGGTGCCGACGTCCGCGATCCACCATGTAGCGGTCGTACCCGGCGAAGAGCTCGTCCCCCCCGTCCCCGGAGAGCACCACCTTGACGTGCTGCCGGGCGAGCCGCGACACGAGAAAGGTCGGGATGGCCGAGGAGTCCGCGAACGGCTCGTCGAAGCCGGCCAGCAGCTCCTCCAGCACCTTCAGGTCGCTGGGCTCGACGAGGAGCTCGTGATGCTCGGTGCCGCAGGCCTCGGCCACCTGCCTGGCATGGGGCAGCTCGTTGTACCGATCCTCGCGGAAGCCGACCGAGAAGGTCTTGATCGGCCGCCGCGACGCCCGGGCCATGATCGACACCACCGCGGTGGAATCCACCCCGCCGCTGAGGAACGCGCCCACCGGCACGTCGCTGACCATGTGGTAGCGGACGGCGTCCTGGAGGCGCTCCCACAGCTCCGCGCCGGCCCCGTCCTCGCTCGTGGGCGTTCGAGGCATCTTGAAATGGTCGGTCGGCTCCCAGTATCGGCGGGGCGCGCCCGGGCGGCCGGAGCGGATCCGAAGGGTATGGCCGGGAGGAACCTTCGAAACGCCCTCCAGGATGCTGAGCGGGTCCGGCACGTACCCGTACTGCAGATACGCGGTGAGCCCTCGACGATCGAGGCGGGGAGTGAGCCAGGGGCTCTGCACGAGCGCCTTGAGCTCGGAACCGAACACAACTCCCTCGGGCGTCGCGGCGTAGTACAGGGGCTTGATCCCGAGTCGATCCCGAGCGAGGAACAACTCCCGGCGGGGCCCATCCCAGATGGCGAACGCGAACATCCCGCGCAGCGGCTCGACGCACCGCTCGCCGTACTCCTCGTAGAGGTGGATCAGGACCTCGGTGTCGGAGGCAGTGGCGAATCGATGGCCCCGCGCGACGAGGCCGGCGGTGAGCTCCCGGTAGTTGTAGATCTCACCGTTGAAGACGACCCACAGGGTCCCGTCCTCGTTGGATATCGGCTGCGTGCCGCTCTCGAGGTCGATGATGCTGAGCCGGCACATTCCCATGCCGAGTGGCCCAGACACGTGGCGCCCCTCACCGTCTGGCCCCCGGTGAGCCAGGACGTGCGCCATCCGCTCCAGGACCTCGAGCTGGACGGGGCGCCCAGCGTCAGTGCCGAACGCGCCGTAGATACCACACACGGGACTCAACTCCCTTCTGCTCCGGTAGCCGCTCGGCCTTACGCAGGAGCTGCTGCAGGCAGACCGCGAAGGCCGCCGGGTAGTACACGTACCAGAGGTACGCCACCGACGCGAAGAAGCTCCCGATCAGGTACACGATCAGCGAGGTCTGGATCGCGACCGCCATCAGCCACACCTGACGATTTCCACGAGCCCGCCGGTATCGCTTCACGATGCGAGCTGAGATCGCCACGACGCTGGTGAGGAATAGAACGTAGAAGCACAGCGCCGGCAGGCCAATCTCGTTGAAGACCTGAAGGTAGGCGTTGTGGTTGACGAGCTCCTTGTTGGACACGATATGGAAGTTGTCGATGCCCACGCCGAACAGCCACCGGAAGGGATTCACGCCCGCCGCCTCTAAGCTCCGCTTGATCAGATCCCAGCGTGCCGACGCGCTGTCGGCCGCAGTCGCATTGTCCCCCGACCCCGCGAACATCGTGAAGAGTCGACCGGGGCTGCTCACCAAGAGGCCGAACGCACCCATGCCCGCCACCACCAGCGCGGCGGGGTAGCGTCGGCTGATCTTGACGATGAAGAACGTGCCGCCGATGGCCATGCTCAGAAAGCCGGCACGGGAGTACGTTACCACCGACGTCGCCCCCAACAGCATCGCGCACACGACATACATGAACCTCATCAGCGGGTTCCGGCGCGTGAGACCAAGGTACACCGCGAACGGGATGAGCATGTTCATCGACAGCGCGAGGTCGTTGGGGTTCCCGAAGATACCCCCGAGCGCTCCGCTGGCCCGGTAGTATTCCACCAGGTTCTTGCCCTGAACGAAGTCGGCGAGCGTCATCGCGGCAACGATGGAGGCCGAGACCACCGTGACCTGGATGATGAACCGGAGCCGCCGCAACGAGGTCACGACGTTGATCATCAAGAGGAAGACGAGCAAGATCTTCAGGAAGAGATCGGTAAAGGCGGCGAAGCTTGAGGAGGGATCGAGACCCATTGGGATCGACACGACCGCCAGCGCATCCATGATCAAGAGGTACCTAAACGGCCGGGGCATGACCGAGAGTGAGCCGCCTTGGCCAAGGCGATCCAGGAAGTAGATCGCGAGGGTGCCGATGGTCAGGATCTTCACCACCGGAAACGTCCCGATCGGCAGCAGCTCGTTGGGACGGAGGTAGAGCAGGATGGTGAACAGGATCAAGCCACGGTATGCGATCTCGTAGCGCCCGGCCAGCGAGGGTCGCACCGCGGGAACGGGCGTCGCGGGGACGCTCATCGATCGGCCACCTTGAGCCCGCGGACGCAGATCGGCTCGGCCGCGACGTAGAGATCACTGAAGCCGGCGTCCCGGAACCACCGGATCACCTCCGGGTACCGGTGCTTCCACTGGTACTTCGGCGTGTACCAGTCGAACGTGTCTAGCCACCGCCAGCGCCAATTGGGGTGCGTGTTCGTGGGCAGCAGAATCTGGGACAGGCGCCCGACCAGCGGCAACTGATGGACTGCGTTCAACGGGATGGCGATCGTCGACGCATAGTAGACGATCGGGCGCGGCAGCCGTGTGGTGATGGTCCGGAGGGCGTCGGAGACGTACCGCGCGAGCCCCCCGGCGAAATACACGTAGACCGCGAGCTGACCGCCCTTCTTGACGGTCGCAGCGACGCACCGGAACGCCCCCGCCGTATCCGGCGTGTGATGGAGCACGCCGATGGAATAGGCCAGGTCGAAGGTCCCGTCGCGGAAGGGCAGCGCGAAGATGTCGGCCTGTACCAGGTGGGCCGCCGGCAACTGACGCAAGTTCTCGGCTGCCGCGTCCACCGCACGGGTGAGGTCCACCCCGACCACCTCCGCACCCCACCCCGCCATCACCTCGGCGTAGCGGCCGGCCCCGACACCCGCGTCGAGCACGACACGACCCCGTACATCCTCGGGGCCGAGGCCCGTCTTGAGCCGGAAGCCGTCCTCCGATTCTCGTGACCCGTTGGCCGAATCCAACTGGACGGTCCGGAAGCGATGCCACTCGTCGCCGAAGCTCTCGGCGTAGGCGTCGCCGCCCACGAATCGCGGGATGCCGGCACGGATGGGGAAGTCGACCCCACAGGCCGCGCACCGCAGCCGCCCGGTCAGGATGTCGTCGCCGCTGATCTCGTCGGCCCGCAGGGCAAGCTCTCCCTTGCACCTGGGGCACGCCAGCAATTGCTGAAGTCGAGCGTTCATGCGAGCTGGCCTACCCGGCTCGCCGCCACCCGACCTCGCCGCGGCGGGACAGGAAGCGCACCAGACCCACCAGAAAGGCGAGATGCATGGCCAAGAGGTAGTACGGGATGAGCGCGTAGCGGAGGCCCCCGACCTGCCGGCGAAACAGGTAGCCGGCCACCCCCCAGACGTAGAAGGCCCCCTGGGCCAGAAACATCGCGCGATAAAGCACGTGCTCCGACAGGAGCGCGCTGGTCAGGAGCATACCGATCAGAAGCAGGGGCAGGATCCACCGGAGCAGCTTGTGGGAGAAGAAGGCGAAGCCGGTCAAGGGACCGAGTGGACCCCGCAGGAGCTGGCCCAGGGCGCGAAAACTGCCGGTCGCGATGCGCACGCGCCGCGCGAACTCGCCACCCACCGTGGCGGGAGCGAAGTCCGTCGCCCGCGCTTCTGGATCGTAGAGGACCCGATAACCCTGCTTTCGGGCATTCATGGGGACAACCAGGTCCTCGACCAATGTGTTGGCCGGGAGCGGGACGAAACACTCCCGACGGATCGCGTAGATTGCCCCGCTCGCGGCCAGGGTGACCCCCAGGCGCGACTCCATGAGGCGGAGCATACCTTCGTAGCGCCAGTAGACCCCTTCGGTCTGGCGCGACTCCACACTGCCCTGAAACTGAAGGGCTCCACAGACGACGCCGACCTGGGAATCGCCGAAGTGGCGAACGAGCTTTCGGATCGCATCGGGAGCGAAGAGCGTCGCCGCGTCAGAGAGGACCAGGAGCCGATGGCGAGCCTGCTCCACCGCCTCGTTCACCGCGCTGGCCTTTCCGCCCCGGATCGGTAGATAAATCACGCGCACATTCCCACCCTCGGCGGCCGCGAGAATCCCATTCGTTCCGTCGGTGGCGCCGTCCGAGACGAACAAAATCTCGAGCACCTCTTTCGGATAATCCAGCTCCGCGAGATTCTTCAGCTTTGCCGGAAGATGGCGCTCCTCGTTGTACGCAGGGATGATGAACGATACCGCGGGGAGCTCGACCGGGTCGCGCGGGATCCGCCGCCGGTCCCGCCGCGAGACCAGATACTGCCAGTCACGCAACGTCTGGACGGCCGCCGAGGCGACGAAGAGGGAAACGGGATAGAGCAGGTAGGTGTGCGCCACAAGAAGAAAGCAGGCCCAGAACACAACCTCGAGCCCGACCATCACGATAGCTGCTACTTGGCCCCGCGGCCAAACAGAACGATCTTCACCGTGTCGACGAGGATCCGCAAGTCCAGCCAGAACGACATGTGCTTGATGTAGAACAGGTCGTAGCGTAGTTTCTCCGTGACCTGCTCCAGGCTCACCGAGTAGCCGAAGCGGGTCTGCGCCCAACCGGTGATGCCGGGCCGCACAGAGTGCCGCAGAGCGTAGTACGGGATGTGCTCGGTCATCGTCTGCACGTTGGCGAGGATCTCGGGTCGCGGCCCCACGAGATCCATATCCCCCTTCAACACGTTCCAGAACTGCGGCAGCTCGTCGAGGCGAAGCCGTCGGATCATTCGGCCCACCCGGGTGATGCGGGTGCTGTCGTCGCGATCCCACACCGCGGCCGGGACCGTCTGCCCGGGCAGGAGCGGGTGCATCGTCCGGAACTTGAACAGTCGGAACGGTCGACCGGTCCGCCCAGCGCGCTCGTCGACGAAGAGGATGGAGCCCCGCGAGTCGAGCTTGATCGCGAAAGCGATCAGCGCCATGAGGGGGGCGGTAAGGAGCAGGCCGGTCACGGCCGCGAGGAGACTGCACGTGCGTCGCAGGGCGAGCTGCAGGCGCGACTTCCGGAAGGCCCCGGAGAAGATGAGGAACGATGGCGTCAGCGACTCGATGGGAAGCTTGCCCGTGAAGTATTCGTACACCCTTAGGCCGTCGTCGACTAGGATGCCCTTGGCTCCACACTCGAGCAATTGGGCCATCGGCATCCGACCGCGGCGCTCGGTCAGGGCGACGATCAGCCGGTCGGGTTTCACGTCGTCGATGATCTTGTCGAGCCGCTCGAGGGGGCCCAGCACCGGATAGGGCAGGTCACCCATAACGATCGCGTTGCCGTCGTCGACCACGCCCACCACCGCATAGCGGAAGTTCGGGCGGGCCTCGATCTCGTCGATGACCCGCCGGGCCTGAGGACCCGTTCCGAGCACGAGCACCCGATCCGCGAATGCGCGGCGCCGCATGACCATGTAGCCGGCGGCACGCAGCGGTACGAGCAGGCCTGCCGCCACCAGCAGGCCCGACACGAAGGCGCCCTCGGCCAGGCCCGCGTCGGGGACGATCGTGTAGAAGACCGCCAGCAGCATCAGCGCGACGCCGAAGGACTGCAACAGGCGCGAGGCGAAGAGGCTGAAGCTGCGGACAACCCGGAGGTCGTAGAGGTCGTTGTAGTAGAAGGCCACGATGCAGCAGAGCGAGATCGCTCCCGCCTGGCCGAGCATGGCCGCCACGTCGAGCCAGTCCAAGAAGGGGCGGTGGCCCGACGCGAAGGCGGTCCCGGCGACCGCCAACGAGAGCACCAGCCCTTCGATGATTGCGAGGATCACCGGAAACGGTCCCGCGAGCGGCGGTTCCTCACCGCGGCGTCCTCGCCGCGTCGGAGCATGGAGCCGACCTTCTGGCTGATCCGGGTGAGGGGGCCGCTGCGCGCGGCCTCCTCGGGGCCGGTCTCCGGCGTGGCGTAGTAGCCGGCGTAGTGGCGGCCGTGGTGGCCGCCGCCCAGGTTGTCGAAGCCGTTGAACACGATGCCGACCAGCTTGCTAGGGTCGACGACGTCGAGCGCGGTCTCCAGCAGCGAGCGCGGCGTCTGGTGCGCCGCCACGACCACCACTATACCGTCGACCCAGCGGGCGACCACGCGGCAGTCCTGGACCAGCGCCAGGGGTGGCGTGTCCATGACGATGAAGTCGTACTGGGCGCGCGCCTCTTCGAGGAGCGCGCCGAGCCGCGGCGACTTCAGGACCTCGTATGGGCTCGCGGGAACCTGGCCGGCCAGGACCACGCTCAGGTTGAAGGGGGGCCGGGGCTGCACGATGCTCGCGAGCGTGAGGCTTGGATCGAGGATCGCGTCGACCAGGCCTACCGTCCGGGAGCCGTTGAACCCGAGCAGGCTGCCGATGGACGGCCGCCTCAGGTCGGCCTCGATCAGGAGCACCGAGTTGTCGGCGCCCTGGGCGAGCGCGCCCGCGAGGTTGATCGAGGTCGTAGTCTTGCCGTCTCCCACCCCGGGGCTCGAGATGGCGATCACCGAGAGGTCCTGGTTCTTGTGGCGCTGCTCCACCACGTGACGCAGAGCTCGGTACTGCTCGGCCTCGAGCCCGGACGGGGCAACGAGGCTGACCAGGTGGTTCTCGACCTCTCCGGTGATGGTGGCGTCCCGGCGGGGCCCGGTCGCGCGCCGGCGCGCGGTGACTGCCTGCGGCTGCGACGCAGGGCCGGCGGACGGAGCCGAGGGCGCGGGCGGCGGCGGAGTCAGCGGGATCGGAGGCGGCGGCGGGGGCGGTGCCTGGGACGCCGGCGGTGCGGCCGGCACGTGGGGCACGTGCGAAGTCGGGGGCGCGGGCGGCTGCAGGCGGGTCGCGCGGTCGCGCTGGGCCTGCTCGAGGGCTTTCGAGAACTTGCTCATCGCGGGATCAGGGTGCGGACCGATCGAGCCAGGTCCGTGAGATAGGAGGTGGAGATGTCGACCGCGGTGGGCAGCAGATCGGGATGGAAGAACACGGTGGCCGCGACGCCGCTCACCAGGGCCACCGACATGCCGAGGAGCCCCCAGCGCAGCGGGCTGACCGTGCTCGGCTTGCTCCGGGCGCGAGCCCGCCGGGCGCCGAGGCTGCTGCGCGTGCGGACGCGCGAACGATGGCCGGCCTCGAGATAGCCGATGGCCTGGTCGACTATGCCGCGGTCGATCCGCCGGGTCTGATCCGCGTACCCGATCAGGAGGCAATGATCGCAGACCGTGTTGACCACGCGCGGGATGCCGTTCGCGTACTCGACGATGTGCTCGACCGCGGCGTCCGTGAAGATCCCGAGGTCGCGAGCGCCCGCCATCCGCAGCCGGGTCCGGATGTAGTTCCGGGTGCCGGATCGGGTCATCGGCGGAATCGTGCACATGATCGAGATGCGCTGCTTGAGCTGGCGCAGCTCCGGCATCTCGAGGCGGGCGAGCAGCTCCGGCTGCCCGACGAGCACGATCTGAAGGATCTTCTCTTTGGTGGTCTCGAAGTTCGACAGGAGGCGGATCTGCTCGAGCGTCTGCGGGTAGAGGTTCTGCGCCTCGTCGAGGATGAGCACCGTGTTCTGGCCCGCGCCGTGCCGCTCGACCAGGAAGTTCTGCAGGACGACCAGGCGCTGGGCCGCGGACTCGCCCGGCTTCTCGATCTCGAACTCTTCCAGCATGTACTCGAGGATGGCCGGGAAGGGGAGCAGCGAGTTGGAGACGTAGGCCACCGCGGTATTGCTGTCGAGCTCCTGGCGCAGGGCCTCCAGCAGGGTCGTCTTGCCCATGCCGATCTCGGCCGTCACCAGGATGAAGCCCTTTTTCTCCTGGATCGCGTAGAGGAGCTGGGCGAGCGCCTCCTTGTGGCCGGGGGTCATGAAGAGGAAATCGGGATCGGGGGTGACCCCGAACGGGTCCCGATCGAATCCGTAGAAGTTCAGGTAGAGAGCCATGGCGCGGCGCTAGGCGCGATCGCCCCGGGAGAGCAGCTGGGCGAGCTGCTCGTTGCCGTGAGCGAAGAAATACGAGGAGCCGCCGATCACCACGACCGCCACCAGCACCCCGACGGCGGCAAAGCGGAAGCGCCAGCGGCTCCGGCGCGCGTCGCTCTCGGTCACGATGCGCGGGATGTTCACTAGGATCGGCACCGTGGTGTAGGCCCGGAGGTCGCGGGCGGAATGGAAGGACGTGTCGAGCAGCTCTATCAGCACCATGGAGCCCGCGCCGAGGACGAACGAGAGCGCCAGGCCCGCCAGCAGAAGGCGGGATCGGCGTGGCGCGGCCGGCGTCGATGACGGCAGCGCGAAGTCAAGGATCCGGAACTGCTCGCCCTTCTGCCGTTGCTCCATGCTCTCGGAGAGAAGGGCGTCCTCGTACTTTCGGGAGAGGGTCTGGTAGAGCTCCTTGGTGCCCTGATAGTCGCGGGTCGCGTCGAGGTACTCCTGCTCGCGCTTCGGGGCGTTGTCCAGACGGGTCTGATAGTTGCCGATACCTTGCCGCAACCGCTGGTCATCCTGCTTGGCCAGCCGCAGCTCGGTCTCGGCCGAGCGCAGCGTGTCCTGCAGGCGCGCGACCTCCGGGGTGGGCGGTCCGGCGACCGCCTTCGGGTCGGCCTTCGGTTTCGGCACCGCCATGTCCTTCTGTAGGCGCTCGATCTCGTCCTTGATCCGGATGATGTCCGGCCAGAGATCGGTGTATTTCATCCGGAGCGAAATAAGCTCTTGCTGGAGCCGGGCGAGGCGGACCTCGTCGGGCTCGGGCCCGCCGCTGTTGAGCTTGGCCTGGGCGAGCTGGCCTGCGATCTGATCGCGGCGCTCGGCGAGCCGGATCTGGTTGTCGTTGTTGATGCGCAGCTGCGCGTTCAGCGAGTCGAGCGTGGCCAGGTTGCCCTGCAGCTGCTGCGGCAGCTCGCCGAGGTAGCGGCGCTGCAGCTCGCTCATGCGGGCTTCCTGCTCATCGAGCCGCCGCTTGGCGTCGCTGAGCTGCACCTTCAGGAACTCGGCCGTGCCGGTGGCCTGCCGCTCGCGGGCCTTGAGGTTTTCCTCGATGTAGAACGAGGCCAGCGTGTTCGTGACGACCGCGACCGTCTGCGGATCGCGGCCGCGATAGGAGAGGGTGAACGACGTCGTGGTGCCCCCGCGGCTGGCGTCGGCCCCGCGCAGCTCGAGGCGGATGTCGCGCCGCATCCGGTCGACCGCCTCCTCGCTCGCGCCGGGCCCCTTCAGATCGGTATAGAGACCCATCCGGGTGACCAGGGACTGGAGGCGCGAGCGGCTCAGGATCTCCTGGCTGAGGGTATGTAGACGGATCTCGAGCTCGCTGGTCACGGTGGCCCGCACGAAGGCCTCGGGAACCTGCTGGCGCTCGATCATCACGAGCGCGCTCGACTGGTAGAGATCCGGCAGCGCCATGATCGCCGCGGTCGCGGCGGTGAGCGGCAGCAGGAACACGACGATCCCGAGCCACTTGCGCCGGTTCCAGAGCGCCCAGACGCGGTCGAGGCCGCCCCCCCGAGGCGTGCTCTCGGCGTCGTCCAGCCCGCGCAGCGTGTCGCTCATGGCCGGTGAGCGGCGCGCCGCTCGCGGTCGAGCCCGCTGTCCTTGATCTTGTAGAGCAGGGCCCGGTAGGAGATGTCGAGGAGCTTCGCAGCGCGGACTCGGTTCCACTGGGTCTGCTCGAGCGCCTGGAGAATGGCCTCCTTCTCGGCGATCTGGGCCGCCTTGCGGGAGATGTCCTTCAGTGACGTGGTGGCGGTCTTCGCCGTCCGCGCCCCGTTGTCGTCCGCGGCGGGCGCGGGGCCGGGCAGGGGGCTACGTCGCAGGAGCGGATCCCCGAGCACGATCATGCGCTTGATCATGTTCTCGAGCTCACGCACGTTGCCCGGGAACCGGTGACGGATGAGCCGCTGCATCGTCTCCGGCGGCATCTGGAGCGTCTCGCGCCGGAAGAGCTGCGAGTAGCGGTGCATGAAGTAGTCGGCGAGGACCGGAATCTCTTCCGGGCGCTCGCGTAGCGGCGGCACCATGATCTGGATCACGTTCAGGCGGTAATAGAGGTCCTCGCGGAAGCGGCCGCCCGCCACCGCCTGCTCGAGATCCTGGTTGGTGGCCGCGAGCACCCGCACGTCGACCTTCACGGTGGAGCGGCCGCCCACCCGGGAGAACTGGCCGTCCTGGAGGACGTGGAGCAGCTTGCCCTGCAGGGCGGGGTGGAGGTCGCCGATCTCGTCGAGGAAGATGGTGCCGCGATCGGCCGACTCGAACTTTCCGATCTTCAGCTGGTGCGCGCCGGTGAAGGCTCCGCGTTCGTGCCCGAAGAGCTCGCTCTCGAGCAGCTCGCGCGGGACCGCGGCGCAGTTGACCTTCACGAAGGGGCCGCTCTGCCGCACCGACTCCTCGTGGATGGCGCGGGCCACCACGTCTTTGCCGGTGCCGGTTTCGCCCGCGACGAGGACGGTGACGTCGACCCGGGCGGCCTGCTCGATGATCTCGCGGACCTCGCTCATCTTGGGGCTGCACCACAGGCCCACTTCCGCCCGGAGCCGGGCCCGCGCCTCGTCGTCGGGCGTGCGCTCCCAGTTCCGGCGCGGGCGGGCGAGCGCGCTCTTGATGACGTTCTCGAGGTCCTCGGAGCTGAACGGCTTCTGGAGGAAGTCGTCCGCGCCGAGCGCGGCCGCTTCGGCGGCCAGGTCGCCCGCGTCGGCATCGGCGAGCAGGATGATCGTGCCGGGGACACCACCCTGCGTCTTGAGGCGGCGCAGCAGATCGTTCGTCTGCGCGCCCAGGTCGAGGAGGCTCAGCAAGAACCGACGTTGCCCCATCTCGGCGAGGGCGCCGTCGACGGAATCGGACGCGATCGGTTCGTACCCCCACTCACCGAGCAGCTCGGTGAGATGATGCGACACCGTCGGCTTCGTACCTGCGACGAGCACGAGTCTGTTCTTCATTTGCGTCATTCACGTCCTTCGCAAATCATCGGCGGTCTAGCGCTCCGGTTGTTTGGCGGGACAACGAAGTTAGTGTGAACAGATCGCCATGCAGAACCTCAAGCGGTAGGAAAAGCAAAGTAGGTGCCATCACAGTTGCAGATCTCATTGCGTAAGTACCTGATCTGACGGGAAAGAATGGTCCTGAAAAACAGGCATTCGCATTCACTTAGTGGGAAAGGAAGTTCCTTTCTGACACTTGCCTAGGGCCAACCTCCCGTTCTCATAGGGTTGCAGCAACAAAACGCTAAGTCAAACCATTAGTTACAAGTACCAGGTGCTCTTGCAACAGTTGCATATACCGCGAAAGGATGGTGCGGATCTTTTCATGGTGACCGGCGCTTCACGTGTCGGCCACCTCGATTTACCGTGGAGGTCCCGCCTCGCCAGACTGAAAATTATCTTTTTAATCCAACAAGGTGTGGGTCCTAGGTGACGTAGAGACCTCGTCTTGCGAGCCCGGCTGCGGCCGCTTCCCAGGGGGGCACCAGTAGGTATGCACAAGTCCGTTGCACATACCACGCACGATTGGACGGTGTCGAAGGACGTGACGCACTGCGAAGCGGATACGTGGGCAGAACGGCACGGCGGCCCGGGCGCGAGACGAAACTTCCCGAAGGGCCCACGAATGCGGCCCGGGACGAGAAGAAGTTACCGACTGCCGGTGTAACTTTTACACCGAGATCGGTTCCGTCTCTACTTCGAGTTCTCGCCGTCCTCCGACTTCTGCAGGATATGGTCGACCACCTGGGTAACGTGCCCGGCCAGGTCATTGAACGCGGCGACCATCTCGGAGCGGTCGGTCTGGAGCATGTCCGCCTTGTGGCGAAGCCGCGCCATTTCCTCGCGAAGCATCTCGTTCTCTGCCTCCAGCGTGCGGGCTCTTGCCTCGAGGTGGTCCGCCCTCCCGAGTTGCTCGAGACACAAACTGAAGAACCGCTGGCCGTCGGCAAGCCACCGCGCGAGCTCAGGGGGAGCTGAGTCAGTCATAGTGTCATCGATCCTTTTCTTCGCTGCGTGCCCCGACCGGGTTATCGGAGAGAGGAAACGGGGCGTCAGGTCCAGCACCTCCACGATCCGCTGGTAAGAGACCTGAGCGACGGCGTGAACCTCTTTGATGATCTCGGCGCTCTGGGCGCCGAACAGATCGAGAGCGCGCCCGTCGGTGGGCAC
>Ga0207684_10001976_pt1 | contig 21165 bp, 21 predicted proteins | sample KBSK5501metaG_FD_184342 | JGI IMG/M metagenome (GOLD analysis project Ga0207684, IMG submission 184342) | Corn, switchgrass and miscanthus rhizosphere microbial communities from Kellogg Biological Station, Michigan, USA - KBS K5-50-1 metaG... | ecosystem: Host-associated > Plants > Roots >...
GGCGATGCGGTGCTGATCGAGGTGGCGCGGCGGCTGCGCGAGACCTTGCGCGCCGACGACCTGATCGTGCGCTGGGGCGGCGAGGAATTCCTGGTCGTCGCGCATGCGCTGGCCGGCGAGCAGGTCGAGGCGCTCGCCCGACGCATGCTCGGCGCGCTGAACCAGCGTCCGGTCGAGACCGGCAACGGCAGCGTGCCGGTGACCGCGTCGATCGGCTTCGCGACCTTCCCGATCGGGCCGAGCGGGCTGCGGGTCGCGTGGGAGCGCGCGATCAACCTGGTCGACACGGCCATGTATCTGGCCAAGGCGCACGGCCGCAACCGCGCCTACGGCGTGCGGCTGCTGCGCGACGACGGCGACGAGACCGAGCTCGATGCGATCACGCAGGCCCTGGAGGCGGCCGAACGTGACGGCCGCGTCGAGCTGCTGCTGCTGCAGGGACGGGCACCGCTGGAGGCTGCAGCATGAGACGCCGGGCTGTTCCCGAGGCGAATTCCGAAGTGCGCGGCACGGAGGATTCCCAATGACAGGTCTTCGCGCCATTCAGAGGGCCGTGGCGCTGTTGCTGCTGTGCACGCTGCTGCAATGCCTGGCGCCGGATGCGCTTGCCGGCACCGCGCTCGATGCCGAGCTCGACCTGCTGGTGCGCGACGGCTTCGAGCGCCCGGCGCAGTCGCTCGCCGCGCTGCGCGAGTGGCAGCAGCGCGAACGCGGCAGCCCGGTGGCCGCGCAGCGTGCGGTGCTGCTGGCGATCGGCAGCGTGCAGGCGCAAACCGGCGCGGCGGCCGAAGCCGGCGCGGTCGCCGAGCAGCTCGCGGCGCTGGCGCGCAACGATCCGACGGACCTCTCGCTGGCCGCATCCAGCCTGGTGCGTGCGCAGGTCGCCGAGACCGCCGGCCAGCTCGACGTGGCGGCGGCGCTCGCGCAGTCGGCGCTCGAGGGGTTCGCGCGAGGCTGCGAAGACACGGCGCCGGCGCACACCCGCGCCGAGTCGTGCGACCACCGCTCGGCCTGGCGTGCGCTGCAGATCCTCGAACGCCGCGCGGTCGGTCACGACGTGCTGCTGAGCGCCGAAGGGCACGCCCGTCGCATGCTGCAACTGGCCGACGCGGCCGGCGACCCGTGGCGCGCCGCGCTGCCCGCCGCCTCGCTCGCGTTCTATGCGCAAAAGCGCGACGACGCCGAGGCCGCGCAGCGCCTGATGGCACAGGCTAAGCGGCTCGCGGTGCAGGCCAACGACCCGGCGCAGCAGGCGCGCGTGGCCAACCTCGAAGGGCGCGTGGCGAACCTGCGCGGCGACCGGGTCGCGGGCCTGCACGCGTACGAGCGGGCTCACGTGCTCGCGGTGCGCGCGAACGCGCCGCGCCTGCAGGCGCTGCTGCTCAACAACCTGAGCGACGCCTACTCCAAGCTCGGCCGCTACGCCGACGCGCTGCGCGCCGCCGAGCAGGCGCTGGTGATCGTGCGTCCGTACCAGGATCTGCGCATGGAGCGGCTGCTGCTCAACAACGCCGGCATCGCGAAGATCGGTCTCGGCCGCACCGCCGAAGGCCGGCAGGACATGGCCCGCGTGCTCGAGCTCTGGGAAGGCAGCGGCGAGACCGCGCGCAAGGCCGAGACGCTGCGCGAGTTCGGCGAGGCGCTCGCCCGGGTCGGCGATGTGCGCGGCGCGCTCGACCTGTACCACCGCGAGCGCTCGCTCAGCGCCGAGCTGATGCGCGCGAACCGCAGCGCGGCGCTGAAGGATCTGCAGGCGCGCAACGACGCCGACGCGCGCCAGCGCGACATCGAGCTGCTCGCGCGCGACAACGCGCTGAAGAACGTGGAGCTCGGCAACCATGCGCTGATGCAGCGCATCGGCTGGCTGATCGCCGCCGTCGCGGCGCTGGCCGGCGTTCTGGTCGTGATGCTGTACCGGCGCGTGCGCGAAACGCATCGCCGGCTCTCGGCAAGCCATCAGCTGCTGCAGGTGCAAAGCGAGCGCGACCCGCTGACCGACCTCGCGAACCGCCGCCACTTCCAGGCGGTGATGGCGCAAAGCGGCGCCGACCGCCGCGGCTTCGAAGGCGCGCTGCTGCTGATCGACATCGACCACTTCAAGCACGTCAACGACCAGCACGGCCACGCCGCGGGCGACCGCGTGATCGTCGAGGTGGCGCGCCGCCTCGCCGACGCGGTGCGCACCGCCGACGACCTGGTCGTGCGCTGGGGCGGCGAGGAGTTCCTGGTGCTGGCGCCGCGCGCCGCGCCCGAGCAGGCCGACCAGATGGCCGAGCGCGTGCTGCGCGCGATCGGCTCCGCCCCGGTCGACATCGGCGCGGGCGCGATCCGCGTGACCGCGTCGATCGGTTATGCGCGTTTCCCGCTGCAGCCGTTCAACGCGATGATCGCCTGGGAGCAGGCGATCAACCTCGCCGACATGGCGCTGTACACCGCGAAAAACCAGGGCCGCAACCGCGCGATCGGCATCGCCGCGACGACCGCGACGGACCGCGAATCGCTGCGCGGCATCGAAGCCGATTTCGAACGCGCGTGGCACGAGGGGCGGGTCACGCTGACCCATCTGGACGGCCCGACGGGGCCGGGGGTGCTGCGCGCGGCGTGACAATGCGCGCGGAACCAAACGCGGCACAGGGGCGTCCATAGCCGATCCCCGGCAGACGGAGCAGCCCATGACATTCGCAACCCGCGCAGCCTCTCGCCTCATCGCCCTCGCGGCGGCGCTCTTCGCCGGTGGTTCGGCGCTGGCGGCGCCGCCGATCATGGTGTCGGTGGACGGCGGCGGCGCGCTCGCCGGCCCGAGCGGCATGACGCTGTACACCTACGACAAGGACGCCACGGGCAGCGGCAAGTCCGCCTGCAACGGCTCGTGCGCCTCGAGCTGGCCGCCGCTGTTCGCCAGCGGCTCCGACGCCTCGAGCGGCGACTACTCGATCGTCACTCGCGACGACGGCAAGCGCCAGTGGGCCTACCGGGGCAAGCCGTTGTACTACTGGTCCAAGGATGCGAAGCCGGGCGACATGAGCGGCGACGGCATGCTCGGCGCCTGGCACACCGCCAAACCTTGACCACCCTGTAGCGCCTGCGGCGCTCCCCTGGGAGTCCGTTCACCCTGAGGTATCGAAGGGCGCTGGCGGCCCGGCAAGCCGGATCCGCGGCGACTGCTTGGCTTGATGCGTGGAGGAAGTTGTCAACCCTTCGGCCACAGCGCCCACAAGCGCAGCGGCTGCTTCATCCGCCCGGCCTGCGCCTCGGCCTCGTCGCCCCAGCCCCAGAAGTAGTCGGCGCGCACCGCGCCGACGATCGCCGTGCCGGTGTCCTGCGCCATCACGACGCGGCGCAGCGGCGTGTTCGTCAGCGGCTCGGTCGTGTCGAGCCAGACCGGTGTGCCGTACGGGATGCTGGTCGTGTCGACCGCGATCGAGCGCCCCGGCGTCAGCGCAACCGCCTGGCCGCCCTAGATCGGAAGCTGCGGATCGGGCAGCGGTTCCTCGCGGAAGAACACGACGCGCGCGTTGCTCCACAGCATCTCGTTCAGGCGCTTCGGGTTCGCCCGCGCCCAGGCCTTGATCGCCGGCCACGACGCCTGCTCGGCGCGCAGCTCGCCCTGCTCGACCAGCCAGCGGCCGACCGACTTGTACGGGTGGTCGTTGTGCGCCGCGAACGCGACGCGCATCAACCTGCGGCGGCCGTCGGGCTCGGTCACGTTCAGCCGGCCGGAGCCCTGAATCTGCAGGATCAGCGCATCGAGCGGATCGGCGACGTACGCCAGCGCACGGCCGCGCAGGCTCACCTGCGCCAGGGCCGAGGTGTCGAGCTGCTGGCGCGTCCAGTACGGCTTGCGGGTCGCGAGGTCGGCCGGCGGCATGTACAGCGGCACGCGGAACGCGCCGCGCGGCGTGCGGCTCGCGTCGACCAGCGGTTCGAAGTACCCGGTGATCAGGCCGTCGGTGAGGCCGTCGCTCGTTTCGACGCGGTACGGCTGCAAGCGCTGCTGCAGCCACGCGCGCGCGGCCTCGTCGCTGAACGCCGGCGTGACCGCCGCGCGCGCCTGCGCGCAGACGCCGGCCCAGCCCGGCGCGGGCTTGTCGCAGCCGCGCAGCAGCGCCGGCCAGAGCTCGGCGCTGCGGTCACTGTCCCAGCCGGGCAGGTCGTTCCAGCGCACCGGCACCCAGCGGGCGCGACCGCGCATGATGGCGCCGGTGGCAGTGTCCGCCGGCGGCTGCGTCGTCGCCGGCGTCGCGGCCGGGACGCGATCGTCGGGGACCGGGCTCGTGATCGGCGGTGGGCTGCTGCACGCGGCGAGCCAGGCGACGAGCCCTCCTAGAATGGCCGCGCCCGAGCCGCGCAGCAGCATCGTCACGCGCGCGCCGGGCCTGGGCCGCGCAAGGAAACGTATCGTCATGTGGGTGATTCTGCTGGAAGCATTGGGTGCCGCCGCGCTGCTCGTGGTGATCGTCTGGTGGACGATGTTCTCGGGGCGCCGCCGCGGCGAGCGCCATTCCGACGGCGGCGAGCCGCCCGCGCGCTGAGCGGCGAACGGATCGCGCCCGGCTCAGCGCCCGAAGCGCCAGCCCGACTTCGCACCGCTGCGCGCCGCCGGGTGCGTGCGCGACACGAGCAGCGCGCCGGCGAGGTACAGCGCATTCAGCAGCCGGCCCGCGCGCTCGACGTTCATCGCCGGCCAGCTCGCGATCGTGCGCAGCGCGACAGTCTCGCGCCGCAGCCGCTCGCAGGCGGACGCGAGCGAACCGGGCGTGGCAAGGCCTTCTTCTTGCGCCGGGCAGCGGATCGCGCGGTACGCCGCGGTGCCGGCGATCTCGGAGAGCGGCGTCGGGCGCGGGCCGTCGAGCGCCAGCGCCCACAGCAGCGGCTGCAGCTCGCGGTAGTGGCTCGCCTGCGCCGGGTCGACGGTGGGCGCGAGCAGCCACGGCCCGGGCACGCGCACGCCGGCCGGCTCGGTCTCGAGCACGCGCAGGTCGCTGAGGCCGACGACCGTGCGCTCACGCGCCGCGTCGTGCAGCGAGATCGGCGCGTGGTACATCATCTGCGTCGGGAAGAGCGTCACCGGCCAGACCAGCCCGTCGTGATGCAGTACCAGCAGCGCCGCCTGGCGGTGCCGCATGCAGGCGGCCACGACCTCCAGCACATCGTTGCTCGACGGGTCGGCATCGAGCCGGCGCAGATCGGCGAGCAGCGTGCTCGGCAGCACCGTCGCGCTGGCCACGCTGCTGAGGCGGTCGAACCCGCTGGTGCCGGTGGTCTGCCGGACGCGGTCGTATTCGCTGACGCGCCACAGCGTGGAATCTTCGAAATCTCGCACGAGGAGGATGCTGCATCGCGGCCCCGGCACGATGTTCCAGGATGTACACAAGGGTGGCGGGCCGGATCGGCCGGCGATGGGCCCCGCGCCGCGGCGCCGCCCGCCGCAACGGAAACAAGTTCCTACATTTCGGCGTGGTTCGCTGGCTGCGCGATGCCGCTGCGCGGCGGCAGCACGAACGACAGCGGCGCGTGCCACAGCCGCCGGCGGATCGCGCGGTAGATGCGGCTGCGGTCGGCGAGCCGGATGCTGCGCGAGCGCAGCGCGACCCTGAACGCGAGCACGAAGCTGACGCCGAGATTCAGCGCCGCGGTCACCGGAATCGCCGCGACGCACCACCAGAACGCGCTGTCGCGCAGCACCGCGATCCCCTCGGTCCCGAGCGCCGCGGCGATCTGCCCGGTCGACAGCGTCACGTGGCGAACCTCGACCGGCAGCGCGAAGAATGCTGCGACCGCCGGCACCAGCCCGAGCATCAGCCCGAGCGAGATGTTCGACGCGAAGCCCGAGACGTGGGTGCGCCAGTAGTCCGCCCAGCGCCGTGCGCGCGCTGCGCCGAGCCGCGCGACGATGCGCGGGTTCCAGGCGATCGCGCTGTCGAGGCGGTGCCAGACGAACCAGTTCTCGGCCCAGCCGCCGATGATCGAGCTCGCGAACAGCAGCACGCCGGTGAAGGCGGCATAAAGGGCGGTCGGGCCGAGCAACGTCAGCGAATCCAGCACGTGCTGCGCATCGTGGTGGTCGACCAGCGGCGCGCCGAACGCGGCCCGACACGCCAGCTGCACGCCGAGCACGATGGGCGCCACCGCGAACAGGTTGCCGAAGATGCCGGCCGCCTGCGAGCGGATCAGGTGCGTCACTTCGTCGACGAAACCTTCGACCGCCGCGTCGCTTGCGACATCGGTCAGCCTCGCGGCCATTGCCGGTGCCGTCATCGCCGGCTGCTTGGTCGCGACCGTGAAGTGCAGCAGTTGCACGAGCACGAAGCTCGCCGCGTAGTTGATGCCAGCCCCGAGGCCGCCCCAGAACGGCGACAGCGCGAGCGCGACGATGAGGAACTTCAGCAGCGTCGTGCCGGCGAGCACGGCGCCGCCGCCGAGCGCGGCCTGCAGCATCTGCCGGTATTCGCCGCGGTCGCGGGTGATGTAGTGCTCGCCGGTCTCGGCGCTGCGCTCGGCGACCTTGCGCGCGAGCAGCGAGTAGTGGCGCGACAGCAAGGCGCGCAGGCTGCGCCGCTCCTCGGCGGTCTGCACCAGCTCGACGGTGAGGTTCAGCACGTCGCGCGCCGGCTGCGGGCTGATCACGCAATTGAGCAGCAGCTCGATGCGGTGCGTGCGCTCGCGCAGCTGGTCGACCTCGAACACCACGTCGACCGAGACGCCGTGCGCCTCGAGGTGCTGGTGCACGCTGTCGGCCGCGGCGCGGCAGCGGTCGAGCAGCGCGCGCAGGTACTGCGCCTCGCGCAGCAGCGCGGCGTCGTCGCTGCGCTGCCCGTGGGCCTGTTCCTCGACCTTCTCGGCGGCGCGCGCGAGCTGGCGGAACGGCCGCTCTGCGAGTAGCTCGGGGCTCATGCGCGGGCGCAGCGCCGGCGAGAACCCGGCGGCGCGCACCGCGCTGCCGAGGAACACGATCGCGTCGAGGAACGGCAGCCGCCAGTCGCGCGGCTCGTCGGCGCTCGCGCGGGCGATGTCCGTGCCGCCGCTGCTGCCGTCACCGCTGCCGCCATTGCTGCCGATAGGCGCGACGAAGTAGTCGCCGAGCCGCGCCAGCGTGGCGGCGTCGATCGCGCGCAGCCAGCGTGCGTCGTCAGCGCTAGGGAACAGCAGTGCGAACAGCTCGCCGAGGTCGCCGGTGTCGGGCGTCAGCGGCAGCACGCGGGCGCGCACGCGGCGCACCAGCTCGCCCCACAGGTGCATGCGCGGCGCGAAGCCGAAGTCGGCGAGCAGCGCGGCGCTGTCGATCTCGCGCCAGAGGCGATGCAGCAGCTCGGCGACGCGCGCGCGATGCTCGGCGTTGCGGTCGAGCACGCCCAGCAGATGCTTGAGGCGCAGCACCGGCGTCGGTGTGCTGCGCGGCTCGTCGCCGCCGGTGCCGCCGGTGCCGGCGTTGCCGCTCTTGTCTAGTGGTGCATGGCGCAGCCACTCGAGCAGGCGCACCAGCCAGAGCTGGCGCTCGGCGCGCGAGGCCTTCGGGTCGGCGGCGTTGAGCAGTGCGGTCAGGTCCCAGGCGGCCGCGCGCCGGGCGAACGGTCTGGCGGGCAACGGCGCGCTCGTCAGTGCAGCGCCGACGCGAGCGTCAGACCGAACTCGGCGATCGGCGCGTCGAACGGCTCGGCGTCTTCGGTCATGCAGAAGAAGCTGCCGCGCATCGTGCCGTGCGCGGTCGCGAGCCGCGTCCAGCTCGTGTACTCGAAGGTCTCGCCGGGCTTGAGCAGCGGCTGGTGGCCGACGACCGCCAGACCGCGCACCTCGTCGGTGTGGCCGGCCGCGTCGGTGATGATCCAGTGCCGGGCGATCAGCTGCGCGGTGATGTCGCCGCTGTTGCGTATCGTCACCGTGTAGGCGAATGCATGCTGCCCGGTCTGCGGATCGGACTGCTCCGGCAGGTGACGCACCGCGACGCTGACGCTGAATTCGGGCTTGGACATGCGCGCGATTCTAGGAGCCGCATGTGAAGCGACGACACCTAGAATGATTTCCATACTTTGCCGCGCCCCATGACGACCTCTGCACGCACCTACCGCATCGCCCCGAGCCTCCTGTCGGCCGATTTCGCGCGGCTCGGCGACGAGGTGAAGAGCGTGATCGCGGCCGGCGCCGACTGGATCCACTTCGACGTGATGGACAACCATTACGTGCCGAACCTGACCTTCGGCCCGATGGTCTGCGAGGCCTTGCGCCGCCATGCGGTCGATGCGAACGGCGCGAAGGCGACGATCGACGTGCACCTGATGGTCCAGCCGGTCGACGCGCTCGCGCAGGCCTTCGCCAAGGCCGGTGCCGACCGCATCAGCTTCCATCCGGAGGCGAGTCTGCATGTCGACCGCACGATCGAGCTGATCCGCGCCGAGGGCGCGAGCCCGGGCCTAGTGTTCAACCCGGCCGCGTCGCTCGATGTGCTCGAGTGGACGCTGGAGAAGATCGACCTCGTGCTCGTGATGAGCGTGAACCCCGGCTTCGGCGGGCAGAGCTTCATCCCCGGCGCGCTGAAGAAGATCGCGCGCATCCGCGCGATGATCGATGCGCACCGGCGCGAGACCGGCCGCGAGGTCCGTCTCGAGGTCGACGGCGGCATCAAGGTCGACAACATCCGCGCCGCAGCCGACGCCGGCGCCGACACCTTCGTCGCCGGCAGCGCGATCTTCGGCCAGAGCGACTACCGCGCGGTGATCGCCGCGATGCGCGAGCAGCTCGCGCGCTGAGGCGGCGGCCGCACCCGAGCGCACGGGTCTGCATTGAGTCACACTGAGCCATGGCTTCGACGCACGGATCTCACTCGCATGCCGGCGGTCACGACCACGACCACGGCCACGGTCACCGCCACGAGCACGTCCATGGTCACGCAAACGGCCATGCCCATGGGCACGGTCACGACCACGCACCGGAAAGTTTCGACCGCGCATTCGCGATCGGCATCGCCGTCAACATCGCGTTCGTCGCGATCGAGGCCTTCTACGGCTGGCGCGTCAATTCGCTGGCGCTGCTGGCCGACGCCGGGCACAACCTCGGTGACGCTGCCGGCCTCGTGCTCGCCTGGGGCGGCGCACTGGCCGGCAAGCTGCGGCCCGACCAGCGCTACACCTACGGCTGGAAGCGCGCGTCCATCGTCGCCGCGTTCGTCAACGCAGTGCTGCTGCTGGTCGCGATGGGCTCGCTCGCGTGGGAGGCGGTGGGCCGCCTGAGCGCGCCGCCGCCGACGCAGGGGCTGACCGTGATGGCGGTGGCCGGCATCGGCATCGCCGTCAACCTCGGCACCGCGCTGCTGTTCATGCGCGGCCGGCACGGCGACCTGAACGTGCAGGGCGCGTTCCTGCACATGGCCGGCGATGCGCTGGTCTCGTTGGGCGTCGTCGTCGCGGCGGCGCTGGCGCTGTGGCAGGGCTGGACCTGGCTGGATCCTGTCGTGAGCCTGATGATCGCGTTCGTGATCGTCGTCGGCACCTGGGGCCTGTTCCGCCGTTCGCTGCGCCTGATGTTCGACGGCGTGCCCGAGCACATCGACCTCGCCGCGGTGCGCCGCGAGCTCGAATCGCTGCCCGGCGTGCAGCGCGTGCACGACCTGCACGTCTGGGCCACCGGCACGACCGACACCGCGTTGACCGCCCACCTCGTGATGCCGCAGGGCCACCCCGACGACGCATTCTTCGAGGAGGCGACCTGCCGGCTGCGCGACCGCTTCCGCATCGGCCACGTCACGCTGCAGACGATACGCGCCCCGTTCATGACGCTGTGCGAGGGCGCCGACCCGGCCGCCGACTTGAAACACGCGCACGAGCACTGATCTGCCACGCGAACGTGATGATCAGCGCGGCAGCGACGACCAGGGCAGCACGATGCAATTCAAGGACTACTACGCAACCCTCGGCGTCGCGCGCGATGCGAGCCAGGACCAGATCAAGACGGCCTACCGCAAGCTCGCGCGCAAGTACCACCCGGACGTCAGCAAGGAAGCCGACGCCGAGGCGCGCTTCAAGGAGATCGGCGAAGCCAACGAGGTGCTGAGGGATCCCGAGAAACGCGCCGCCTACGACCAGGCCGGCGCGCAATGGGAGCGCCAGCGCGCGCGCGGCAGCCAGGACTTCGAGCCGCCGCCCGGCTGGGACGCCGGCTTCGAGTTCAGCGGCCGTGGCGACGAGGGCGGCACGTTCAGCGCCGAAGACCTGTTCGGCGCCGGCGAGCACAGCGACTTCTTCGAGGCGCTGTTCGGCCGCATGCGCGGCGGCCCTCGCGGCGCGACGCGGCCGGACCTGCACATGCGCGGCCAGGACCACCACGCGAAGGTGATCGTCGCGCTGACAGACGCTTACCGCGGCGCCGAGCGCAGCCTCACGCTGCGCATGCCGGCCCTCGACGAGCACGGCCGCGTCGTCACGCACGAGCGCACGCTCACGGTCAGCATTCCGAAGGGCGTGCGCGCCGGGCAGCACCTGCGCCTGGCCGGCCAGGGCGGCCCGGGCATCGGCAACGCGCCGGCCGGCGACCTGTTCCTCGAGATCACGTTCGAGACGCACCGCCACTACCGCGTCGACGGCCACGACGTCTATGTCGACCTGCCGGTCGCGCCGTGGGAGGCCGCGCTCGGCGCGGTCGTCGATGCGCCGACGCCCGAAGGCGCGGTGCAGCTCACGATCCCGGCCGGCTCGCAGGCCGGCCGCAAGCTGCGGCTCAGGGGCCGCGGCATTCCGGCCGGCGGCCCGGGCAAGACCGCCGGCGATCTGTATGCAGTGCTGGCGATCGCGCTGCCATCCGCCGACGCGCCGCAGGCGAAGGCGGCCTACGAAGCGCTGGCCGCCGCCGCCGCGGGCTTCGACCCGCGCGCCGCGCTGAAGTGAACGAAGGAGCACGGCGATGAGCAGAATCGTCACGACCTTGATCCACGGCAGCGTGCTCGACGACGACACCGAGATAACGCTGGTCGAGCTGTGCCAAGCCTGCAGCGTGCACGAGGACGATGTGCGCGTCTGGGTCAGCGAGGGCGTGCTGCACCCGAGCGCCGAGCCCGGTCAGCCGATGCGCTTTCGCGGCGCCGCGCTGCGCCGCGCGCGCGTTGCGGTGCGGCTGACGCGCGATCTGGAGATCAACACAGCGGGCGTCGCGCTGGCGCTCGATTTGCTGGACGAGATCAACGAACTGCGCGCGCGGCTCGCGCGGGCCGGCGTGTGACCGCCTCGTGCATAGCGCACACGACGGTGCAGCCGCGTGGTGAAGTTGCGGCGGCCGCGGTCGAAATTCCGCGAAGGACCGGACGACTGCGCACGAGGCCGACATGAATCACACTTACGTCCCGGCGTTCACCCTCGAGCCGTCGACGCCCGCGATCACGAGGCCCGCGCCCGGCCTGGTTCGCACTCCCCGTTTCATCGACGATGTCGCCGCCGGGCGCGTCGAACTCCCGACGATCCCGCGTGTCGTGCAGCGGCTCATCGCCACGCTGCGCGATCCGGATGCCGATGTCCGCACGATCGGCCAGGCGCTGTCGCAGGATCCGGTGTTGAGCGCGAAGGTTCTGCGCGTCGCCAACTCGGCCCACTTCGGCAGCGGGCGGTCGGTGACGTCGATCGACGCTGCCGTCGCGATGATCGGCACGCAGCCGCTCGGCAGGCTCATCATGGCCTGCGGTGTCGCATCGTCGTTCCAGCAGGTTCCGGGGATCGACCTGCGGATCTTCTGGCGCGATGCCCTGGTGGCGGCCACGGCTGCCAGCCGGCTCGCGCCCGGCCTCGCGGCCAACCCCGACGAGGCGTACACCTGCGGCCTGCTGCACGCCGCCGGTCACCTCATCCTGTGCCAGAGCTACCCGGAGATCGCGACCGCCATGTTCGCCGGGTTCGAAGTGGTCCGTGGCGCCGAACTCGCGGCCATCGAGATCGACGCGTTCGGGATCGACCATCCGCAAGTCGGAGCCCTGTGGGTTCAGAGTCTCGGCTTCCCGGCGACCATCGCGAGCACGATCGGCAACGCCACGCGGCCGCTGGCCGATATCGACGCACCCCTGGACCTCGCCTTGCACAGCGCGTGCCTGCTGGTGGCGGCCGTTGCGAAGAGCGACGCGTCCCAGGACGCGCTGGCAACCCTGCCGACTGGCGTGCGCGAACGCTTCACTGCCGCGAACGGCGAGCCGGACCGTGCGTTCAGCAAGCTCTACGAGACCTTGCAGGCGACCGAGCCGATGTTCTGAGGCGAGGGCGGTGGAACAATCCATGCAGGCGCATGCGACTATCCAACTCCCGATGAACTCCACCCGGCCGAACCAGCGCGTGATCCGCGCGGCGATCATCGACCTCGACGGCACGCTGGTGGACACGCTGGGCGACTTCGTCGTCGCCGTCAACGCGGTGCTGGCCGAGCTCGGGTTCGCCACGGTCGACCGGCGTTTTCTCGAACACACGATAGGCAAGGGCTCGGAGCACCTGATCCGCAGCACGCTGGCGCACGTCGGCGCACCGGCGTCGCATTACGACCAGGCGTGGGCGCTGTACCAGCGCCACTACCTCGCGGTCAACGGGCTGCATGCGAGCGTCTTCCCCGGCGTACTCGAGGGGCTGAAGCGCTTGCGCGAGCGCGGCCTCGTGCTCGCCTGCCTGACCAACAAGCCGACCGCGTTCGCCCGCCCGCTGCTGCAGGCCAAGGGGCTGGACGGCTACTTCGCCGTCGCGTTCGGCGGCGATGCGTTCGAGCGCAAGAAGCCCGATCCGCTGCCGCTGCTCAAGACCTGCGAAGCGCTGGGCACCGCGCCGCGGCACACGCTGATGATCGGCGACTCGAGCAACGACGCACGGGCCGCGCGCGCCGCCGGCTGCCCGGTGCTGCTCGTCAGCTACGGCTACAACCACGGCGAGCCGGTCGAGTGTGTCGATGCCGACGGCGTGATCGACAGCCTGTCCCACATCGAGATTTGAACGCCGTTCGGGCCGGCGTTCAGTTGTTGTAGCCGGTGTTGCCCGTCGCGACCGCCGCCTTGCCGAGCAGCGCTTCCTTCAGTCCGGCATCGGCCGGCGACTTGCCGAGCCAGATCTTCATCAGCGCCGAATAGAACTCCGGCTCCTTGATCGGCTGGCCGGTCGGCTGGCCGTTGACGAGGATCACGGTGCCGGTGCCCGGCACCCATTCGACTGCGAACCACTCGCCGGCCTTCAGGCTCTTGCGACTCGAGAAGATGTCGCTCATCTGCATGATGCCGCTGATCGACTTCGAGAACTCCTCGCGCGGCGCGTTCTGCTCCATGCCCTTCGTGAACAGCTTGCCGAGCTCGTTCGCGTCGATCTCGCGCAGCATCACGATCTTGATCAGGCGCGGGCCGGGTGCCGCGAGCACGGCCTCGGTCGTCGTCGCCTTCGTCGACAGGTACAGGCCCGCGGCGTAGACCTTGAAGATCGCCTTGTAGCGCACGCCGGCGCCGTTGAGCTGCAGCCGGGAGGCGCCGAGCGGCAGGCTGTTGTCGAACTTGACGCCGCCGACCTCGGTCGCGGCGCCGGCACCGGTGGCGGCGGCCGATGCGCTTGCCCCGGCATGGCCTTGTGCCGCAGCGATCAGCGGCAGCGCTGCGGCGCTCATCGCGAGGGTGACCAACAGTCGACGAATCACGTGAGAATGTCCAACCATGTTGTTTCCGCGCTCCGGTTGTGTCGCCCGGTTAACGCTGAGTCACATTGTCGGCGCGCAGAGCGGCCGATCTGGGTGCTGCTAGACTCCGCGCATGTTCATTTCGCGCAATCTCACCGCCGGGTCGCTCGACCGGGGAGCTTGGCCCTGGCGGGCCCAGCCCGCACACGCCTGAGATACCGCGACATCTGTCGCGGTCTGCGCGGACGGCGGCCGATGCCGCCGAGTCCGTCCCGATGATTCCCCGCGTGCCGCCTTCGAGGCGCGCGCCGGCCTGTGGAGGGCCATGAACATGATCACCGAACTCGAATTCAAGAGCCTCGCAGCCGAAGGCTACAACCGCATTCCGCTGATCGCGGAAGCCTTCGCCGACCTCGAAACGCCGCTGTCGCTGTACCTGAAGCTGGCCTACACCGGAGGCGTGTCCGGCTCTTCCAGTGGCGGCGGCAGGAACAGCTTCCTGCTCGAATCCGTCGTCGGCGGCGAGCGCTTCGGGCGCTACTCGTTCATCGGTCTGCCGGCGAAGACCTTGCTGCGCTCGACCGGCTTTCGCACCGAGGTCGTCACCGGCGGCACCGTGGTCGAGGTCCACGACGGCAACCCGCTGGACTTCATCGAGACCTACCAGCAGCGCTTCAAGGTCGCGCTGCGGCCCGGTTTGCCGCGTTTTTGCGGCGGGCTGGCCGGCTACTTCGGCTACGACGCGGTGCGCTGCATCGAGCCCAAGCTCGCGAAGACGCACAAGGACGGCGGGCTGGACACGCCCGACATCCTGCTGCTGCAATGCGAAGAGCTCGCGGTGATCGACAACCTGTCGGGGCGCCTGTACCTGATCGTCTATGCGAACCCGGCCGAGCCCGAAGCCTTCCACCGCGGCAAGCGCCGCCTCAACGAACTCGCCGACAAGCTGAAGTACAGCGTGACCGCGCCGGCCGTGAAGCGCGGCGCGGCACACGGCATCGAACGCGAGTTCGCGAAAGACGCCTACCTCGGCGCGGTCGCGCGCGCGAAGGAGTACATCGCGGCCGGCGACATGATGCAGGTGCAGGTGGGCCAGCGCCTCTCGAAGCGCTACACCGAGTCGCCGCTGAGCCTGTACCGCGCGCTGCGCTCGCTGAACCCGTCGCCGTACATGTATTTCTACGACATGGGCGACTTCCAGATCGTCGGCGCGAGCCCCGAGATCCTGGTGCGCCAGGAGCACACGCCCGAGGGCGACAAGGTCACGATCCGCCCGCTCGCCGGCACGCGCCCGCGCGGCGCGACCCCGGAGCTCGACAAGGCGCTCGAACATGAGCTGTCGAACGACCCGAAGGAGCGCGCCGAACATGTGATGCTGATCGACCTCGCGCGCAACGACATCGGCCGCATCGCGAAGACCGGCAGCGTCAAGGTCACCGACGCGTTCGTGATCGAGCGCTACTCGCACGTGATGCACATCGTCAGCAACGTCGAAGGCCTGCTGAAGGACGGCATGACCAGCCTGGACGTGCTGCGCGCGACCTTCCCGGCCGGCACGCTCACCGGCGCGCCGAAAATCCGCGCGATGGAGATCATCGACGAGCTCGAGCCCGTCAAGCGCGGCATCTACGGCGGCGCCTGCGGCTACCTCAGCTTCGCCGGCGACATGGACGTCGCGATCGCGATCCGCACCGGCATCGTCAAGGACCAGACCCTGTACGTGCAGGCCGCGGCCGGCATCGTCGCCGATTCGGTCCCCGAGATGGAATGGCGCGAGACCGAGGCGAAGGCGCGGGCGCTGCTGCGCGCGGCGGAACTCGTCGAGGAGGGCTTCTGACATGCTCCTGATGATCGACAACTACGACTCGTTCACCTACAACCTCGTGCAGTACTTCGGCGAGCTCGGCGAGGACGTGCGGGTGTTCCGCAACGACGAGATCGACCTCGCCGGTATCGCGGCGCTGAAGCCGGCGCGGCTGGTGCTGTCGCCGGGCCCCTGCTCGCCGGCCGAGGCCGGCATCTGCGTCGACGCGATCCGCGAGTTCACCGGCAAGCTGCCGATCCTCGGCGTGTGCCTGGGCCACCAGGCGATCGGCGCGGCGCTCGGCGGCCGGGTCATCCGCGCGAAGACGCAGATGCACGGCAAGACCGACGTGATCACGACCGACGAGCGCGGTGTCTACCATGCGCTGCCGAAGCGCTTCACGGTGATCCGCTATCACTCGCTGGTCGTCGAGCGCGACTCGCTGCCCTCGGTACTCGATGTCACATCGACCTCGGAGGATGGCGAGATCATGGGGGTGCGGCATCGCGAGCTCGCCGGCACGAAGACGCCGCTCGAAGGCGTGCAGTTCCACCCGGAATCGATCCTGACCGAGCATGGGCATGCGATGCTGAAGAACTTTCTGGACATGACGACGACATGAGCAACCGTCACGACATCGTGGATCTGCGCAGCGACACCGTGACCCGCCCGACGCCGGCGATGCGCGACGCGATCGCGTCGGCCGTCGTCGGCGACGACGTGTTCGGCGACGACCCGACCGTCAACGCGCTGCAGGAGCGCATCGCCGCGATGCTGGGCAAGGAGGCGGCGCTGTTCGTCACGAGCGGCACGCAGGGCAACCTGTGCGCGCTGCTCGCGCACTGCGAGCGCGGCGACGAGGCGCTGGTCGGCCAGATGGCGCACACCTACCGCTACGAAGCCGGCGGCGGTGCGGTGCTCGGCGGCATCCAGCCGCAGCCGTTGCCGCAGCAAAGCGACGGCACGCTGCTGCTGGCCGACATCGAAGCCGCGATCAAGCCCGACGACGAGCACTTCGCGCGCACCCGGCTGCTGTGCCTCGAGAACACCTGGAACGGCAAGGTGCTGCCGCAACGTTATCTGGACGACGCGACCGCGCTCGCGCACCGGCACGGGCTCGCCGCGCATCTGGACGGCGCGCGGCTGTTCAACGCCGCGGTCGCGTCGCGCACGCCGGTCGTCGAGATCGCGCGTGGCTTCGACAGCGTCTCGGTCTGTTTCAGCAAGGGCCTGGGCGCGCCGGTCGGCTCGGCGCTGTGCGGACCGAAGCCCCTGATCGAGCGCGCGCGGCGCATTCGCAAGATGCTCGGCGGCGGGCTGCGCCAGGTCGGCCTGCTCGCTGCCGCGGCGAACCACGCGCTCGACCATCACGTCGACCGCCTCGCCGACGACCACGCCAACGCACGCCGGCTCGCCGACGGGCTGGCGCGCATCGCCGGCATCTCGGTCGTCGCGCCCGACACCAACATCGTGTTCGCGCACCTGGCGCAGCGTGATCGCAGCGCGGCGCTGCTGGCGCATCTCGAGCAGCGCGGCGTGCTCGCGACCGGCCTGATCGGGCTGCGCTTCGTGACGCATCTGGACGTGGACGCGGCCGGCGTCGACCGGGCGATCGCCGCTGTCGGCGAGTTCATGACCGCGTGACGGAACAACGACAGCAGCAGAAGGACAACCGGAGGAGCAACGCATGACGATCACCAACCTCGACGCGCTGACCCGCACGATCGAACACCGCGAGATCTTTCACGACGAGATGCTGTCGCTGGTGCGGCGGATCATGAGCGGCGAGATGTCGCCGGTGATGATCGCGGCGCTGCTGATCGGCCTGCGCGTCAAGAAGGAGACGATAGGCGAGATCACCGCGGCGGCGCAGGTGATGCGCGAGTTCTCGACCAAGGTCGAGGTCGCCGACCGCACGCACCTGGTCGACATCGTCGGCACCGGCGGCGACGGCTCGCACACCTTCAACATCTCGACCTGCTCGATGTTCGTCGCCGCGGCGGCCGGTGCGCGCGTCAGCAAGCACGGCAACCGCGGGGTCAGCAGCAAGTCGGGCAGCGCCGACGTGCTCGAGACGCTGGGCGTGCCGCTGGCTCTGACACCGCAGGCGATCGCGCGCTGCATCGCCGACACCGGCATCGGCTTCATGTTCGCGCCCAACCACCACCCGGCGATGAAGAACGTCGCGCCGGTGCGCAAGGAGCTGGGCGTGCGCACGATCTTCAACATCCTGGGGCCGCTGACGAACCCGGCCGACGCACCCAACATCCTGATGGGCGTGTTCCACCCGGACCTGGTCGGCATCCAGGTGCGCGCGCTGCAGCGGCTGGGCGCGGAGCACGCCGTCGTCGTCTACGGCCGCGACGGCATGGACGAGGTCTCGCTCGGCGCCGCGACCATGGTCGGCGAGTTCAAGGACGGCGCGATCCGCGAGTACGAGATCCATCCCGAGGACTTCGGCCTGACGATGGCGAGCAACCGCGCATTCAAGGTCGAGACGCCCGAGCAGTCGCGCGCGCTGATGCAGTCGGTGCTCGACGACGAACCCGGTCCGGCGCGCGACATCGTCGTGCTCAACACGGGTGTCGCGCTGTACGCGGCGAATGTCGCGGCCTCGATGGCCGATGGCGTCGCGCTGGCGCGCGAGACGATCGCGTCGGGCAAGGCGCTCGCGAAGCTGCATCAGTTCGTCGCGCGGACCCAGGAGCTGGCCGTCGGATGAGCGATATCCTGGACCAGATCGTCGCCGTCAAGCGCGACGAGATCGCGGCGGCGAAGCGCAAGCGCGATCTGCCGTCGCTGCGGCGCGATGCCGAGCAGCTCGGCGGCCAGCGCGATTTCGCGGGCGCGCTGCGCAGCAAGCTCGCGGCCGGCCACGCCGGCGTGATCGCCGAGATCAAGAAGGCCAGTCCGAGCAAGGGCGTGCTGCGCGAGCGCTTCGCGCCGGCCGCGATCGCCGAGAGCTACGCCGAGCACGGCGCGGCCTGCCTGAGCGTGCTGACCGACGTGCAGTTCTTCCAAGGCAGCAGCGCCTACCTCGAGCAGGCGCGCGCGGCCTGCGCGATTCCGGTGCTGCGCAAGGATTTCATCGTCGACCCGTACCAGGTCTACGAAGCGCGCGCGATCGGCGCCGACTGCCTGCTGCTGATCGTCGCCTGCCTGGACGACGGGCTGATGGTCGAGCTCGAGGCGCAGGCGCACGAGCTGGGCATGGCCGTGCTGGTCGAGGTGCACGACGGCGCCGAGCTCGATCGCGCGCTGCGCCTGAAGACGCCGCTGGTCGGCATCAACAACCGCAACCTCCGCACGTTCGAGGTCACGCTGGACACGACGCTGGGCCTGCTGAAGCACGTGCCGGCCGACCGGCTGATCGTCACCGAGAGCGGCATCCTCGCGGCCGGCGACGTGAAGCGCATGCGCGATGCGAACGTGCATGCGTTCCTGGTCGGCGAAGCGTTCATGCGCGCGGCCGATCCGGGCGTGGCGTTGGCCGAGCTGTTCCGCTGAGGGCGTGTCGACGATGGAGATGGCCACAGCGACCACCGTCCACCGTCCTCGAGACGCCGCGGTGGACAACCGGCTGCGCGAGCCGCTGGACGACGTGTTCGCCCGCGTGCCGGCCGCATGGCGCGGCGTCACCGCGCCGTTCGCCGACAGCGCAGCGGGCCGCGCGCTGATCGCGTTCGTCGATGCGCGGGTCGCGAGCGGCGCCGTCGTCTACCCGCGCAGCGTATTCCGCGCGCTCGAGCTGACCGCGCCGCGCGACGTGCGCGTCGTGATCCTCGGCCAGGACCCGTATCACGGTGCCGGCCAGGCGCAGGGCCTCGCGTTTTCGGTCGCGCCCGGTTTCAAGCGGCCGCCGAGCCTGCGCAACATGCTGGCCGAGGTGTGCCGCGACACCGGCGCGCCGTCCATCTGCCGCGACGATCTGAGCGCCTGGGCGACGCAAGGCGTGCTGCTGCTCAACAGCGTGCTGACCGTCGAGGACGGCCAGCCGCACAGCCACGCCGGCCACGGCTGGGAGCTGCTGACCGATGCGCTGCTCGCGCACGTCGCCGAAGCGCCCGAAACGGTCGTCTTCCTGCTGTGGGGTGCGGCGGCGCAGCGCAAGCGCGCATTGATCGCCTCCGCGGGCCGGCACGTGGTGCTGACCGCGAACCACCCGTCGCCGCTGTCGGCGCGGCGCCCGCCCGAGCCGTTCTTCGGCTGCTGCCACTTCAGCCGTGTGAACGCGGCGCTCGCCGAGCGGCGGCCGGGAACGGCTCCCATCCGCTGGTAGCCGCGCAGCAGCGCCAGGCAACGTCGGGGCGTCGTGATGGGTATCCAGCGGACCGACCTTCCCCGCCGGATCGTCGAGCTGCCGCGCCGATCGCGGCGCCGCAGGCGCTGGTCCTCCATTGGTATCGGAGTGGTCCGATGGGCGCGCGCGGCCGGAATCGCGAGCCTGGGCGGCCGCCATCTCGACCCGCGGCGCCATCTGATCGCGTTCGTCAGTGTCGCGTTGCTGCACGTGCTCGTGATCTGGGCGCTGCTCAGCGGGCTCGCGAAGAAGACGGTGGAGGTCGTCTATACGCCGATCGAGACCAAGGTGATCGCGGAGGCCCGCAAGCGGCCGCCCGAGGTCCCCGCGCCGCCCCCGCCCAAGCTCGAAGCGCCGCCGCTGCCGTTCATCCCGCCGCCCGAGATTCAGATCGAGACCGCGCCGCCGCCGGAACCGGTGATCGCCGCGGCAACGACCACGCCGCCTCCGGCGGCCGCGGCACCGGCGTCCGCGGCGCCGGCTGCGCCCGCGGCACCACCGGCGCCGCCGCCTGCGGTTCCGGCCGGCATTGCATGCTCGAAGATCGTCAACCCGCAGGCGCCGCTGGTGGCGGGCAGCACCGGCGTCAGCGGCGCCAGCGTCGAGTACCGCGCGGTGGTGCGCGCCGGCCTGCTGGCGAGCTTCGAGATCACGAGGCTGCAGCTGCGCGGCGGCAACGACGCGAAGGTGCGCGAGGCGCTGCAGGCGAGCGTCGAGGCCGCGGTGCGCCAGTACGTCTGCGCGAATGACGTGCCGTTTCGCCAGGAGATCGATTTCCGGTTCACTGAGTAGATCATCGGCGGGCCGCGCCGCTGCGGCGCTGTCGGGCGACGGCGTTCGACCCTGCGGGAGGCGGGGTCGAGTCGAATACCAATTGACCTTCTGGTATCACTGGTACTAAACTGGTCCTATGGCGACTGACGTGGTCGATTTTCTGTTGGGCGTGGACGGCGGCGGCACCGGCACGCGGGTGCTGCTGGCTCGGCGCGACGGCGTCGTGATCGGCCGCGGCACGGCCGGGCCGTCGGGGCTCGCGCGCGGCATCGCGTCGGCCTGGGACCAGATCGGCCGCGCCGCCGCGCTCGCATTCGCCGACGCCGGCCTGCCGGGCGCGCCGCCATGGAGCGCGTGCGCGCTCGGTGCCGGGCTCGCCGGCGTGAATCACCGGCCGTGGGCGGTCGCGTTCGTCCATGCGAACCCGGGGCTGGCGCGGCTCGAGCTCGAGACCGATGCGTTCACGATGCTGCTCGGCGCGCACGCCGGTGGGCACGGCGCGATCGTCGCGTCGGGCACCGGCAGCGTCGGCGAGGTCTGGCATTCCGATGGGCGGCGTGCGAGCGTCGGCGGTTGGGGATTTCCGATCGGTGACGAAGGCAGCGGCGCATGGCTGGGCTTTCGCGCGATGCAGCATGCGCAGCACGCGCTCGATGGCCGCCGATGCGAACGCGCTGGCGCG
>Ga0207684_10001977_pt1 | contig 21160 bp, 17 predicted proteins | sample KBSK5501metaG_FD_184342 | JGI IMG/M metagenome (GOLD analysis project Ga0207684, IMG submission 184342) | Corn, switchgrass and miscanthus rhizosphere microbial communities from Kellogg Biological Station, Michigan, USA - KBS K5-50-1 metaG... | ecosystem: Host-associated > Plants > Roots >...
CCGGTCGTCCAGCCCAAGCACCGCGAGCACGATCCCGCTCAACTCCGCCGGGACCCGCAGGCCGCCCTCGCGGTACCGGTGCTCGGCCTGGCCGTCGGCTCCGGCTACCGGGTTCTGGCTGCGCACCATGCTCAGCGAGGCGCCGAAGGTCTCGGTCAGGGCCGTGATGGTTCCTGATGCCTTCACCCGCCGCGAGCCGGCGTGCACCTCCGTCACGTCGATCCCGTGCCGGGACAGCACCTCGCGCACGAGGTCGATGTCGGCTGGATCTGTTCCGTGCTGTTCCGCGAGTTCCGCCAGTGTCAGCGTGTCCGGGCCGAGGACAAGCTCCGCGGGCAACGCGGCGCGGCGCCGGGTCACCAGCGTGACCTCGATGCGGGCCGCGCCATCGACCGGGCCCACCGCTTCCAGGCCGGGCAGCCGGCCGCGCTCGCTACCGGGCAATGGCACGAAGGAATCATTTGTCATGTTCTCGCTCCCTAGCTTCCCCGTCCTGGTTCCCCGGCCCAGTATTGCGTTCTGGCCCGGCGGGCGCAGGCGAAATGTGTCCGGAACGAACTGGGAGAACGGCCCGCCTGCGGGCTGGAAATGGCGGAAGGGACGGGCCGTATGGCCCGTCCCTTCCATGGTCTCTCGCGGGGGTGTGCCCGCCCCGCAATGCGGCCCTGTCAGGCGGCGATCCGCCCGGCGGGCGCGTCGCTGCCCGCGACAGTTTCGGTGACCTCTAGGCGGTGCACAACACTCTCGGTGGTGACCTCATGGGCGGTCAGGTCCGCCAGCGCCAGCGCCCCCAGGGCGATCGCGTCCGCGAACACCAGCCACGTCAGGGCCGCTCCGGAGAAGGTCAGCGCCGCGATCAGGGACCACAGGCCGACGACGGCGAGCAGGCCGTGGCCGATCCGCTGGCCGGTCTTGCGGGTCGCCACCGCGCTGGCCGCTGCGATCACGGTCAGTCCTGCGGACACCCCGAACGCCAGCCACCCGGCGACTGATGCCGAGAATGTCATGGCCGAGACGGCCAGGAATGCGCCGCCAATCACGAACAAGATGTCAACTGCGAACCGCGAACTGAGCTTCATGACGAGGACCTCCTTGACGCCAATGGCATGGCGCCTGCCGTTTCCGAGACGGCGGGTCGAGACGGGTCCCGTTAGGCACCCGGACGGCTCGTCGGGCTTCCGTTCTACATTCCGGAAAGTCGCCCCGTATAACCCGGATGCCTCCTCCGGTTATGCCCGCCTCAGAATGTCTGCTGGATCACACCGCCAGCGCGCCGCCCAGGGCCAGGCTGTGGATAAGCCTTATTGGTGAATGTTTTTTGCCCCCGCCGGGGGCAAAAAACATTCACCAATGTCTGTACGGGCGCCGGGAGGCAGTGCGGCCGCCCGTGGGGGAGGGTTCGTGCGAGCATGGAGCGCGCGCTCCGGTAGTAACTGAGGTTGAGGTGAGGAGTAGGCGATGACGGATGCTGTCCCGGGCTTTACCCTCACGTCCTTCGCGCATGAGGGTCGCGAGCACGACGTGTTCTGGGCGGGAACCGGCCCCGCCGTGATCGTCATTCACGAGATGCCGGGCCTGCATCCGGGTGTGACGGCGTTCGGCCAGCGCCTGGTGGACGCCGGATTCACGGTGTATCTGCCGTCACTGTTCGGCCGGCCGGGAGAGCCATTGAGCGGCCGCGAGGTGCTCCGCTCGATGTCGCGGGTCTGCGTGTCCCGGCAGTTTCTCCTGCTGGCCGACCGGACCAGCCCGGTCGCTACGTGGCTGCGGGCGCTCGCCGCCAAGGCCCACGCCGAGTGCGGGGGGCCGGGCGTCGGCGCGGTGGGCATGTGCTTCACCGGCGGATACGCGCTGGCCATGGCGGTGGAGCCCGCTGTGCTGGCGCCGGTGCTCAGCCAGCCGGGGATGCCCGCGCCGGTCAACGCCCGGCACCGGGCCGCGATCGGCCTGGATCCGGCCGACCTGGCCTCGGTCAAGGAGCGGACCCGCGACGGGCTGTGTGTCCTCGGGCTCCGCTTCAGCGCCGACAAAGGCTCGCCTCCAGAGCGCTTCGAGACCCTCCGCCGGGAACTGGGCGATGCCTTCGAGGGCATCGAGATCAACTCCTCGCCGGGAAACCCGGACGGGATCCCGGCCCGGTCGCACTCGGTGCTGACCATCGATCTCGTTGACCAGCCTGGACACCCGACCCGCGCCGCCCTGGATCGGGTCCTGGCGTTCCTCGCCGAGCGGCTTGCCGTCGTGCCGTAGCCAGTTGCGCTAACGACACCGAAAGCGGGTTTGGTGTCGTCCCAACGACACCAAACCCGCTTTCGGTGTCGTTGCCGGAGACGGCGCCGGTCGGCCGCCCGACGAGTCAGCTGTCGATCTCCTCCACCCGCCGGCCGCCGACGGGTCAGCTGTCGATCTGCCGCCGCCGGCCGCCGACGGGTCAGCTGTCGATCTCCTCCACCCGCCGGCCGCTGACGGGTCAGCTGTCGATCTGCCCCCGCCGGTCCGATTCGATGGCCGTGTCCTGCTCGCCGTGCCCGGGTCGCTTCATCGGCTTGCGCCTGACATCGACGCCGCCCATCATCGCAAAGCCGATGACCCGCACCCGCGGCGCGCCGGGCAGCCCCGGCCCGCTGGACCGGTGATCGAAGCCGCCCATGAACCCGATGCCGGACACGTCCACGTCGATGTCATCCGGCACGACGATGCTGACCCCACCCATCAGGCAGAACGCCTGGATGGTCACCTCTCGCTCGCTGAACTGCGCATACCGCAGGTCGAGTTCGATGCCGCCCATCAGGGCGAAGCAGGTGAAGCGGCTGGGCACCACCCAGCGCCCGGTACGCTGCGCGCCGCTCATGATCGCGATCGCGAACGTCGTGCCGGGAGTGCCCCCGATGCGCTCGGCCGGGAAGCCACCCTTCACCGGGACAGCAGGCGCGGACACACCAGGCCCGGGAAGGTCACTGGTGACAGCCTCAAGGTCGGCGTAGGTCTTGGCCACGTAGGCCGCGGCGAGCCGCTCATCGAGCTCGTCCATGGTCAGCCGTCCGTCGCCGGCGGCCATCCGCAGGACCTCGGCGGCCTGCTCCCGGTCGGCGTCGGAGACCCGCAGATGACGCTGGCCAGGCTCGGGCAGGTTGCTCACGGTTCTTACCTTAACGTCGCCCCGCACGGTCAGTGTGGTTCGCTGGTTCTCCCGCTCATGGCCGGGTCCCGGATGTGCGCAGAATGCACGCCCTAGGCGGGCAGCTGGAGCTCGAGATAATTGAGGCCGCGCATGTCGAGCCAGGCGCGGCCGGGGCCGCGGACCAGCCGGAGCACGACCTCGTCACAGGTAGCGCAGCGGGCGACCATGCCCGGCGCGTCCGCGTAGACGCGGGCTTCCGCCATCGCGGCGGTGGTCCCGCACGAGACACATTGCCCGGTGGCCGTGGTGATATCGACCGTGAACAGCTCGCGCAGCGTCCCTGCGAGCACGTTTCCGTCCAGGTGCGCATTCATGTCTGGCCTCCCGATGGTCCGAATCGTTCGGTCTTGATGGTCCGTGGTTCCTGGCCGGCGTCCACGAGCAGGTCCGCCGCCGCTTCCACGAAACCGGTCGGGCCGCAGACGAACACCGCCTGCCCGGGCTGCGCCGGCTGGCCGGCGGTCAGGATGTCGGTGTTGATCCGGCCCGCGGGCGCTGGCCAGCCGGGTGGGGCCGACCGGGTGTAGACGTAGGTCACATCGAGCCCGGCGTCGCTGCGCGCCCGGTCGGCCAGTTCCCCCGCGTAGAGTGCCGTGTCGGGGGCGCGCACCGAGTAGACAAGCCGGAATGGCGCCTGGCTTCCGCTCATGGCGCGGGTGCGGATCATCGCCATCAGCGGTACCACGCCGCTCCCGCCGGCTACCAGCAGGACCGGCTCGGCGTTCTCCGGGTCCCAGACGAACCAGCCGCCGATCGGACCGCGCAACTCGAGCGGATCACCGGGCGCCAGGACCTCGGCCAGGTACGGCGAGACCTCCCCGTCCGGCAGGCGTTGCACCGTTAGCTCGAGACTGGTGCTGCCCGGCGCCGAGGCGATCGAGTAGGACCGCTGCGTCGAGTACCCGTCCGCTGCGGTCAGCCGCACGTCGACGTGCTGGCCGGCCTGATGCCCGGGCCAGCCGGGGACGTCGAGCATGATCGTGCGCGCGGTCGGGGTCTCGTCACGAACCCCGGCGACGGTCCCGACCTGCCAGGTCAGTCGCCCCAGTACCGCTGCTCGCGCCATGGGTCTCCGTAGTTGTGGTAGCCCAGGCTCTCCCAGAAGCCAGGCTCGTCATCGCGGCGCAGGTCGATGCCCTGGACCCATTTCGCTGACTTCCACAGGTACAGATGCGGCACGAGCAGCCGCGCCGGGCCGCCGTGCTCGGGGTCGAGGTCTGCGCTGTCATAGCTGTAGGCGATCCAGGCCTGCCCGTGAAGCAGGTCGGCCAGCGGCAGGTTGGTCGTGTAGCCGCCGTAGGAGCGCGCGAGGGCGAACTGCGCGGTCGTCTCCACCCCGGTGAGCAGGGTGTCCAGGGACACGCCCTGCCAGGCGGTGCCGAACTTGGACCACTTGGTCACGCAGTGCAGGTCGACGGTGATGTCCTCGTGCGGCAAGGCGCGGAACGCGGCCCAGTCCCAGCTGCGGGACTCCCCGGTCTCGGTCCTTATCTTCAGCTCCCACGAGTCCAGCTTGATCCGGGGGGTGGGCCCGGCGGAGAGCACCGGGAACCCGGTGACCAGATACTGCCCGGGCGGGAGCTTCTCGCCGCCCGTGCGCCTGTGCCCGCCGAAGCCGCGGGACACGATCCCCATGAACGGCACGCCCCTTCTTTCAGTGCGGCTAGCCCAGTGCTAGCTAGCCCAGTGCAGCTAGCCCAGTGCAGCTAGCCCAGTGCAGCTAGCCCAGTGCGGCTAGTCCAGTGCGGCTAGTTCAGTGCGGTTAGTTCAGTGCAGCTGGCTCTGCCAGCCGCGAGGAACCCGGCCGGCCGGGCCCGGTACCGGCTGATCGAGCGGGTGATGCTCGGGCGCGGCCAGCGGCGGCCCGTCGTAGAACTCCTTGGTCTGGTAGCTCCAGAACCAGTCTTCGCCGGGTTCGAAGCTGCGGACGATCGGGTGCCCGGTAGCCGCCGAATGAGCGGTCGCGTGCTGCGACGGCGAGGTATCGCAGCAGCCGATGTGCCCGCACTGGGCGCACCGGCGCAGGTGCAGCCACCACCCGCCGGCCGCGTCGCACTCCACGCAGCCAGCCCCGCTCGGCGGGACCGACGGGTCGATCCCCGGCAATTCTGCGTCAGACATCAGGCCTCCTCTTCCGGGGCGGTCAGCGGAAGCCGGACCCGGAAGCGGGTGTTTCCCGGGACGGACTCCACCTCCAGATCCCCGTGATGCTTGTTCACTACGATGCGCCAGGAGATGTCGAGCCCGAGCCCGGTGCCCTCGCCCACCGGCTTCGTCGTGAAGAACGGCTCGAAGATCCGCTCGCGGATCTCCGGTGGCACGCCCGGCCCGGTGTCGCCGATCTCGACGAGAACCCGGTCCCGGTCCAGGGCGGTGCGCACGGTCAGCGTGCCCTGACGGTCCATCGCAGACACCGCATTGTCGATCAGGTTCGTCCAGACCTGATTCAGCTCGGCGGCGTAGACGGGGATCTGAGGCAGGCTCCGGTCGTAGTCCTTGACCACGGTGATCCCGTCCCCGAGTTTCTTGCTCAGCATCAGCAGGGTGCTGTCCAGCAGTTCATGGACGTCGATAACCTGGTATGGGGCCCGGTCCAGCTGCGAGTACTGCTTGGCCGCGCCGACGAGAGCGGAGATCCGGTTGGTCGAGTCCTCGATCTCGTTCATCAGCAGTTCGGTCTCGGCGGTGTAGTTGAGCCATCGCAGCGCGCCTTCGAGGGTCTGCCCATCCACCGTGGCCGCCACCTGGTCGAGCCAGCCGGTGTCCAGGCCGGCCTGGACGAAGGTGGGCGCGAGTTCCCAGCCGGCCGAGCACCCGTGGGCCGCCAGCCAGTCGCCGACCTCATCCTCGCGGTCGGACGCCTCCATCGGGCTCAGCGTGGGCGCCTTCGCGACCCGTTCGGTGGCGTCCTCCTGCAGCCGGACCAGCGTCTCAAGCGCGGTCCGGTCAAACGGCCCGGCGGCGATCATGCCCAGTTTGTGCCGCATGCCAGCGACCCGCTCGCGCAGTGCCGACGTGGCGCGTACGGCGGCTGCCGCCGGGTTGTTGAGCTCGTGGGTGAGCCCGGCCGACAGCGAGCCCAGCGCGAGCAGCCGCTCCCGCTGGCCGATGGCCTGCTGGGTGTTCTTGGTGCCGAAGATCAAGCCCTCCAGCATGTGCACCGCCATCGGGAACCACTCGTTCATCATCCACGCGAAGTCCGCGGCGTCGAGCACGAAGAACCGCGATGGCGCGGTCACCCGCAGCGAACCGTAGTAGACCTGCGGCATCCGGTCACCGAGGTACGCGTTGAAGGCCCCGGCGTACACGCCCGGGCTGTCGGTCCTGGTCACCTCCACATCGTCCGCCCCGACCCGGCGTGACATCACCAGAGCCCCGTCGAGCAGAACGTAGAAACACGTGGCGGGCTCACCTTCGGCATACACGGGACCTGGCTCGAAGCGCTCAACATGCCCGGTGCGGCACAGCCATTCCAGCTGCTCCTCGGTCAGCTTCTCGAACAGGAACAGGGTGCGCAGCTCATCCACGCTGCATGTCATCGACTGCGTCGCCTCAGTCACAGCGGCACCTCCTCAGAAGTGGGTCGGGAGGATGTCAAAGCTTCTCCAGGTACCGGTGTACGAGCATGACGGCCATGGCGCCCTCGCCGACGGCGGAGGCGACGCGCTTGGCCGACTCAGCCCGCGCGTCGCCGGCCACGAAAACACCGGGAACGCTGGTCTCCAGGTGATACGGCGCCCGGTCCAGTTCCCAGCCGCGCGGCCGCTCACCCTCTATGGACAGATCCGGGCCCGCGATGACGAAACCGCGTTCATCCCGCACAACGACACCATCCAGCCAGTCGGTGAACGGTGCCGCGCCGATGAAGAGGAACAGCCACTGCGCGCTGACGATCTCGGTGCTGCCGGTGGAGGTGTCACGTAGCGTCAGGCTCTCCAGGTGGTCGGTGCCTTCGGCGGCGACGACCTCGGTGCAGGTACGGACCGAGATCGTCGGGATGTCCCCGATCTGCTGGATGAGGTAATAGGACATCGACCTCTCCAGCGACGACCCGCGGACCAGGATCGTCACCGACTTGGCGCCGCGAGCCAGGTAGACGGCGGCCTGCCCGGCGGAGTTCGCACCGCCGACGATGAACACGTCCTGCCCGGAGCAGGCTGCCGCTTCGGTGAGCGCAGATCCGTAGTAGACCCCGCGCCCGGTCATCTCGTCGAGTCCGGGCGCGGCGAGCTGCCGGTAGGAGACCCCGGTCGCGAGGATGACGGTATGCGCGTCGATGCCGCTGCCGTCGGCGAAGCGGACACTGCGTGCCGAGCCGTTGACTTCCAGGGCGGTCACATCACGGGTGGTGAGGACCTCGGCCCCGAATTTGGCGGCCTGCCGCCGGGCACGCTCGGTCAGCTGCGCCCCGGACACCCCGTCCGGGAAGCCGAGATAGTTCTCTATCCGTGAACTCTGGCCCGCCTGGCCGCCGGTCGCGGTGCGCTCCAGGAGCACGGTGCGCAATCCCTCCGACGCCCCGTACACCGCGGCGCCGAGGCCGGCCGGCCCGCCGCCGATGACGATGAGGTCATAGAAGTCCTTCGACGGCGTGGTGGCGAGCCCCACCCGGCTGGCCAGCTCGGCGTCGGTGGGTTCGACCAGCGCCTCGGCATCCGGCGTGATCACGACCGGCAGCGTGCGCCCGTCGGCTCCGGCCGCCGCGAGCAGCCGCTGCCCCTCGGGCTCGTCAGAGGCGTACCAGCGGTAGGGCACCTGATTGCGGGCGAGGAACTCGCGCACCTCGGACGAGCGGGCTGACCACCGGTGGCCGACGACTTTTGTCTCGGGGACTGGCCGGTGATCCGATTCCCGCCAGGCGTCAAGAAGCCCGTCGACCACGGGGTAGAGCTTCTCCTCCGGAGGATCCCACGGCTTGAGCAGGTAGTGGTCCAGGTCGACCACGTTGATGGCGTCGATGGCCGCGCCGGTGTCGGCATAGGCCGTGAGCAGCACGCGCCGCGCCCCCGGGTACACATCCATCGCACGCTCGAGGAACTCGATGCCGTTCATCTGCGGCATCCGGTAGTCGGCCAGGATCACAGCGACCAGGTCGCCGCGGAGCTTCATCTGGCGCAGCGCGTCCAAGGCCGCCTCACCGGACTCGGCACGGACGATCCGGTGCTCCTCGCCGTAGCGCCGCCGCAGGTCCCGGGCGACTGCGCGGGACACCCCGGGGTCGTCGTCGACGGTCACGATCGCCGTGCGTGTCATGCTTGCTGGATCCGTCACCGGCATGAGCGCGCCACGTCCTTCCCGGCCCAGATCGGGGACAGCTGCATCCACCCATGCTAAGCCGAGACACGGCCAGGACGTTCCCGTCGATCATGAGGTGCTAGTGGTCTGTCAGACCACCAGAGCCGGTGACGCGCTTGATCAAGGAACTCAGGAGCTCCCAGGACTTGTCGTTGTCGATGCTTCCAGCATGGCGCCGGCGGAACCGGGCCTATGGCCCGGTAGTCCATCGATGCGATGGTCATGCTCCACGAATGCCCCAGCGCCGACGCCAGCGCAGCTGCGGGCAGGTCATCGGGTGGCGTGAGCGTCTGACCACGGTACGGGCGGCGGGCTGCCGTGCTGGTCGCCGCCCGTACCGTGGTCAGGCCTTCTGGCGGGCTCTTGACGACATACGGGGCATTGAGCATTAATTCCTGCTCAATAGATTCTGATAATCTGTGGGCTTTTGGAGGCGATAGAATCAGTTATCGCGGCTTCTGCTGGCTGTCGCATGGGGGGCTCCACATGAGGCGCATCACAGCCATCATCAGCGGGCTGGCGGCCTGCGCGATCCTCGGCGGGCTGACGGTATACGTTGGCCTGGGCTCGCGAGCCGCAACAAAAACTCTCTCCGGGGATGTTTCGCGCCACAGCGGCACTCCGCGGAGCCAGCCGCTGCCAAGTCTCGTCTATGGCGTCACAGTGAATGACGTCACAAATACTCCGTCGATCGTCGCCGGCCTGCGGCATCTGCCAGAAAGGCCGACGACGCGCATCTACTTCGATGTGACGGAGCCCGCGATCTATTACGCAGCCGCTGTCAAAGCGCTCCATCCGGTGAGTTATCTCATGGGCGAGCTGCTCGATTCCTCCGATGAGATCCATATCAGCACGTCGGCCTACAGCGCCCGGGTGAAGTCGTACCTTTCCGTCTTGGGGAACAGGGTCGACCTGTGGGAGATCGGAAATGAGGTAAACGCGAACTGGACGGGCCGCTACTCGACGGTGCGGGCGAAGCTCGCCAGCGCCTACAGTGACGTTACTGCCGCAGGAAGGCGCACCGCCCTCACCCTTTATTACAACGCTGGATGCGGTGACGGGCCTGCCGAATTGAGCCCGGTCGCCTTCTCGCGTCTATACGTGCCGCCTGTGGTCAGGAACGGGCTTGACTATGTCCTGCTGTCGTATTACGAGGACGACTGCAACGGCATCCGGCCGCCCGCCGGCACGTGGCGAGCGTACTTCCAGCAGTTGCACGTTCTTTACCCGCATGCGCTGCTTGGTTTCGGCGAGATCGGCATGAACAATCCTGCCACGCCGACGACCCTGAGCGCTGCTAGGTCCCTGATCCGCCACTACTACGGCCTCGCGCTCAAGCTTCCCTACTACGTCGGCGGGTACTTCTGGTGGTACTTCAAGGAGGACGGCCTGCCCTACACGAGCCAGCCACTCTGGGGAGCGCTGCGGGACGGATTCAGGGCAGAGGCCCGGACCCGGACCCGGGGCCGGTAACAGGTAACCGGTAACAGGTAACCGGTAACCGGTAACAGCCGCGCAGGCCGCTGACGGTCCTGCGCGAGAGCTGGCCAGCTAGCCGGCGCCCCCACTTGCCAGTGAGCCCGCCGCCCGTGCCGACCAGTGAGCCCGGGCGGGTAGCCCCGGCCCAGCGCGTAAAGGCGCCGCAGGCGCAGCGCAGGGCAGGGCCAGGGGTTTGCCGGCCTGGGCCCCGCACTGACCGCCTGGGTCACAACACCCGGTTTATCGAGCTATCTAGCCATCTGAGGAGACATATCAGACATTCAATCTTAAATTTCACTAAATAGTTTTTGATACGCCTCATTAGTAATCTCTGCGGATTTTGGGGTTATATAGTTAATTCAGTGGCTTCAACAAGCCGCTGAATCGGGGAATCCGCATGAGACGACAAGTAGCAACCGTCAGCGGGCTGGCCGCCTGCGTTGTATTCGCCGGGTTGACAGCAGCCGCTGGCCCGGCTTCGCACACCTCCGCAAAGGCCCTGGAGGCGCATAGTTCACGCCAGATCGACACCGCGCTCAACCGGCCGCTGCCGAGCCCGCTTTACGGCGTCACCGCAGATGACGTGTCAAATGCCGCGCAGGCCGCTGCCGGCCTGCAGCACATGCCACAGGCGCCGACGACACGCATCTATTTCGACGTCAACGAGTCCGCAGGGTATTACTCGTCCGCCATCAACACCCTGCGGCCGGTGAGCTATCTCATGGGGGAGTTGCTCGACTCCTCCGATGCGACCAGCATCAGCACGTCGGCTTACAACACGCGGGTAAATTCTTACCTGGCGGCCTTCGGGAGCAAAGTCGACCTGTGGGAGATCGGCAACGAGGTAAACGGGAACTGGACGGGGAGCTATCCGAGCGTCGAAGCCAAGCTTAGCGCCGCCTACAACGATGTGACCGCCGCGGGGAAGCGCACCGCCCTTACCCTGTACTACGACGTTGGATGCGGTAACGGGCCTGCCGAACTGGACCCGCTCACCTTCTCCCGCACATACGTTCCGGCCACGGTCAGGAACGGCCTCGGCTACGTCCTGCTGTCCTACTACGAGGGCGACTGCAACGGCATCAGGCCGAGCGCGGCCACGTGGACGGCCTACTTCCAGCAACTGCACGCCCTGTACCCGAACGCGCTGCTGGGCTTCGGCGAGATCGGCCTGAGCGATCCGGTGACCACGAGGACCATGGCCACCGCGGATTCGATGATTCACTACTACTACGGTCTTTCGGTCAAGCTTCCCTACTTCGTCGGCGGGTACTTCTGGTGGTACTTCACGGAGGACGCCCTGCCCTACACGAGCAAGCCGCTGTGGGGAGTGCTGGGGAACGGATTCCAGGCCGAGGCCGCCATCTGGCCCTCTAGATAATCAGCGGTACCTCTCTGGGCGGAGGCTGCTGCGCCGCGCCCGCGCCGCCAGACAACGGCGGCGCGGGCGCGGCGAGGGTAGTTCAGCCGGGGAGGCTGGTCGGGTTGGTGAAGGTGTAGCCCAGGGCCTTGATGCCGCTCACGACCTGCTGCAGGACGCTGAACGACTCGTTCGGGTCGAAGAAGAAACTGGCCACGCCTTGCGTGACGGCCAGGTTCAGCTGCGCGTTATGGATGAGATCGGCGGGTAGCCGCGGCGGGTTGTTGTTCACCGCGACTGGCTCGTAGTCACCCAGGTTCTCCGGGATGATCTGCTCGCCGTACACGTCGTGGACCTGGTACGGGAAAAACTGGCCGAAGATGCGGCTGTAGTCCGGCTGGCCGCTCAGCTGGCCACTGGCGAAGATCTCCCGCTCGTAACGGATCTTGTAGATGCTGTCGATGCCGGCGTAGTCCGCCGCGGACGCGAAATAGTGCGGCGTTACCCAGATGTGCGGCGCGCTGAGGCCGGCCACCGTGAACGTCAGGCTCCCGGCCAGGGCCCGCCCCGTCGCCCAGCCGGTTGAGTCGCCGGGCAGCGGACCAGTCCAGATGACGGAGTCGGAGTTCTGGCAGGGCGCATCGAATGTGTACGGCGGGGCCGGCGTGGTCGCGCATCGGGCGCGGTAGAACTCGGCGTCGTCACCGCTCACCCCGTCATAAGGATTGGCGACGTTCGAGTACTGGTGGGTATAGCCCTCATCGACGAGGGTGCCGCCCTTGGACTGGACGTACTTCAAGGCCGCCACCAGGGACGGCACCTGAGCCAGCGTGACGGTCCGCGGCATGCCGCCGTTGTAAAAGCCGTTGGGATCGACGTACTGGGGAATGACATTGACGCTGAACGGAACGTTCTGGCTGGATAGGTAGTCGGCGATCTGCTTGAGGATCGCCGGGTCCGTGGTCGGATTGACATCCTCCAGGCGGACGAGTCCCAGATGGGACGGCGTCGCGGATGGCGCGAGCGCGGGGAACAATAGATCAGAGAACGCGACATAACGGTCGGATTCCGACATGTAGGAGAACGGGATTTCCCCGACATAGGTCAGGTTGGCCGACCGGATCGCCCATGGGAAGCTGGTGCCCGTGGTCTGGGCGATCGGCGCGCAGTTCACGGGTGTGCCCCCGTTGGTGCAGTTGGCCTGGGCCAGCACCGTCACCGCCGCTGGGTTGGTGATACTCGGGGCCAGGACCTGCGCGCCGCTGTTCGCGTTGCGGCTGAAGATCTGGCCTTTGTAGGACACCGATAGGGGGTTGTCGGTGGTGTCGAAATAGGAGTTTGACGGATCCCAGCCATATTTCGCCTTGAAGGCCAGGTCGGCCGGGCTGCCCTCGGTACCGGACAGCTGCCAGACATTATCCGCGGCCCAGATCACCGGTTGCGAGCTGACCAGGACATCGTTGAGGAAGGCGGTGGGGATCGGCTCGTTGTAGGTGGAGCCGATGTAGATGGTGGCCGTGTAGTTGCTCAGCTGCCCGGAGACGTAACTGACCACCGGCTCAGCGATCACCTTGCCGAAGTGGCCGGCCAGATTGCCGGCCGCGATGGCGTAGAGCTCGCCGAGCCATCCGTAGCTGTTGGTGCTGTCGTAGACGACCAGCGTGCTGGCGGACCCGCTGCCGCCCCAGGTCGCCGCCCGGGCGGAGGCAGCCGCCGCCGCATTGGCCGCGGTTACCAGGGATGCCGTCTTCGCCGGGGCCACGGCCGGGAACGCGGGAACGCCGCCGGTCGCCGCGGCCGTCCCGGGGTGCCGCCTCATCAGCGAGGTCGGCGGCTTGTAGCCGGACCGCTGGACCGGCCGCCCGTGGCCGGGCAGCGGTGGCGCGGGCAGGCTTGGGGTGTCAATCTGGCTAACGCTGAGCCTGTGGCCCGACGCGAGGGCGAGGGCATGTGGTTGCTTCTGCGCGGCGCTGGCCGGCATGTTCGCGGCGGCCAGCGGCGCGGCGAGAGTGACCGCGGCGACGGCCGCGGCCAGAGCACGATAGTGGCGCATGTTCTCTGGGTCCCTTCCCCTGGGTGCTGTTGGTGATTGACGGTTGCGGGGCTTCTCACGCGGTCACGGCGGGAAGCGCCGCGCGGGGACTGTTGGGGGTTAGATGCGGCGGGCGGCGGCCCGGCCCGGGCCGCGCCCGGGCCGGGTCGGCCGGTGCGGCCTGGAACTCGTCAGGAGCCGGGCCCAGGCGGAAGTGATGTGCGAGCGCGGCGACGGCACGCTGCGCGGCCCGTCCGTCCCCATAGGGGTTGACCGCGTTGGCCATCGCCGTATAGGCGGCCGGATCGGTGAGCAGGCGGCCGACCGTGTCCACGATGAGGTCCTCGTCGGTGCCGACCAGCCGGACCGTCCCGGCCAGCACCGCCTCGGGCCGTTCGGTGGTGTCCCGCATGACGAGCACCGGCTTGCCCAGGCTGGGGCCCTCCTCCTGCACGCCGCCGCTGTCGGTGAGGATGACGCTGGCCCGGTTCATCAGCCGGGCGAAACCGCCGTAGGGCAGCGGTTCGGTCACCGTCACGTTCGGCAGATCCCGGATGGCGGGCAGAATCGCGTCCCTGACCACCGGGTTGCGGTGGATGGGGAACACCACCCGCAAGGCACGGTGCGCGAGGGCGATACGGGCCAGTGCGCGGCCTACCGTGCGCAACGGGGCACCCCACGACTCCCGTCGGTGCGCGGTGACCAGCAGCACCGGCTTAGTGGTGGCGTCCAGGTCGGCGAGGGCCGGCTCGCCGTAGTCGAACTGGCGTTCAACGGCCCACAGCAGGGCGTCGATGACGGTGTTCCCGGTCACGACGACCTTGGCCGGGTCGACGTTCTCGGCCAGCAGATTGGATTTGCTCGTCGCGGTCGGAGCAAGGTGCAACGCCGTGAGCCGGGTGGCGAGCCTGCGGTTGATCTCCTCGGGGTAGGGCGAATAGGGATTGTTGGTGCGCAGGCCCGCCTCCAGGTGCACCACCGGGATCTGCTCATAGAAGGCGGCGAGCGCGGCGGCGAAGACGGTGGTCGTGTCGCCTTGCACCACAACCGCGTCCGGGCGCTGCTTAGCCAGCACCGCCTGCACGCCGTGCAGCGCGCGCGTCGTGATGGCGGTGAGCGTCTGCCCGGGGCGGTGGATATCCAAGTCGAATTCGGGCTTGATCTCGAAGACATCGTTGACCTGATCGAGCATGGACCGGTGCTGCGCCGTGACCGCGACCATCGGCGTGAACACGGGAGACTGCGCGAGAGCCCGGATCAGCGGTGCGACCTTCACCGCTTCCGGCCGGGTGCCGTAGATGACCATGATCCTGCGTCCGACCCTGCCTGCAGGCGTCGCCGTGGCGACGGACCTTGCCGAACGTGTCATGTGTGTCGCTTCCTCCTCGGATGACCTGACTCAGCGGATGGTGGGTTGGCCAGCGGGGTCCAGCGGGGCTCGGGGTGCGCTGACGCGCGAGCGGAATGGTGCTTGACTGCCGGGCAGCGGGTTCAGCCGGATGGGCCAGAAACGGGCCAGGGAATCTTCGGAGTAGACACCGAATGCACCGCTCAGGTAGGGCCGCTGCGTATCGGTGAACTGCGCGAGCCGATGGCCGTCGGCGGAGACCGTGATCTCGTTGCCGATCTGGACAATTCCCACGTTGTGCGTGACGCCGACCCGGAACCGCGGGAATTGCCCGGAGGCGAGGAACCGCTCACCGCCTCGAAACGCCGGGTCCTGCTTCGACAGGACCCATCCGGTCGGCTCCAGGGTCAGTGCGTAGAAACGCTGGTTCGCGGTGTAGTGCCATACCACCCAGCCGACTTCCCACGGGTTCGGGCGCCCGGCGGTGCCGCGCCTGAGCTGGCGCACGGTCCGCACCTGCGTGATGGCGACGAAGTCCTGGTACCAGGTCTTGCTGAGGACCAGGGCGGCGTGGGTATCGGCCCGGGTAACTGCACGCCCGGGTGACAGGGTGATGACCTGCTGCGCGCCAGACCCGGTCACCGAGGTCATGCCGTAACCGTTGAAGACCGAGAACCACTGCGATTGGCGTGCCCGGCCGGGGGAGAGCGTGACCGTGCCCAGGGCCGTGCAGGCGAGCACCGTAATGCCCGCGAGCGTGAGTGCCCGGAGGCGCCTGTGTCCGGCGCGTCCCCGCTGGCCGCGCTCACGCGGCCGGTCGGCCCGTATGTCCGTGGCGGGCGCCGGGAAATGCGACCTGGTCGGCGGCGTGGCGGCCGGTGCCAGTGAAGGAGACGTGGCCAGAGGGCTGGGGGCCGGGGCCGGGGCCGGGGCGTCTGCGAATCCGGCCTGGGCGCCGGCACCAGCCAGGACGGGCTGCGCCCCCGCCACCGCAGGCACGCCAGCCAGGGTCGGCGTGGCGGCCGTGGCGGTCGTAGCGGGCGCGGCGAGCGTGGCTGCCGTAGCGGGCGCGGCGGGCGCGGCGAGCGTGGCGGGCGCGGCGGCTGGCGCTTCCGCCACCCGGTCGGTCTTGGCCCAGCTGGTGCGGCCGCGCACGGTCCGGCCGACGGCCCACCAGCCGGCCGCGTACCACATGAGGGTGTAGCAGACGTACAGGTGGGCGAACCCGGCGACCTTGATCATGGGCACGCCGCTGTGCCGTTCCCGGGTCCAGTACACGACGCTGAAGATGAGGGCGGGCCCGAAGGTCAGCGCATAGGTGGAGGCGAGCCACCAGCCGAACGGGTCCTGGCCGCGTGCGGCGAGGACCGCATAGTCGGCCACGGCGACCAGGAAGGAGGCCGACAGAAGGGAGGCGATGAGCAAGATGGCCGGGCTGGACAGGTGGTACAGCAGGTCCGCGCGGGCGCGGCGCGGGGCGCTGCGCAGGACCGCCGGGATCAGCTTCCAGGACTGGAGGTGACCCTGGAACCAGCGGGAGCGCTGCCGGATCAGCCGCCGCAACTGGACGACGCCTTGCTGGTGCACGGCGGCGGCGGGGCAGTATTCGTTGCGCCAGCCAGCGGCGAGCAGCCGGATGCCGAGATCGAGGTCCTCGGTCAGGCTCCGGGTCCACGGGGCTGGCCCCAGCGAGCGCAGCGCGGAAAGCCGCATGAACTGCCCGTTGCCGCCCAGGCCCACACTGCCCAGATGGCGTCGGCCGCGTTGGAAGACTTCCGTGTAGATGACGAATTCCATGTCTTGCATGCGCGCCAGCCGGCTGGCGGTGCGGTTGTTGATGCGGACGCCGATTTGCACGGCTCCGACCGTGGGGTCGGCGAAGTACGGGCTCACCTCGGTGATGGCATGGGGGTCGAGCCGCCCGTCGGCGTCGACGACCACGACGATGACGCTGCCCGGATCGTGCTGGTCGAGCAGCCCGCTGCCGGTCAGGTGGCCGATCGCGGCGTTGAGCGCCTCACCCTTGCCCTGCCGTGCGTTCGGCAGCGTTCGCCGCAGCAGCCATGCCCGTTCCCCCAGGACACTGGAGACGACCGCGACGGTGTCGTCGTCCGAGCCGTCGTCGATCACCAGGACAGCGAAGTTGCCGGTGGGTATCGACAGCAGCCGCTGCAGACTGGCCTGGATGACCTTCTCCTCGTTCAGGCAGGGCAGCAGGAACACGAAAAACAGATCACGCGGCGGATTCCGGCCGGCCGAACTGTCCGGAGCGGGCCCGCGGCGAGCAGCGGCCAGCCGCCGCGGGTCTCGCCGTGACGCGGCGAGCATGCCGAGCCCGTAGCTCAGGATGAGGACGATCAGCAGGATGCCGAGCCACACCAGCGGCCAGTCCTGGGGAGCCCGCACGAGGCTGGGCTGCGTCGGGGCAGGCCCCGGCGCGACCGGATTGGTGGCTGGCAGCCGCGCCACGCTGCGCAGGTCACCCGTCGGGGTGGCCACGAGGATGCGGGCCAGGCCGGGCAGCGGAGCTGGATCGGCAAAACTCAGATAATACTGATCCCCCAGGTCGGTGAGGATCTGGCTGAGCCCGGCGCCCCAGCTTGCCGGGGTGCGCAGGCGGGCGGCAAAGCCGCCGCTGCCGGCCGCGAGCGCGTCGCAGGCCGCCGACCCGTGCGGGGAAGCGTCCAGTACATACAGGGCCGTGCCGCTCGCTGCCAGCTGCTGGCGAAAACGGCGTTCCGCCGCCCGGTCAAGCGGCTCATCGGTGTTGACCACCAGGACCACCGTGCGGCGGACCCGCGCGCCGCGCGAGAACGCGGACAGCGCCGCAGTCAGCCGCGCCGCCGCTGACTGCGGCGCGCCGCCAGCCGGCGCGCTGCCAGCCGGCGCGGTGATTCGGGCGACCGACGCCGCTGGGTCGGCCGTCAGCCCACCGGCCAGTATCGCCTGGCGTGGATCGACGATGCCGGTCTGCGCGCCGCGCGGCAAGGTGACCAGGAAGCGGACGGTCGCGGCCCGCTCCGCGGCGAGGAGCGCGGCCGTGCCGCGGGAGTCCGGTGCCAGGGCCAGCTGGATGTCCCCGGGCGACAGGAGGCGAAGGCTGGGCCGGACTGACGTGGCGCCCACCATCACCGTGAAGTCGGGCCTCGTCAGGGCCGGTCCACTGTGCTGCGGAACCGTGACGACCAGCCCCACCTGGGGATAGCGGGAGACGTCCACGCGGAATGCCGGCAGCAGCGCCGGGGCGGTCCGGATCACCGCATGACTCGCGGCGCGGCCCGCGGCTGCGGGCCGGCTCAGGACATCCGCGGCTGCGGGCCGGCTCAGGACATCCGCGGCTGCGGGCCGGCTCAGGACATCCGCGGCTGCGGGCCGGCTCAGCACGCCCGCGCTGAGCGCCAGCATCGCGGTTAGGACGGACACCCAGCGGATAGCGCGCGCCGCTCCGGCCGATGCGGACCGGAGGCCAGCTCTCACGCGGACTGCTCGGACGGGCGGTCAGAGACGCGCCGGCCAGACCGCATGGCCCCGCCGATCAGCAACAAGCCGATCATGACCGCGAGGTATAGGCCGAACAACCCTCCCGCCGAATCGAGCAGAATCCGCGCGACAAGCCAGAAGGCGCTGGAATGGGGCAAACCGGCCGCAGCGGAAAAGGCGGTCAGGCTCGCCAAACCGGCAGAGTAATACACTGGTCCCCCCCAGCCGTCAAAAGCTCCAAAGGTGGCGGTCAAGGCAAGATCAGCGGGCTCCGCCTTCCAGGCCTAACCCTTTATCAATATCGGAGCTGCCGTCAAGACCTGGTAATGACGAAGGCACTTTTGGAAAATGATTTACGCAGTTGCTAGCTGGCTATGCCATGAATTCGAGCCAGATGACAGGAAGAGCGCCTGTTTGCCAGCGGTTGTCGGTGCTAGTCCCTGTTTCCGGCGAGCTTTGCGCGCATCCTGGCAATTGCCTGGCCGCCGCGTGGCGGGCGGGTGCCAGCAAGTCATAGCAACCCAGTGGTTGCGCCCGGGGCGGGCCGACCATGAGCGAATTGGCGCTGTGGGTCTCAGCCTCAGCGAGAGCCTTCGCGGCGCCCCAGGTCCCCGAACTCGGCCAGCAGGTCACCGAGGGTGCGGCCGGTTGCCTCGCGGGCGGTCTCGTCGAGATCGGCCAAGCGCACGCTGACCCGGCCCGCCACCGGGAGCCGGTAGTGCCCAGTCACGTTGATGATCGCCTTGCGCTCGGCCTCGCTGGGGCTCGAGACACCCACACTGCGGCTGAGGTCACCGCCGCTGTGCTCCAGCGAGCGACGGGCGGCCGCGAGGAGCCGCCGGTATTCGGGCCGGCGAAACCGGTCGATGGCTTCCTGCACGCTGGTCATGGGCACCCCCGGGGCTATCTCGCGAGCACCGCGGCGACGGCGTCGGTGACGACCCGCCGCCGGTGCGCCGCCGTGTGCGTGCTGGTCAGCTCGGCGAACTCCGGCGTGGCGGAGTCCCACAGGGCGGCGAGCGCCACCACCAGGGCCAGCAGGTCGGCCGCCGCGAAATGAGACGGCAGCTCTCCTGACCGCTGGGCCCGCGAGATAGCCTCGACTTTGTCGCGGTTGCTCTTCACGACCATCTCCAGCGGTGCGTCGGTGCCCGCCCGTTCTAGTCGGTACCAGGTGGCCAGCCGGGCAATCTGCGGATGCCGCTGGTAGCCGTCGAATAGCCGGCCGGCGTACCCGGGCAAGTCTGTTATGTCGATGGGCACCTCGCGCAGGGTCTCCACGACCATGGCGTTGAACACCGCGTCGAACAGCTGGTCCTTGCTCCCGAAGTAGTGGTAGATCTGCGCCTTGTTGCACTTGGCGGCCGCCGCGATGCGGTCCACCCGGGCACCGGCGATCCCGCGTGCGGCGAACTCCTGCGTGGCCGCCTCCAGCAGCCGCCGCTGTGTCGCCTGGGCGTCGCCCGCCATGCCAGAATCTTACCTAACTAAACGAATAGTTGACAGCCCGTGACCCCTGCGCCTGGCTTCAACTAACCAGTCAGTCAGAAAGAGGCACTGGCCCGGCGCCATCTCGACGCCTTCCTGCATGCCGCCAGGACAGAAGGGCCACCCAGCCCCGAGGTGCTGGCCGCGGCGCGCGAGCGCGCGGTCGACTGCACGCGTTCATCGAGGCCGACCTCAGCGTCGCCGCCACGGCCAGTGCGATGTCCGTGCACCCGAACTCGCCGCTACCGCCTGGGGCGCATCGCCGAACTCACCGGACGCGATCCCCGCAAGATCACCGATCTCCTGTAACTCATCCCGGCCGCCCCGGTGCTGACCAGACAAAACGGACACGACGCCTGAGCCCGCGATGGTGTTGAACCAGACTGTACCGGTTCAGCGTTTCTGTGTTAAGGGCGGTGACCGTCACCGGAGTTCACCCCGCGCGATAGGGATCCATCGATGCAAGCGACACCCGTCAGGCAGCCCGGCAGGGGCGCGGAGGCAGTGGCAGGGGGACGCATGAACGAGCCCGTCCCGATCACGGTGAATACGCTTGATCCCATCTCGGAGATCGGTGTCCTCGGACAACTGAGGCATCGGCCCGAGGTAGTGATCGCCGCCGCGGGCGTGCGGCCAGCCGTACTGCTCGCCATCCTGGACAGCACAGATGAAGACAGCCTGCGCTGGCTGAAAGCGCTGCACGCGGACGGCGGCCTGCCGATAGTGCTGATCATCGGCCGGGTTGACCCGAGCGCGCTGGTCTGCCTGGTGGAATCGGGCGTCTGCGGCGTTCTGAGCCGGTGCGAGGCCACAGCCGACCGGCTGGTCCGGGCCATCCAGATGGCCGCCGCGGGGAACGGGGACCTGCCGCCCGAGCTTGTCCGCCACCTCCTCGATCACGTCGGCCAGCTGAGCCGCAACCTGCTCACGCCTCGGGGCCTGTCCTTCGCCGGGCTCACCGGCCGCGAGCGTGATGTTCTCGGGTTAATCGCGGACGGGCTGTCCACCCGCGAGGTGGCGACCCGGCTCGCCTACTCCGAGCGCACCATCAAGAACGTGATCCAGGATCTGACGATGCGGCTCAACGTGCGCAACCGAACCCAGGCTGTGGCGTGCGCGGTCCGGAACGGCTGGATCTGACTGTATTTTCCCCGCTCGCCTCCGGGGCGCTTAGCGCGCCGCCTTCCCTCGTCGCTCGTTCCTCGCTCCTCGCTCCTCAGTCCAGGCAGCGCCGCGCCCCTTCGGCTCGCGGGGCGTGCTAGCGGCGGTAGATGAGCCGGCCACCGGAGGTCGGCTGCATAGGTCCGGGCTCGACCAGCGCGTCGGCGGTGAGCTTGATGCCGCCCTGGGTGGCGGCACTCTGTGTGGCGACGAGTTGCCTGGCGCCGAGCAGGTCGCCCGGCATCACCAGGAAGAAGGCGGCGATGGTGCCGTCGGTACCCGCGGTGACCGTCAGCGTGCCGAGCAGCGGCGCGCCGCCGCCGGGAAGCTGCCAGG
>Ga0207684_10001979_pt1 | contig 21147 bp, 20 predicted proteins | sample KBSK5501metaG_FD_184342 | JGI IMG/M metagenome (GOLD analysis project Ga0207684, IMG submission 184342) | Corn, switchgrass and miscanthus rhizosphere microbial communities from Kellogg Biological Station, Michigan, USA - KBS K5-50-1 metaG... | ecosystem: Host-associated > Plants > Roots >...
CTGGCGATTGCCCGCATCATCCAGCGATGGCTTCCTCGATGCCCGCTGTGTCATCGTCACCGGAAGTCGCGCTCTCGCCGTCAACATCAGGTTTCAAGACCACGTCACCAGAATTAACGCAGTAGTGTTAGGCACAATGGTTTCATCGGGGAAATACAATGCTCGCGTCCGAAGCTAGTGAACGGGAGTGAGAATCGGTGCTCCTTCAGTTTTGACAAAAAATACGACGAACTTCGCGGGTTTCGTCTTACTCGCGTTACGGCTTACGGTATGAGCGTCTTCAGGTGATTCGTAAAACACCTGCCCGGGACCAAGCCGCTCAAGCGTGCCTCCACGAACCTGCATCTCAACTTCCCCTTCGAGAACATAGACAACCGCATGCGCATCATGCCGGTGGATCGCGTCGACGGCTCCTGGGGCGTAATTGACAGTAATGACTTCAATCTCTTTACCCGGTGCTTCCGGCAGCTTTTTCGTAAGGAGTGTATTCACTTGCTGGCCATGCGCTGCCGCGGTAAAGCCGAAGGTAAAGAGAAATACAGAGAGAATGAGCTTCTAAGGTGAGGAAGATCAAAGCGGGAAACCCGGTGCTGCGGTGCGCAGCTGGTGGGCAAGGCGTGCGGTGGAAGGCGCCTGCGGGTCCTCAGTGAGAGTGGGGTGGGGGCGCGAACACGGCCTCGAACGCGCAGGTGTGCTTTGGCTTCGCGAGGCCAGCTGACTGCAACCTACCGAGCGGATTGGCTTCGCTCACCCGCGTCGATCGCGCGTATACCGACTCGCCGCACAGCTCGATCACCAGAGTCTTCGAAGACTTCGTGAATGCGACGGGAATCGGTGAGTATGGTTTTCCCATTGACTCCTCGGGACTGATTCTGTTCCAGGGCGGCATGGCCGTTCACGACAGCGTGCAGCGCGCCGAACGCATCATGTGGATGGAACCCAGTGGCTATCTGCAGACGAACTGGACCGCGGAAGGCGACGGACGTGACGTAAGCAGCGCCGGAACGCTCGACCTACGGGTGTCGCGTGCATTCAGTGACTTGAACGATCCGGTTGTCCCGACAGATTTTTCGATCCAGCTCGCCATGGCGGATGGATCGCTGTCCGACGGGCTGGATATGCGGGGCGGCGACGCTGCAGATTGGGCGCGAAGTCTATAGCCTGGGCAATCTCTAACTGCCCGTTCGGGCGGGAATACAGACGGGAACCGTCGTCTGACCGGCGGCATTTTCCGCTGCCCCGGCCGCGCACCGTTCGAACTCGGCCGCGCGCCGAGGCGAACTGGACCGATCATCTCAGCCGGCTGCTCCGGTGCTGGCCAAAGTGAGAGGCTTCTTCAGATCTCCTAGTCAATGTGATGCGGGCACAGCCTGCGTTTGTACGATCTCAATGAATTTTTTGTAACAGTACAAGAAGGGGACCGATGCGCAGCGCTTCCCGGTTCGGTCGGGTAGCCGCGCCCGTCTTCGGGAATCCTTCGCTGCCGAGCGCGTCGTGTTCTGCGTGGAGGGCTCATCACTAGCCCTCTGACGCGCCAGTTCGCAGTCAGGCGCGCTTTCAAGCTGCGCCGGGAGCTTGGGGCTGTAAACGCCCACCAGGTCGCGGCGATTCTATCCGAGACGCCAAGACGCGAATTCGAGCGCAGTCCGATTGCACGCGCGCGCCACTTGAGGCGCTACAGCGGCGCTACCTGTGCCAACCTGATGCGCTCCGCATGAAGCTCAATGCTTTCCGGACAGTTGTGTCCAATCCGAGCTGGCACATCGCCTGCACAACCGGCACCCAACAGCAACCAAACAATTAACCCACAAATGAAAGAGTCCTTTCGCCAGGAAAGCACGCAATGAACCGACCCACGCTTCACCGCGCCGTACCGATGTTAGCGCTCTTGCTCACCACTTTTTGCGGCGGGTCCGAGCAATTCGATGCCAAGGCGCCGGACGTGCCGTTCATCGATCAATACAAGCCCGCCGGGAGGGACGCGCACTACGACGGCACCGAGTACTGCGGACCGGCGATCTTAGCCGGCATCGCCAAGGCCCGCGGGCTTTCCGACGGGCTCAGCGACGCAGATCTGATCAACCGTCTCGCCCGCATTGCGGGTACCGACCCAAGGAACGGCACCACCGGTAACGGGATGGTTGCTGCGCTGCACTACCTCGGGATGCGTACCGACGCGATCGGGGGCGCTAACCTGAACTGGATCGACGACCAGCTTGCCTCGGGTCACTACGTCATCGCCCAAGGCGACTTCTACTCCGTCCCCGGCCGTGAGAATCCCGGCCGGCGCTCGGGCCACTACATCGCCATCACCGCGGCCATGGGCGGATGGTCCTCGTACAAGGTGACAGATCCCGCCGACGGAAAGGTCACTTCGATGACCGATTCCCAGTTCGAAAAGTTCATCCGCTCCGCTCCCGGGGGAGGGTTCACGATCTCGGCATGGTAGACCCCCGCGGCACGGCGGAGGCGTGGTCTGGTTACAAGCGTTCCGCCAACGACAGCTCCAATGGCAACAGACTAGGCAGTTCAAACACAATTGCTTTCCGGTGGCAGAAACAACAAAATCGCGGATCTTGGAGGGAGGAGCCATCTAAAGGGAGAGCCCATCATCTGCAATTGCTGGAACATCGAGGAATGCCGGAGCCTCTACGACGAGCCGACCGCGTCTATCAAAACCCATCCCCCATCGCTGCGACTCCACCTACAGGCCAAACAGCATTGGTCGAAGGTAATGAGTGAACTGGAAGAGCAGTGCTCGCTGCCCGCTTTGGCGCCGAAGTTGGCTTTAGTGCGGTCGCAACGATGAAGCGTAGTCGAAGCGTATTCCAGCCTGTTTAACACCAGAAAGATCGGCGGTTGTCCCGCTGGATTGACGGGTCCACCTGCACGACCGTGGGTGGGGACATACAATGCCGGGATGACCACGTTTCTCCAGCAGCACGCTGACAACCTGCTCGAGACGAATGAGTTCCGCTCTGGCGTCGGCGCCCGCTGGACGTTTCTCTCGGCGCAGGTGTTGGCCGAACAGGATGATCCGCTCAGCGGGCCGTTGAGTCGTGTGATTGGGCCGCGTCCTAGTCGTCGTGCCCCGTGATCACCTGGCTCTCCCCGGCTTGACTTTCCCGCCTTCGGGGAGTGTCATCCGCGCGCCGTAGCTCGGACGGAGAATGCTACCGCTCCGGTACTACACCCGCGGAGCCCGCGTTGCGCGCTAGGGAGATCACCATGAAGAGCCTTGGATGGCTGACAGGCTGCGCGCTCGCGCTCGCGTGCGCACACGAGGGCAAGGGCGTCGGGGGCGGGAGCGACACGAAGACGCAGGGCACTGTAGCGGCAGCATCCCAGCTGCAGACGGCCTCAACGGCGGCCGGAATCCGCCCCTTCAACGTCAACGTTCCGGAAAAGGCACTCGTCGACCTCCGCCAGCGCATCGCGGCGACGCGGTGGCCGGACCGGGAGACCGTGCCCGATCGTTCGCAGGGCGCGCAGTTGGGGAGTCTCCAGTCGTTGGTCAATTACTGGGGCACGCAGTACGACTGGCGGAAAGCGGAAGCAAAGCTGAACGCGCTCCCGCAGTTCATGACGACGATCGATGGGCTGGACATTCACTTCATCCACGTCCGTTCTCGTCACCAGAATGCGCTTCCAGTGATCATCACGCACGGTTGGCCGGGCTCTGTGTTCGAGCTCCTCAAGATCATCGGTCCACTCACGAATCCCACGGCGTTCGGCGGCCGTGCAGAGGACGCCTTCGACGTCGTGATTCCGTCGGTGCCGGGCTACGGCTTCTCCGCCAAGCCGACGGGCACCGGTTGGGACCCCGACCACATCGCGCAGGCCTGGGCGGCGTTGATGAAGCGACTCGGATACACCCGCTACGTCGCGCAGGGCGGCGACTGGGGTGCCCCCATCTCCAGCGCGATGGCGCGCCAGGCGCCGGCAGGATTGCTCGGCATCCACCTCAACTTGCCGGCGACGGTACCGCCCGAGGTGGCCGCGGCGCTCGCCGGTGGGCCCGCGCCGGCGGGACTCTCCGAGAAGGAACGCGCGGTGCTCGAATCGCTCATGACGTACGCGAAGAAGGGGAACTCGGCCTACTTCACGATGATGACCGCGCGGCCGCAGACCGTCGGGTATGGCCTGACGGACTCCCCGGCCGGCCTGGCGGCGTGGATTCTCGTGCATCCAGGTTTCGCGCAGTGGACGTACGGCGACGATCCCGAAAAGTCCCCGACGAAAGATGACGTACTGGACGACATCACGCTGTACTGGCTGACGAACAGCGCGACCTCTTCAGCGCGGCTGTACTGGGAGAACGGCGGACGAGGCAGCGTTATTGTTGCGGCCGCACAGAAGACCGCGGAGATCTCGCTGCCGGTGGCGATCACGGTATTTCCGGAGGACGTCTATCGAGCGCCGGAGACATGGGCCCGGCGCGCCTATCGCAACCTGATCTACTTCCACGAGGTCGACAAGGGCGGTCACTTCGCGGCGTGGGAGCAGCCGCAACTCTTCTCCGAGGAGCTGCGTGTGGCGTTCAAGTCGCTGCGGTCGGCGGATGGAAACATGGCGGCCCGCTGATCCCGGAGACCGATCGTGACCGAAACGAAACCCGCCGCGTTCTACCTTCGACAAGGTGACGACGCGTTCGTCCCGGCGACGGAGTCGGAACGACCCGCGCCCGGCTCTTCGACACGCGAGGCCATGTCGGCGAGGCGCTCCAGACGCTGTTCGTCGCTCGACGCGAGCCATAGTCACTGCCGTCATTTACCTGCGCGACGAGCGATTCCCAACCTTCATGCGACATCCGGTCCCCAGTAGGCCGCCTGATCCAATCTCGCTTTCCTCCGCAAAACGCAACGATCCGATGCAGGAAGAATGTATCGCCCTCAGCTCAGAACCACTGGACAAAGGCTGCGGTCCTTGATACGGCGACTGGCGGGCTCTAGAGAGAATTCCATGTCTTCACATCGAATTAGAGAAACAAATAATTCGGTTGGTGTAGACAAATTTGTAACAGAGTTTTGTTTCGGCTTGCGATGGAGACTCGGCGAAAATTCCTAGGGCAGCTCGCCGCCGGCGCGGCGCTGGTTGCTTGGCGACCGCCTTGGGCAGGAGTCTCGGGCGTGCCGATGTGCCGCGTCGTCCGGCCTGGAGACGCCGACTACGACTCGGCGCGCAGCGAGTTTAATTTGCGCTTCGACGTACGGCCGCGCGCAATTCTTTTCGCTTGCAATACTGACGACGTGGCCCAGGGCGTGAGATGGGCGCGCGATCAGGGTATCGAGCTGCGCGCCCGCGCTGGCGGACACAGCTACGAAGGCTACTCTGTCGTCGAGGATGGGCTCGTGATCGACATCAGCCCGATCGCGCACGTGGAGGTTTTCCCCGACGGCAGTAAGGCCCGAATTGGGGCCGGCATCAGCCTCGGCGACGCGTACCAGAAGCTCTGGGATGCCGGACGGCTCGCAATCCCCGGCGGAACCTGTGGGACTGTCGGACTTGCCGGTCTTACCCTAGGTGGTGGCTTCGGCCTGCTCTCGCGACGGCGCGGGCTCACCTGCGACGCGCTGGCCGAGGCGGAGATGGTGACTGCCGACGGGGGCGTGGTGCGCGCCAGCGAGAGTCAAAACAGCGATCTCTTTTGGGCGCTCCGCGGCGGTGGCGGAGGCAACTTTGGCATCGTCACCGAGCTCACCTTCCGGGTGCAGCCAGTCGGTGACCTTGCTTTGAGTTTCATAAGTTGGCCCTGGGAGCAACTGGCGGACATGCTGGACGCCTGGCAACGCTGGGCTCCGGGCATTGACCGCCGGCTGGTATCGGCAGCTTACTGTCCAGACCCAAGCCAATCGCCGTGGGTGGCGGCGTACCTCGACGGCAGACCCGACGAGCTTCAGTCGCTCACGGAACCATTGCTCAAGATAGGAACGCCGACAGTCGATGTTCCCCCGATGGCCGTGCCGTGGATCGACATCGCTGGTATTGCGTCTGGATCGCTGAGGACTCCCACCATTGATGGTGCACCCGCGAAGTTCAAGGCCTCATCGGCCTATATTTCCGACTTGCTGTCCTCGAAAGCGATCGCCGCGCTGATAGAGAACCTTCGGATCGCGCCGGGCTCCGGCTCGCACTTTAACTTCGCTCAGTTCGACAACTTGGGCGGTGCAGTCGGCGACGTGGCGCCGGACGCCACCGCATTCGTTCACCGGGGTTCGCTGGCGAGCCTGTTGTTCTATGCCGATTGGACGGACGATGCCGACCAGCAGGCTCAGGTCGGGTGGGTCGACGCATTCCGAAATGCGATGCTGCCCTGGAGCGATGGCGCGTACATAAATTACATTGACCGGAACATCCTCGACTGGCCGGCTCAATACTACGGCGACAACTTCGCCCGTCTGCGGCAGGTGAAGACTGCCTGGGACCCGGCCAACGTCTTCCGCTTTCCCCAGAGCATTCCGCCCTTGTGACTCGGGGACAACCCCTGCCAGACACGCTTCGTGCCTGAACGGGAGCCGCGTTGAAGCAAATTATGTCGGCCCCGCCCTCGGTTTACCGCGTACTGTTGATTAGGATTGAGACTCTGTTGGAATCCCTGTTGGCGACGGCGAGGTCCACCCGTCCGTCACCGTTGAAGTCTCCCACTGCAACGGATACAGGAGCGCTCCCGGCTGTGAAGCTTTGCCCCGCCTGGAAAATCCCATCCCCGATACCCAATAGCACTGATACATCGTTGGAGCCGCTGCTGGCCACAGCCAGGTCCAGCCGTCCGTCAGCGTTGAAGTCGCCAACTGCAACGGACCAAGGATAGTTGCCAACGGCAATTGCTATCGCGGGCCGGAAGCTGCCATCCCCATTGCCCAATAATACCGAGACATCGTTCGAAACCTGGTTCAAGACGACGAAATCCTGCCATCCGTCGCCGTTGAAGTCACCGACCGCTACGGACACTGGAGCGTTCCCGGCGGCGAAGCTCCGAGCGGGCTGGAAGCTCCCGTCTCCATTGCCCAAGAGCACCGAGGCGCCGGACGAACCGCCGTTGGCTACCACCAAGTCAAAAAATCCATCGCCGTTGAAGTCGCCCTGCGCGAGGAACGATGGCTGGCTCCCCGTTCCGAAGTTCCTCGGAGCCCTAAAACTTCCATCGCCATCGCCCAAAAGTATTGAAACATTGTTCGAATAAATGTTCGCCACCGCCAGGTCCAGCCGCCTGTCGCCATTGAAGTCACCCACGACAATGGAGAGAGGACCGCTCCCGGCCGCGAAGTTACGCGCGGGTTGGAAGCTCCCATCTCCCCGGCCCAAAAGCACCGAGACATCTGTGGAGCCGCTGTTCGCCACGGCGAGGTCCAAAAATCCATCGCCGTTGAAGTCACCCACGGCGACCGAGAAAGGAAAGCTCCCGGCTGCGAAGACTCGCGGGGCTTGAAAACTCCCATCCCCGTTGCCCAGAAGCACAGTGACCGTGCCAGCGCTGACGAAGTTGGCCACAGCAACGTCTTGCACGCCGTCGCCATTGAAGTCGCCCACGGCAACAGAAAAAGGAGTGCCCCCGGACACGAAGCTCCGCGCCGACAGAAAGCTCACATTCTCGGTACGAGTGTTGTTGATCAACACCGACACGCCGCTATTGTAGGTTGTCTCCACCAGGTCTAGCCGCCCGTCGCCATTGAAGTCGCCCACCGCAAGGGACCCAAGAAAGGGCCCGGCAGGAAAGCCCCGTGCCGTTTGGAAGCTCCCATCGCCGTTGCCCAAAAGCACAAGGACAGTTGTGGAACCGCCGCTGGCCACCGCGAGGTCCAACAATCCATCGCCGTTGAAGTCACCCACGGCGACCGAGAAAGGAAAGCTCCCGGCTGCGAAGACTCGCGGAGCTTGAAAGGTCCCGTCCCCGTTGCCCAAAAGGACAGCGACAGTTCCAGCGCTAACGTAGTTGGCGACGGCCAGGTCAAAAAATCAATCGCCATTGAAGTCGCCCACTGCAACGGAGTAAACCGGAAAAGCTCCGGCGGAGAATAATCGAGCGGGTTGGAAGCTCCCATCTCCGTTGCCTAACAGCACCACTACGCTAGAGTAGTTGGCCACAGCCAGGTCCAGTCGCCCATCGCCGTCGTAGTCGCCAACGGCAATCGAGTTAGGTTCGGTCTCGGCGAAGAAGTTTTGCGGCGCCTGAAAGGTGCCATCCCCGTTCCCTAAAAGTATCGAGACTGTAGCGGACACCCAGTTTGCCACGGCGAGGTCCAGTACCCCATCGCCGTTGAAGTCAGCTACCGCGATGAACCGGGGACTGCCCCCGGCAGGGAAGCTCAATGCTGTTTGGAAGGTACCATCCCCGTTGCCCAAGAGCACCGAGATGCTGCTGGAAAACAGGAAGTTGTTGGCCACCGCCAGGTCCAGCCGGCCATCGCCATTGAAGTCGCCCACCGCCACGGATATAGGCTCGTTGCCTACCGCGAAGCTCCGCGCCGGCTGGAAGCTCCCATCTCCATTGCCCAAAAGCACCGAGACACTGTTGGACCCGAAGTTCGCCACGACGAGGTCCAGCACCCCATCGCTGTTGAAATCGGCTACCGCCACAGACATTGGATTGGTCCCGGAGGCAAAGGTCCGCGGCGCGATAAAAGACACATCCTGCGCTGGTGCCGTTCGACCAAGCAGCACGCAGCAAAGCGCGAGCCCTGAGCGAACGAATGTTGTCCTCGTGTTTAGAGTGTCCATCGCGACCTCCCGTACGTTGAAGAAAACCCCTCGAGCCGCTCACGCCAACCGATGCAATGATGACGATGGTCTCGCTGCTCAGGAGAGTCAAGCAACGAATGAGCACTGCGGCAACACGTTTCCACTTAGGGCTTGTCAGGTTTCAGGGGGAATTTGCGTTCGGGTTTAGCCTTACGGCGTACTGTTGATGAGAATCGAGACTGTGTTGGAATCTCGATCGGCCACGGCGAGGTCCACCCGTCCGTCCCCGTTGAAGTCTCCCACCGCCGCGAACACGGGGGCGCTTCCGGCCTTGAATCTCTCCCGCGCCTGGAAAATTCCATCCCCGATACCCAAGAGCACCGATAGGTCGTTGGAACCGCTGCTCGCCACGGCCAGGTCCAGCCGTCCGTCGTTGTTGAAGTCGCCGACCGCAACGGACCAGGGAGTGATGCCAGCTGCAATTGTTATCGTCCCCCGAACGCTGCCGTCCCCGTTGCCCAAGAAGACGACGATGTCGTTCGAATTCTGGTTGGCGACGACGAAGTCCTGCCATCCGTCGCCATTGAAGTCGCCCACCGCCACGGATACTGGAGCGTCCCCTACCGCGTAGCTCCGTGCGAGCAGGAAGCCGCCAGCTCCATTCCCCAATAGCACGTAGAGGTTGTTCGTAAGGCTGTTGACAACCACCAGGTCCAAAAATCCATCGCCATTGAAGTCGCCAAGCGCGAGAAACGATGGCCGGCCCCCGGCTGCAATGTTTCGCGGCTCCTGAAAGCTTCCATCGCCGTTGCCCAACAGTATCGAGACATTGTTCGAATTGATGTTCGCCGCGGCGACGTCCAAAAATCCGTCGCCGTTGAAGTCGCCTACGACAAGCGACAAAGGGCCGCTCCCGGCCGCGAAGTTCCGCGCGGGCTCAAAGCTCCCATCTCCGTTGCCCAAAAGCACAGAGACAGTTGTGGAGCCGCTGTTGGCCACCGCGAGGTCCAAAAACCCATCGCCGTTGAAATCGCCAACCGCGACGGAGAAGGGGAAGCTCCCGGCTGCGAAAACTCGCGGGGCTTGAAAACTCCCATCCCCATTGCCCAAGAGCACGGTAACGGTGCCGGTGCTCACGTAGTTCGCCACGGCCACGTCCTGCACTCCATCGCAATTGAAGTCCCCTACCGCAACCGAAAACGGAGTGCCTCCGGCAACGAAGCTCCGCGGCGGCAGCAGGTTCACATTCTGGGTGCGAGTGTTGTTGATCATCAACCCGGCGCCATCGAAGTTGGACACCACCAGGTCTAGCCGCCCGTCGCGATTGAAGTCGCCCATTGCAACGGAATATGGCGCAGTTCCGGCAGCGAAGCTCAAAGCAGCTTGGAAGCTCCCATCCCCGTTACCCAGAAGCACGGCGACGGTACCAGTTAGGATGTCCGCGGCCAGGTCCAGGAATCCATCGCCATCGAAATCGCCGACGGCGACAGATAAAGGATAGTCCGGAGTTGCGAAAACTCGCGAGGCTTGAAAGCTCCCGTCCCCGTTACCCAAAAGCACCGCGACAGCTCCGGGGCTCGCGTAGTTGGCGAGGGCTAGGTCCAAAAATCCATCGCCATTGACGTCGCCCACCGCAACGGAGTGTGGCCCAGTTTCGACGTGGAAGAATCGGGCGGGTTGGAAGCTCCCATCTCCGTTGCCTAACAGCACGCCGACATAAGGGACAGTGGCCACAGCCACGTCCAGGCGCCCATCGCCGTCGAAGTCGCCGACGGCAATCGAGGTAGGAAAGTAGCTGGCCGCGAAGCTTCGCGGCGCTTGGAAGGTGCCATCCCCGTCGCCCAACAGCACGGTGATGGTGCCAGCGAACGTGTCGTTGACCAAGGCTAGATCAGGTATGCCGTCGCCGTTGAAGTCACTTACCGCGAGGGACGCAGGACGGTCCCCGGCAGGAAAGTTCAGTGCTGTTCGGAAGGTCCCCTCTCCGTTGTTCAAAAGCACCGAGACGTTGTTGGAATCCCTGTTAGCCACCGCTAAGTCCAGCCACCCATCGCGGTTGAAATCGCCGACGGCGACAGAGACAGGAACGTTCCCAGCTGCGTAGACCCTCGGGGCTTGAAGACTCCCATCTCCGTTGCCCAAAAGCACCGAGATGCTGTTGGACCCGACGTTTCCCAGGGCCGCGTCAAGTACCCCATCGCCGTTGAAGTCGCCCACCGTCACGGACCTAGGATTGCTCCCGGAGGCAAAGGTGCGAGGCGCGGTAAAAGAGACATCGTGTGCTGGCGTTGTTCGAGCAAGCAGCACGCAGCAAAGCGCGAGGCCGACGCGAACGTATGTTGTCCTCGTGTTTAGAGTTGCCATCGCGCCGCTCCCGCGCATTGAAGAAACCCCTCGAAGCCGGTCACGCCAACCGTTGCGACGGAGGACGATGGTCCCGTCGCTCGGGAGAGTCAAGCGACGAATGGGCACTGTGAAAACAGCTCTCCACTTGGAGTTAGTAATCTAGTCGCATCCACTACTGAAGGTGGGCAATGCGAGGTAAGTGCCAAACACCGCGTCAATATAGATATCCACTTCCATGTAACATCCGACCGTTGGCGTCCTGAGAGTCAGCGAGGCAGTCTGCTGCTCCCCGCTCGTCATCGTTCGCGTTTTTTCATTGCAATTTCCCCTCCCGCTCGAGGCGCCAGAGGTCTTCTTGCGTCACAGTGTCTTGCCCGAGTAACTCGAGGGCTCTGTGAATCTTGGCAATCAGCTTTGGATCGCTGATCGGCGTGCCGTTCTCCCGGCTGGGCTTGGGAGGCGGCTTCATCACCGAGACCTCGCCGATGGCACGCTTTCCGTCTGCCGAGGTTCCTTCCAGTCGGTAGACCAGAGCGATGACGTCCGGATACTTCGAGGCATCGAGCGTCAGCTCAGCTTCGATCGACTTACCGGGCACGATTTCGGTTTCATCCAAAATGAGAGAGAGATCCAGCTCCTTATCCTCAATGCGACGAGCGTCGCTGTCATGTCGCACCAGAGTGACTTTCTGTATCTCCACCGGTTGGTCGTAGTAGTGCCAGATCTCGAACTTTTGCCGCACAACCCCGTCTTTGCCCATCACCGGGAACCTCGGCGTACCTTGCCCGACGAGGTTGACCACTCGAAACTTGATCAGGTTCTCATAGGCGAGATTGTGAAACTGCAGCGACGTCCGTCCAATCGCTGTTTCACCGGAATCGCCCTGGACTTCGACGCGAACGAGATAACTGGTGTAGAGGCCCTTTTGCACCCCGTGCTGGTATGCATGCGTGATGTATCCGGTGGATGTCACGGCGGTCTCGTCATCGCCAAAATCCCAGACAAATTGTCTCGGCTTGAATGGTTTGCCGGTTCCGCTGTCAATCACCTTCGCGAAGAACTCGTACTCTCTAATTCGATTTGCTCGAACCTGTGAGCCGACTGTTACGACGCGCTCCGGAGTACATTGTTTCACTTTGTAAGACGGCATCTCAACCCTGGTTGAAACATTTTGATTGCCGAACGCGAGAATAAACTGTTGCCGAGGCTTTCCGCTGGGGTCCAGATAGGTTTTCACCGGGACGCTGGTCCCACGCTCGCCGCCGATCACGTAATGCAGAAACGCGTCCGAGCCATCGAGCGTATGCGCCTTGACGGTGACAAGGTTCTCCTCGCCCTCGCAGACCTCCTCCTTCTCTACAATTATTTCGTCAATCACTGGAGGAATCGGTTGCCCCGGCTGAGCGGCGACAGGAGGCGAAGAGGCAGGCTTTACAATTCTCGGTGCTATGGCATGCGGAGGGCGAAGGTCGATCGACGGCGACGATACCTGGCTTGGTTCGGCGGCGCGCGGGCCCATATCGCGTGGTGCGAGCGTCAGCACGACGAGCAGGACAACGATCGCCGCCGCAACAAAAGCGACGATCCAGAGCCGTTTGTGTTTAGCGATAGCAGCCATAGACCAATCCTGCGGAACTCCAGGTGACGTCGTGCTCGGCTTGATCGGTAGCCCAGCTGGTCGGCAGCGGAACCTCCTGTGCAAACCTGGAGTGACCGCCCAACCGGTCCGGGCTGATGGTCCATGCTCGCGCGGCCCCATCAGCGAGATGGCCTTGCCATACGGCCGTATTGTTGTTGCAGTCTCCCAGCAGCATGCAATTCAGCACCATGTTCGACGCCGCTTGGCAAACTGGGTCTGCGCCTCCGCAGAAGAACCTTTCCCAAAAACCGACCTGCCCTCGGCATCCATCGTAGACGGCACCGGCCAAAGCCCACCCAGCGTTGTAAGTGGCATCGTGGTCGTATCGGAACGGGGACATCGGAGGTCCGCCTAACGCATAGGCGTAGGCGCAGTACGAGGCACTCATCGAACCGTTGTAAAGTGACGGGCCGAGCTCGTGCGTCAATTCGATATCATAGTATTGATGCAACACATACGGCGAGACAGAGCCCGAGCGAATAATTCGATGGACGTAATCTGTATGCACGGGATCATCCGAGGTGGCGGTTGCCGAAATCGCATCGGCAATGGCATTCGCTCGCGCGGCATCGCCGAGTTGCCAGATTACGTCACTCGACCCGGCGCCGAGCCTGAATGGGACCGAAGAATAAATGTCCGCGTAAATCGCCCCCATGTTGAGCGAGCGCTCCATTCCAGGATACCCATAGGTCAGTTCCTGCACGTTGAGCGGGTAGTTGCACGTCCCGGACCCGGGCAGCTTCAGCTCAGACTGAGAGGCCGAGTTCGGACCATCCACCACCATCTCGTGCGTATAGGTTTCGCCAATCGCATTGATGATTGACCTGATGGTCGAGCCGGGCGAGTTGATCAACACCAGTGAGCCTCGCGGCGCATCCCAATGCCCTGAAACCCAGGCGCACCCCCCGCCCACGTCGAGCTGACCCCACGGCGGGCAGTAACAATCTTGAGTGCAGGCGCATAGCTCTTCGCCCTGCGGATTGCAGTAAGTCACGCCAGTCCCGGAACACGGCGGCGGCATACTGCAGGGTTGTCCCAAGTCCGGGCAGGACGGTGGACAAGGAGGGCACCCGTCGGGCGTACAAGGGTCGCATACCTGTGCCGATGCGCGAGCGCAAAAGAGAAAAAGTATCGTCGCAATTGATATCAGCCCTAGCCTCAGACCACGCATAGGTTACCTCCTGACCAAGATGTCTCGTCACACGGCCTCCGAAACCTATAAGCGTAAAAGCGGGCCAAACTGGCTAACGGAACCGAAAGAATCTGCCCAGTGCGCTAGGGGAGCAGCGCCATCCTGGTCCAAACCGGCCTGTGATCCGACGGTTCCGGTTGGTGTATTGGAACCAACGGCGCCCCAGGTATCCTGGAGGCGCGAGGAAAATCGGTGCAACATCGGGAGGACTCTCGTTGAAGTCGCCGGTGAGAATTAAGCGGTCCGTGTTGGGATCGAAGCTGACCGCGACAACCTCCACGGTAACGCGCACGGGCAGGGGAGCCTGGAAGGGCGCCCTTCGAACCTCAGCGACGCGCTCCGGATAGAATCCGCATTGATGGGCGAAGCAAACCGCCGAGTTTGCGAGAAGGGAGGAACGGGTAGTGCGCAGGGCTGCACTCGCGAGGTCGGGGACTCCTCGCTCATCTTCAGATATTGGCACCCAAATGGCGGGAACAGCTCCACGCGGACGGGTATGCTGGTCCGAGGTCATCCCGCTCCTGCAGCGCGCCGGCCTGAACGTCGCGGCGGTGCAGAACCCGCTGACCTCGCTCGCCGACGACGTCGAAGCGACGCGCCGGATCCTGGCCCTGCAGGACGGGCCGACGGTCCTCGTCGGTCGCCGGTCAGAGGGATTAAAGCTCGATTCGACAATTCTGGGCCAGAGGGCTCTTTCCGAACCTGCGTTCGCGTGGCTTGCCAACAGCGCGCGGCCGGTGTACGCCTCGACCAGTCGACCCGCTGCCAGACGATATTGAAGGGCTGCGCGCGAGGATCAGACCAAGGGGGCACAAATGAACAGCATAAGGGTATTAAGACGGTCAACTGCTGTCTCGGACCGCACTCAAGATCGTCTGATGAGCATTCTTGAGCTGCGTGCCCGACGGCTCCAGGCACTGGCGCTCTTCGCCACTGTGCTCGTGATTCTTCCAGCCGCGAGCGCTTGGGCAGCCAAGGTCGGCTCTGGGTTGGTGCGCACGCTGGCCTATCACCAAATCACGTCATTTACGAGCGACCTCATCATCAACAGCACCCCGCTGCTGAGCAGTGATGGCAACCGCGTTGTATTCGCGCAGGCGCCGGGACCGGAACCCGTCAGAACGAGCCACATCTTTGTCATCAATGCCGATGGCACCGGGCAACTTGAGGTAGACACTTACGAGCAACGCTGCGGCTGCGGCGCGAGTCTGGACATCAGCGCCGACGGCTCGAAGGTCATCTCCAGCGAATCAGTACAACTACGCATCGCCAATGGCGATGGCAGCGGCGCACTCTTACTCGTTGCGTTGCAAAGTAACGAAATCAATGCCATTGCGATCTCAGGCGACGGCAGCAAGGTCTTCTTCCGCGTGTATCGCAACACATTCACTCTCGCCTCGGACCCCGTGGAGCGCGGCGTCTGGGTTATCAATGCTGATGGTTCCGAACTGCGGCAGCTCGTCGGTCCCGCTCAAATGGAAGCGCTCGGCCTCCCGCCTACGGACTTCTTCGGTTCAGCCGGTGAAGTGCTGGCATCATCCACTGACGGCTCGCAGATCGTATTCGGCGCCTTCAACGACCCACAATCGGGGGGATTCGGTAACGGGCTCTTCGGAGTAAATCTAGACGGCACGGGACTACATGATTTCTTGGGGCGCGTGGGTTTCTTGTTGCAGGGCGGCATCAGCAGCGACGGATCGAAGGTGTTTTATAATATCACCACCGTCACTCCTGGTAACCGTGAAATTGGCGTGACCAACTTCGACGGCACGGGGCAGCTCACCCTTGCCGACGACCGCACTCTTCCCCGCGTCTTCCCTTCCAGCGGCGACCGGGTGCAGCTGAGCGGCGATGGCTCGCGCCTGCTGCTGGGCAGCAGTGGAGTGCTGGTGAATACCGACGGTAGTGGAATGGTGCAGCTGGCGATCACCACCCCCAGTTCCGGCGAGCTGCAATGGCTACTTTATGATGGGATGTTTCGCGCAACGATGAACGGCAGCGCCAGTCGTTTCGCGTACCATGCGTTGCCGTTCGCCCAACCGCGGCAACTGGCGACCTTGGAGATCAACCCGGAGACCCTGGGCGACGCGCCGAGCATCGCCAACCCGATGATCGCTCCGTCTTTTGTGCTCACGATGGGGCGCTCGGCGGCTACGGTGAGTGCTAATGTGAGCGCGAGCAATCCACTGATCAGGGTTGGAAACACGGTGCTGCTCAATGGGCTGGACGACCCCAATGTGTTTCACCAGATCATGCTTGATATGGCCAATGGATTTTTCACGAACAATAATATTTCAACCAATTCCGATGCTGTAGTCGGCCCGCGCACGGTGCGGGTCCAATCGGGAGTACGCGGATCGGACAACCAACTGCACGCGACGGCGGTGGAGTTTCAGCCGTTTTCTGTCGTGGATCAGGCTCCCTAGGGGCCTGGCTGCAAGGGGGCCCCAATTCTGGTGTGCAGACCGCGCCCCGCAGCCGCGGTGGAGTGCGCGCGTGAAAATCGGCCGATGGATACTCTTCGTCGCGGCGCTTGTCCTTGGTTACCTGTTGTTTTGGCCGACGCGCGTCGCTCCCGCGCGATGGGGAGGAGCTCGCTGAATCGGAGTTGTTTGGCCATACCCGCGGCGCGTTCACCGGTGCTTCGCAAGCACGTCGCGGATTTGTTTCTCAAGCAGATGGGGGAACGGATACGGGGCTCGTCCAGGAAGGCACGTTCTCATTGAGCGAGCAAGTTGAGGCGCTCGAGCGAAGCGCGATCACGGCGGCAATGAAAGCGGTTTCCGGCAATCAGTCCGAAGCCGCCCGGCGGCTGGGGACTGAGCCGGGCATCGTTGATCGATCGACTGAAAAAGTACGAACTCAGTCATGTGAAATTGAGACGTTGATCAACCATAGACAGGACCCGCTCCGCTCTCCGCGATATGCATACGGATCCCATTGGTTCCCACTTCGCGATGCTTTATGAGTTGCAGCTGCCGCATAAGAAAACTGCTTTCGTTCGAACCAACCGCGGACGCGATCCCATCGTGCCTTCCTAGGCAGCGGCATCCTCGAGGACCTTTACTAACTTGGCGTCGAGCAGAGCGGGCACAGACGACGGTCGCGTCTCCGGGAATTTGCTGAAGTCTGCCGACGGTAGGTTCAAGTCGATCCGCGTCTGCTCGCCGTCCCGCTGGGAAACGCAGACGCGCACGGGAGCGCCCAGGCCGGCGGCCCCGGTGTACTCGAACAGGCCACGCGCGATGACAGCATTCCCGATGAGGTAGAACTTCGACTCGATGGGAATTCCCGCGAGGCGCATTACGGAGCCCTGTTCGAAGTCCCAGAAGATTGAGAAGGGCGTCGAAGTGGAGTCGACGTAAGCTTCGACCCCCGCGCGATCGCCGTGCGTCACGTATTCCATCAGTTTGGGGATGTGGAAGCGCTGCAAGGTCTTCTCGATCGCTTGAGTAAGCTCGAAAAAGGACTTACGCGAGCGTATGGTGACGAGGACCCCATCGAACTTCGTCCTCGTCGTCTGTGGGGAGACTTCCACTGCTTTGTCTGTGCTTTTCATTGGTATGTACCTCTCCTTTCTTGCCGGGCTGAGAGTTGCTCTTTCGCTTTCATCAACATACCGAGCGGCAGCAGCGGCCCGATCGGCATCAGGTCGAAGGTCATCAGATTGGCTTGACTGAGCGGTAGTCTTTTAAGAAGCCTGTTCGCCTCGTCGACCGACTCCACACTCATCAAGAAGATTACGCCCACCTCTTTGTCCCGAAGCCAGAATTGTTCCATCTTGCCGTCGAGATAGAGTTGCAACGTCGGCGGGACTTCCTTCGGCAAATATTGCTGTCTTTGTTCCGGCGAAAGAGGTTTCAGCGTGCCGATGGCCATTACTTTCATGATTTACTCCATTCGTTGAGTGGTCGTTTTGTGCGTCTCTCATCTTCGAAAAGCCCGGCGTCCGTCATCCCGAGTAGCTGTTGGTTGGTGAATTCTTCCACCAAATAGCGACGTCATCGATGAGCTGACGGTCATATATGCAGCGTTTTGGGACATTCGGAATGCGGGGGTGTAGCCCGCGCCAGGAGAAATCAGATGCCCACAATTGGCTTGATCGTGTTTCCCACTTTCTCTCCGATGAACTTGGGTGTCACCAGCGTGTTCGAAACGGCAAACTGGAAGCTTGGGTCGGCGGCGTATGAAGTCACGCTGCTCTCGGAGCACGGCGGGCCGGTTGCCACCTCGCTGGGATCTGAGATTCAGACTTCGTCGTTCAAACACCGCAGGTTCGACACCCTCCTCATGGCAGGTGGCATCTCCATCCCGACGGCTACGCCGGGGCTGCTAAACTATCTTCGATCCGCTGTTCATCGGTGCCGACGGATAGCTTCCATCTGTACCGGTGCGCTTATTCTCGCGGAGGCAGGATTACTCGACGGTCGGCGGGCAACCACGCATTGGCAGTTCGCTCGAGCTGTGCAGTTGCGCTATCCCAAGATCGCCGTCGAGGAAGATCGTATCTTTACGATCGACGGACCCATATGGACATCGGCCGGCATGAGTGCCGGCATCGATCTTGCGCTCGCCTTGGTGGAGAAGGACCTTGGCGCTGAGATTGCTCGTGGTGTCGCCAGAGCGCTGGTCGTTTATCACCGCCGCGCCGGCGGACAGTCGCAGTTCTCGACCTTGTTAGAGCTCGATGCAACATCTGATCGCGTGCAGACCGCCCTGATTTACGCGAGAGAACATTTGAGCAAGCCGCTGACTGTTCGTGATCTGGCGAAGGCTGCGTTCCTGAGCCCGCGGCAATTCAGCCGACTGTTTAGACATGAAACGGGGTGGTCACCGGCGAAGGCAATCGAACGGCTGCGCGTGGAATCTGCGCGCCTGATGATGGAGGCCGGTCGCTTCTCCGCCGATGAAATTGCCAGGAAGAATGGTTTTGGAAATCGGGGGCGGATGCGGCGTTCGTTCGTACGGGCATTCGGACAGTCTCCACAAACGATTCAACGCACAGTAAGCGCTTTGATCCAGTAGGCGGTCGGTGGATCCCAGGGACTGCTTGATCTGACCTCGAGCGTCATCACGCGTCTTTTGGAGGGGCGCGCAGAATGACCGTGCCGAGGCCCGCCGCAACGAATGACCCGACCAGGCAACCAATCTTGGCTACCGATACGCTCGGAAGTGGCAAGGACGCTTGGTCGGCCATCAGCAGCGCGACGGTGTCCGCCATGCCGCAAAGGCACGCGGCGCCGAGGAACTGGCGCACCGAGACCCCCTCGGGAGCGAGAGCAATTCGCGACCGGGTGGCCAGCCACGACGCCAGCGTGATTCCGATGGGCTTGCCTAACACGAGCCCCAGGACGACTCCCCCCAGGACACGGGTCGCGCCGTCGCTCGTGAGGTCGACCTTGAGCTTCACTCCCATCGCCGAGAACGCGAAGAGCGGCAACACCACATACGCGCTCCACGGTGCGAGCACCCTCTCGATGCGATCCGCTGGGGACAGGAGTCGCTCGCTGGCGGCCGATAGATTGCGGCTCGCCCAGTCCCATACCGGCTCTTGGTCGGCCCGCAGCGCCTCGCTCTTGCTGTTCGCGCGCGCCTTCTCGCGCTCTTTCAACTCTCTCTCGGAGTGCTCCAAGGCGGCGAGGGCGTTCGCCGCCTGCGCGAGCAATGGGCCCGCATCAGGCGCGGGCTGGGTAGGCAAGAACACCGCGAGCAATACCCCGGCGAGCGCCGCATGCACGCTGGCGTGGTGAAGCGTGAACCACAGGACGACCGTGACGAGGGCGTATGGCCAAGTCGCGTATACGCGCCATCGATTCAGGACGAAGAGGCAAAGGATCGCCACCGCGCTGCCGGTGAGCCAGATGACTTGGAACGAGTGCGCGAAAAAGATCGCGAGAATCAGCACGGACAGGACGTCGTCCACGACGGCGAGCGCCGCCACGAAAACGCGCAACCGAGCCGGGATCGATTCGCCGAGCAGCGCGAGGACTCCCAACGAAAACGCGACGTCCGTCGCAGTGGGTATCGACCACCCCCGCGCGGCCGGGCCGCCGTGATTGAACGCCAGATAGACGAGCGCGGGAGCAATCACACCGCCGATGGCGGCCGCGATTGGGAGCACGGCTGCGCGTCGGTCGGTGAGCGCACCGGCGGTCATCTCGCGACGAATCTCGAGACCGACAAGCAAGAAGAAAACGGCGAGCAGTCCCTCGGAGGCCCATTGCCCCACGCTCATCGACAGCCACGTGCGCGAGCCCAGGACGAGCGTCGACTCGATGGCGGCGCGGTACCAGTCGCCAAGGGGGGAATTCGCGCAGGCGATCGCCGCAGCCGCCGCGAGGAGCAGGACGACACCGCCCGACGCCGGCAAGCTCGCGAACACCCGTCCCGCTTGCTTCACCCGCGCCGCGATGGGACGCTCCAATGCTTCGAGCATCGAGTAGAAATCCCAGGCGCCGTCGTAACGCATCCCATCCACGAAGAGTGTCGGAGTGCCCGTCACGCCGTGGTTCCGCCCCTCGTCCAGATCCGCGTCCACGCGCTCGCGAGCCTCGTCGCCGAGCGTGTCGGCCTTGAAGCGATCCGTGTCCAGGGCGAGCTCGCGCGCGAAGTCGAGGAGCACTCACTCGGTGATGGGAAGCTCGTGCGCGTAGACACGGTCGTGCATTTCCCAGAAGCGACCTTGTTTCGCAGCGGCCTCCGTAGCGCGTGCCACACGCTCGGCGCCGGGATGCGCGCGTTCGTTTGGAAAATGCCGAAAGACATAGACCAGACGATTACCAAGGGCCTCGCGCAGCCGCGCGAGGACCGGAATAAGGCGCCGACAATAGGGACAAAGAAAGTCTCCGTAGAGGACCACCGTGACGGGATCTCCTTCGCCGCCGCCTCCGCGCACGTGCTCCCGCGTCGGGTCTACATCTCGTTGGAGTCGGAACGTCACAGCCGCGTCGGCCGCCATTGGGGACGGAGTCTAACTTGCGTGACGTTCGCGTGCTGAGTCGATGATCGACGTTGCAACGAGCAATGTGGAAGGCAGGCGTATTGCGATTCGCACGCCCGTGGGGTCAATGAGTGCACCCGAAGGTGAGGAAGATCAAATCGGGAAACCCGGTGCAGCGGCGCGGAGCTGGGGGGCAAGGCGTGCGGTGGAAGGCGCCTGCGGGTCCTCATTGAGAGTGGGGTGGAGGCGCGAACACGGCCTCGAACGCGCAGGTGTGCTTTGGCTTCGCGAGGCCAGCTGACTGCCCAGGCTTCCGGCTCACATCGAAAGCTCGAGCTGAGGCGGCGCCTG
>Ga0207684_10001980_pt1 | contig 21140 bp, 17 predicted proteins | sample KBSK5501metaG_FD_184342 | JGI IMG/M metagenome (GOLD analysis project Ga0207684, IMG submission 184342) | Corn, switchgrass and miscanthus rhizosphere microbial communities from Kellogg Biological Station, Michigan, USA - KBS K5-50-1 metaG... | ecosystem: Host-associated > Plants > Roots >...
TCCTAACCACCTGTTCTGCAACGCTTCGCTACTGCAAGCAGTCAGCAGAACCCTCCCGCGCACTCATCCGGTCGGATCAGTAGTCTTGAAGGAAACAAGAGAATTTGCTATGTCAAACATTATCATCCGCCCTATCAATCCCGAAGACAGGGCATGGGTTATACAATTCATAGCCGAGCATTGGGGCGCTGAAATAGTTGTCTCACGTGGAGTGGTCTACCATCCTCAAGACCTTCCTGGGTTTGTAGCCATCCAGGAGGGGGAAAAGGTTGGATTGGTTACGTACAATATCGAGGGGGAAAGTTGCGAAGTTGTGACTATTGATAGCATTCGGCCATCCTCCGGGGTTGGAACGGCATTGATTGAAGCGGTCAGGGATATAGCCATCAAATCGCGTTGTAAACGGCTCTGGCTGATTACGACGAATGATAATCTGAATGCGTTGCGCTTTTACCAGAAGCGGGGCTTTGTGCTTGTCGCTGTGCATAGGAATGCGCTTGATGTATCGAGGAAACTCAAACCTGAGATCCCGTTAATTGGAGATGATGGCATCCCTTTGCGAGATGAGATCGAGTTGGAAATGATGCTGGAGAATACGGCTTAGCTCTAATTCATTACATGACAAATTTAGGAAAAGAGGAACATAGATGCTTTTTCTTGCAGAACCATCAGTGGCTTATCGAGATAGCTTTATTCAGGCTGTGCGGGAGTTCCAAGCGGAGGGCAGGCAACTGCATTATGATCTAAAGAGTTTAAGCGGAGATTTTGGGGCATTTGTACAGAGTCTACATGATCTGAAGGACCGCTCCAAATTAAAGCCCGGATGGGTGCCAGCATCCGATTTCTGGCTGATCGATGGCGACGAATTCGTAGGCCGGCTTTCGGTGCGACACGAGTTGAATGAGCAACTGTTGCTGTTCGGCGGGCACATAGGTTATGAGATCCGGCCCTCAAAAAGAAAGCAAGGATACGGCAAGGAGATACTGAGGCTTGGTTTGGAAAAGGCCAGGGAGCTGGGATTGCACAGGGTGCTGGTCACTTGCGACGAGGACAATATCGGTTCAAAAAAGATCATTGAGCACAATGGCGGCAAACTTGAGAACGCGCTGGAGATTAAAGGGGAACCTGTGAGGAAGTTGAGATATTGGATTGATATTGGATAGGCAGTTGGTTTGTGATATATTGGTGCTCGTGCCTCCACAATACGATGTCACACGAGCACTCGACACGATTCAGGAGAGCTTGCGTATTCATTCACCAGGGCATTAGATTTTCCTCCTCGATTTGCTCTGCGACATCATGGCATTGCAATATATTACCATGACATTGTGATTTTTCACCAAAACATCTTGACAGCCTGCGATCTGTCAAGTAAAATATTATCATTCAATTGGGTAAAAACGCCAACATAAAAACACTTTTCACTTTAGAACAAGAGCATGGAAGGGGCTTCATCATGCTTGCAGCACTGCGCCAGCGCAATTTTGCTTTCCTGTGGTTTGGACAAGTGATTTCCATGATTGGGGATTGGGTGCTTTTTATCGCTCTGCCATTCTATGTTTATACACTTACGGGGTCAACGCTGGCGACGGGCATGATGTTCATTGTGGAAACAATACCACGCCTCTTCTTTGGATCAATCGCAGGGGTGTTTGTTGATCGCTGGGATCGCAAGCGAACCATGTTTATTGCAGAGCTATCGCAGGCATTCGTGCTGATCCCACTCTTTTTAGTGCATTCGCAGCAATGGCTGTGGATCGTGTACATATTCGCCTTTGTTGAGTCCACGATCTCGCAATTCTTCATTCCGGCTAAAAGCGCGATTATTCCAAACCTGGTTGATGAACAACACCTGCTGGCGGCAAACTCATTAAACTCGATGAGCCAGGAGTTAACGCGCCTGGTCGGGCCATTCCTGGGAGGAGTGCTGCTGGGATTACTCGGAATTAACAGTGTGATACTTGTGGATGCTGTCTCGTTCCTCATTTCAGCAAGTATGATTGCGCTCATCTCCTTGCCTTCAACGGTGGCCCGGTTAAGCGAGCAAGCTAAGGTAACTCATTCCGGCGCTGTTGCTGGCATATCGAAGGTGTGGCACGAGTGGTTGGGAGGCTTGCAGCTGGTCAAAAAGCAGCAGTTGATTACTGCTATCTTCGTGGTCATAGGCGTTGCCATGGTCGGTGAGGGAATTATCGAAGTGCTGTTTACAGCCTATGTGAAGCAGGTGATGCATGGCAGCGCCTTAGTGTTGGGCTGGTTGATGACTGCGCAAGCTATAGGCGGTATTATCGGCTCGTTGATCGTCGTGCAGGCGAGCAAAGTAATACGTCCAACTCGTTTGATCCCTTTAAGCGCTCTGATATTCGGGCCGCTGATTATAGTAATCGTCAATATTCCGGTATTGCCTATCGTCTTGCCACTTGTAACCATTATAGGCGTTGCTGCTATCGGCTTCTTTGTCAGCCTGCTTACCCTGCTTCAGAGCAATGTTGATGATGAATACCGGGGACGCATCTTTGGAGCACTTAACACGGTTCAGGCTATAGCCATGCTCTTTGGCATGGTGCTTGCCAGTGGGCTTGGAGATCATCTCGGAGTTATAACGATGCTTGAAGTGGATGCTGCTTTTAACATCCTGGCCGGGGTACTGGCATTTGTGATGATACGTAAGGTTGAAAAACCTGCACCTGGTGTTGAGCTAGCTGCACGAGAGGGTATATTCGAGGCAGATACAGTGATGCCTTAAAAGGGAATATGTTACTGATCTCACCGGATGATACGAGTCGTCTACGATGAGGCAGCGAAAAAGATCAGTTCTTTGAGGTGTTTATTGCGCTTAGCGAGGTAAAAACATATCGCTGTCTAGCTTTTCCCCGGCTGCCGAAGAACGAGAAAAAAAGCTGACCAGGCCAGCAATTACCAAGACAACGCCAATCCCGATGAGTCCCCAACCTGATTTATTGTGACCACCAGACATCAAAAACGCACCTACTACTGCTGCTATCACTGCTACGACAAATAAACCAATGCCAAGCATTCTTCTGTTGCTCATCTGTTACCTCCAAGAATGCGCTATTATTCGGATTTCCACTGACAATTGTGCAAAAACAAATACATTTGCCAAAGATCAATATTACATAAAAGCCACAAGAATTGCAACAAACGAACAGTGTTTTATCGCATAATTAATTAAATGTGGTTTCCCAGGCATTTCCTCCTTCGAGATGTATTAGAACAAGCCACCCGGGGCGATGCAAGCATCCCCTCCCCGCTCCACGCCGCCCCCGCCCCTACGCGGTTGGTTATCTTCACTAGCCTCCGATAGTTGGTGGAATCTAGTACCTGCTGATATACTGGTAGATCAGTTTTATCGTATCATTCACCGGAGGAGTTAGCCGGGTATGCAATCAACTACAGATGTCGTTATCGCGGGAGGAGGGGTGATAGGGTGCGCTATTGCTTACCAACTGCGACGATCAGGAGTGGAGGTCGCCGTCTTAGATCAGGGTGAGATTGGCGCTGAGGCGTCGAGCGCTGCTGCTGGCTTGCTCGCCCCACTGGGGTCGCTCTCCGGCCCGGGAGTATACGCCGACCTGCTGCTTGCCAGTTTTGCTCTTTTTCCCGCACTGGTGTCAGAGCTTGAGGATGCGAGCGGTATGCACCTGGAATACGGGCAACCGGGCGCGCTACGTGTGGTGCGCAATTCAAAGCATATTCCCGACTTGCGCAAGCGTATGAAAGCGTGGCAACCGCTGGGGCTGCAAATGCAGTGGCTCACGGGAGACGAGGCACACCAACACGAGCCGCTATTGTCACCCGATGTTTGTGCAGCCATCTACGCGCCTGAAGAATCACAGATCAAAGCATCACATGTTGTCAAGGCTTTCTCAGCGGCAGCGGCGAGAAGTGGTGCAAAACTGCATCATCACAGCGAAATCATAGGGATACGACAACATCACGCAAGAGTTACAGGCGTATACACTTCCAAGGGTGAAACGATCGGCTGCAACCACCTGGTTGTCGCGGCTGGGGCATGGGCAGCTCATTTTAGCGAGTGGCTGAATATCGAGCTACCAGTCAGTCCTCAACGCGGTCAGATTCTCACCCTGCGGCAGCCATCACGGCCTTTGAGTCATATTATCTTTGGCGAAGCTGTCTATCTTGCTCCTAAAAGCGGGGATACGGTACTTGTGGGCGCAACGCGAGAAGAGGTGGGTTTCGATAAACAACTTACCGCGGGCGGCGTGGCATGGCTGCTCAATACGGCGATCAGGCTCATTCCCAGCTTAGAAAGCAGCGCTATAGATCAAATGTGGACGGGGCTACGGCCCAGGACGCCTGATAACCAGCCAATACTAGGGCTTGTGCCAGGCTGGGAGAATGTCACGCTGGCGGTTGGGCATGGGAGCGTCGGTATTTTGCTGAGCGCTATTACAGGCAAGGCTATTGCTGAGCTGGTGGTCGAGGGCAAGGTGCCGGAGATAATACGACCATTTTCTTTGGAGAGGTTTGAGAATCCCACTCAATCAGGCACAGTCGAGAGCGAGTAGATCACCAGGGCGACCGCAAGGGTCCCCACCCCGCTCCACACCGCCCCCGCCCCTACGATGATGACGATGCTTACAGGCGATATGAGCGACTTTGGCACAGCCATAGGGGGAACGCAAAAGAACATCTTGAAAGTTTCTTGCTTTCTTGTTATAATCTTTATAACCTGCTTAGATCATTTTGATAGTTATATGGCTGTTTACATTGGCTGTGAAGAGCGCGGCTAGTTGGCTGAAGTATTCCTAAGCAGAACAATGTAACATTGCAGAGCAGGTACGATTCTATACGAATGTGCAGCAAGGGGCGAGGCTGGCATGGGACGAGGCAAGCATCTCTGGGTTGGGGGTGAGGCTTGCCTCACCCCTACGCGGTTTAAAGAGCGGTTCGCAAATCAGTATCAGGGGCCTGGGATTGGGTAAAGACAAGGGTTCATTGCGATGCAAAGAGTTAATTTGAGCGAAGGCCAAAATGAAAAGGCGACGAACGATACAATGACGTTTACCCTGCAGGGGGCACTGCTTGGTGCCAGGCGCATTATCCCTCTAGCGATCAGCGCTTTCACGGTGGGCTTCGTCTTTGGTGTACTGGCACGCCAGGCAAAGCTAAGCGTTGTGCAATCACTGCTTATGAGTGCGCTCGTTTTTGCTGGCGCATCACAGTTCGTAGCATTAACGTTATGGATAGTAACTCCCTTGCCTGTAATAACTATTATTCTCACGACCTTTATAGTGAACCTGCGCCACGTGTTGATGGGAGCATCGCTGCGACCCTGGTTTGCGCGGCTAGCGCCCTCCAAGGTGTATACCTCGGTCTTTTTTATGGTAGACGAAAGCTGGGCGCTGGCAATAAGCTACTTCGCAGCAGGAGGACGCGATAGGGCTTTCTTGCTCGGCGGCGGCTTGATCATGTTTGTGGCCTGGGTCAGTTCCACGCTGGTTGGACAGACGGTGGGAGCTACAATACAGAACCCGGCACAGTGGGGACTGGATTTCGCATTTACGGCGGTCTTTACAGCTTTGCTGGTTGGTATGTGGAAAGGGAAATCGAATTTCTTACCGTGGGCGGTGGCAGCGGTCGTGGCAGTAGCGGCGGCGCACTGGCTGCCGGGCAAGTGGTACATCCTGCTGGGGGGTATTGCAGGTAGTGTGGTTGGAGCGATAACCGGTGCACAATGATACACTCGCGCTGATTACTATCCTGGGTATGGCGCTTGTCACGTATGCTACACGTGCGGGCGGCTTCTGGCTGATGGGCCTTGTAACGCCCTCGCCGCGCATTGAGGCGTGGCTACGGCAAATCCCAGGGGCCGTACTGGTAGCTATTATTGCGCCTACGGTACTCGCCAGCAGTCTTGCTGAGACGCTGGCCGCACTGGCGTCGGCGCTCGTTGCGCTGCGTACGAAAAATGTGCTGGTGGCGATGGTAGTTGGGGTGGGGGCGGTGTGGGTGCTGAGGATGGTATTGAAGTGATTCACTTTTAGGTTCTGAGCGGCAATCTGTTCCGCCAGTTCCATGTCGCCATTCATCCGTGCATCCCAGTACGCAACCTTGCCGCTCAGATACCGTTGCCGTATTGTGAGATGACGGATTTCATCCGCTACTTCTTCGGCGTGTGCCAAAAACAGCGCTTTTTGCTCAGCTGCCGCTTCGTCACCACGTTCCCGCAGCCGTAAGTACAGCCGCATTTCGTCGAGGGAAAGGCCACTCGCACGCAGACACGCAAGCGCCTCCACCATCTGTGCCGTAGCCGCGCTATAGCGTCGATGGCCGCTGCTCCCATCGCGTGGAATCGGCTGTATGAGCCCGATCTTCTCGTAGTAGCGCAGCGTATATTCGCTCATACCGCTCTGGGCGGCCATTTGCTTAATGGTTAAAGTTACTTCTGGTGTAGCTGTAATATCATGTGACATGCCTCTAGTATAAAATACTTAGAGTGCTCTAAGTCAAGATGTTTACTCATGGAATTCCCAAATTTACAGTTTTGCGCCTGGGCAAGAGGGCTTCAAGTCGTAAAGTCTAACACCAGGCGTCCACGTACGCCGCCAGCTTCGAGGCGGCGATGTGCGTCAACGGCCTGATCGGCGGGTAGAACATCAGCGACGCGCAGCGTCAGAATGCCCTGCTCGACCTGCTGGACTAACTGGTCAAGCAGGGCCGTGTTCGTCGCGCAGGAAGACTGCCGACCTTGGCCCCCATCCGCTCAGCTCAGCTTTCCCTCGGTTTGGCGTGAGGAACTGCTTAAGGCTGAAGACGCTACTCAGGCGGTCACTGCTGCTTGTGCCGCCGTCTCGATGAGCTGCGCCACGTCATCGGGGTGGGAGACCATCGCCACGTGACTCGACGGGACTTCGACGGTGGTGGCCCCCATGCGCCTGGCGAACAGACGCTCGGCGTCGGGCGGGATCGCCTGGTCGTTCGCGGCGACCAGGTACCAGGACGGCAGCGCTTTCCAGGTCGGGACACCCATCACGTCCTGGAAGGCAGACGCGGCCAGAGCCTGCTGCACGGCATACATCACCTTGGCCTTCACCGGATCGACGTCAGCCGCGAAATGGTTCACGAAGTCGTCCTCTGACAGCCAGGCGAAGCCCTGCTTGTCGGTGAAGAGGTGCGCCAGTGCCGGGGTCACCGGTCCCTGCGACAGCAGCGCGCCGAGCGATTCGCCCTGGTCCAGTCCGAAGGCCGCGATGTAGACCAGGCCGGCGACGTTGGGCGCGTCCGTGCCCAGAGCGGTCATGATCTGGCCGCCGTAGGAGTGGCCGGCGACGATGGTCGGGCCATTCTGGCGGGCCAGCACCTGGCGCAGCCGGGCGACGTCAGCGGAAAGCTGGGTCAGCGGAAATTGGGGTGCGGTGACGGTGTAGCCGTCGGCTTGCAGGCGCTCGATGACGGCGCTCCAACTGGAGCCATCAGCCCAGGCGCCATGCACCAACACAATATTCATTCCAGTGCTCATGTGTGTTCTCCTTATTCCATTTCTTGAGCAGAAACGCTACTCTATACTTTCCTGATAGTACCTTCACTACATTTGACGAAGTTCTTATTTCATGTCCTGAGCAACAGCCGCACCAGGACAGTGGGAGCCGGTTCACGCTCCGGTGTTCTGGTAGCCGCCCTTGACCCAGGCGGAGATGATCGTCGCGTACTGGTCTGCAACGTCCTCCCAGGCGTAATGGCCGGTATCCAAGATGTCAAGCTTGCTGTTGGGTAGCCGCTCGTGTAAGTATTCGCCATTGATGGGCGGCACAAGGTCGTCGCGACGGCTGAAGATAAGCTGGACCGGCGTCTGGATTCCCGGTAAGAGTTCTCCCAGGACAGGGAGTTCCTGAGGATAGCTGCGCACATACCTCGTTGACTCCGCGAAGCGACCTCCTTCGTAGGATTTGAGATAGTCCTCGCGCACCTCTGTGGGAAGTCGGTAATGCTCATGGCCTTTATCCAGTGAAGCGCCAAGGGTGACCCGGGGATCGATGGCCCGGAACGCCTCAAGATCGGGAGCGTCAATGATATCCTTCAGTACACCGCCCACCTGGAGTGGGTAGGCAGTTGCGCCGCTTCCGATCACGAGGCTGCGCAGTTTGCCGGGATGCAGCGCTGCTGCGAACAGTGCAGCCGAGGTGCCGACGTCCGGTGCCACAATATGTGGCGTGTTCAGCCCCCACTCGTCGATGAGTCGGATGAGGAACTCACCCATCGCCCGAGGTGACAGCAGGTCGTTCCGGCGCTCGGACTGGCCAAAGCCCGGAAGGTCAATGGCAAGCAGGTTGGAGTGTTGAGAAAGCGTTTGCCAGATTGGCAGGAACGCATACAGGCTCTCTGGCCAGGGATTTGTCAGCAAAATGGGGGTGTCCTGACGCTCAACGCTCTCGGCGTAACGGATAGTGATTCCGTCCACTGTTCGGAAACGAACTTGCATGGCTTCGCTTGACGCGGTGCTCAAGGTATTTCTCCTTTTGGTAGAACTGAGTTCTAAAACGATTGTTATAGCGTGTGCGGCAGGTGCCTGGCATATGTGAAGAGACAGAACAGACAGATCTGTTATTGCTGTCTCACCAACGGAATTTGCAAATTGGTTGGCCTGTTTTCAGGCTTGTCAAAAGCCCGACCGTCCACGTTCTTACTCCCATTAAAAAGCATGTCGTTGTAGATGTAAATGAGGTCGTAGTCGACATACGTTTGGCCCTCGACAAGACTAAACAAAGGAAAGGCTTTTCCTGAGATGTCTTGCATGACATTGACTTCCCACGTGTTGAGGCCAGTACCTGGAAATCTGTTCGCGACAGCGGCAAATCCTTGATGCAGGGGGGTCACCTCATACGCTTCATCTGCAATGTAGTCCAGGTTGTACGCGCCTGGTGCAATGGGGTGCTCTCCCCGCCAGGCGTTATGCCCTTTGATCACAATTTTCACCAACGGCACTTTGCCATTAGGATCGGCATAATTCATCACGGTACAGGCAAATCGGTCAGGTGGGGAGTACGTAAAAACGCGTGAACAATAAAACGGTTGGATTTCCCCGGTGGCCGATTTGTTGGTGCTTGGGCGCAGTTCGGTGGTGATACTCACCCACTGACCCCTTTGGATAACCTCTTTGATTTGTTCGGGTGTCATTGCTTGTAATACCTCCATACTATGTTTGTAGAGCAAAGCGGCTATGTGAGCCGAGTCGAGAACCCCTCACGCAGCCAGGCAGTAGCAAGGGCGATCGCTCCTCGCGCCGCCGCAGTGTGCGCCAGAGCATTCAACATCACGAAGTCGTGGATGGTGCCCTGAAACCGCACAGCCGTGACGCGCACCCCCGCCTGCCGCAGTTTGTTGGCATAGGCTTCCCCCTCATCGCGCATCACGTCGGCTTCGGCGGTGATGATGAGCGCCGCAGGGAGCCCTTGCAACTGCTCAACGCTGGCTCGCAGCGGCGAGGCGGTGATCTCGCTGCGCTCGCCCGGGTGGCGCGTGTACTGCTCCCAGCACCACATCATGGCGTCGCGCCGCAGGTGGTAGCCCTCGGCGAACTGGTGGTAGGACGCGGTATCGAAGGCCGCATCGGTCACCGGGTAGAACAGCAGTTGGAGCCGGATGTCCGGTCCCCCGCGCTCCCGGGAGAGCAGTGTAATCACCGTGGCCATGTTGCCCCCGACGCAATCGCCTGCCACCGCGAGGCGACCGGCATCCAGGCCATGTTCCTGCCCGAATCTCCCGACCCACCGCGCCGCCGTGTAGCACTCCTCGAGGGCGGTTGGGTATCTCACTTCCGGACAGAGGCGGTACACTGGGAAGACGACGGCGGCCCCGGCTCCGACCGCGAGTTCGCGCACCAACCGGTCATGCGTCTGTGGGCTACCGAAGACCCACCCGGCACCATGGATATACACGATGACCGGCAGCGGCATCTGTGTGTTCTGTGGCCGCAGGATGCGCAACACCACCTGCGCGCTGGGACCATCGGTAATGGTCAGGTCTTCCACGTCGACCGCGGGCTTGCGAACCGGGCCTGCTTGCTCCTCATCGAGAGCGAGCCGTCCCTGTTCGGGGCCAAGCGTGAACAGCATCGGTGACCGGGCCGCCGCCTCGGCGAAGGCGTGCGTCTCGGGTTCAAGCTGAATCTGGTTGGTCATGGGTCTCGCTCCTCAAGGTGCACCGTTGTGCTTTCGCTCTCCCATAACGATGTTAACTTGACGAAGACCTCAGCTTCGCGATTTCATCCCGAGCCGCGGCCACTAATTCATCATTCGTGTGAGCATGGCCCCAGAGGCCCCAGCCCCCTTCTTTCGCCTCTGTTAAGAGCACCCACGTGCGGTCTTTCAGTGTTACGTCACCGGCAGCCGTACTCACGAGCTGTGTCAGCTCTGCTACCACGGCGAGCTGTTTTTCGCGGTCCAGGGCACCCTCGTTGGTCAGGACCTGCACGCGTACATAGGTTTCGTCCCCATCCACATTGGCGAGTGTACCTGCTGGCAATTCATGCACGAAGGCGGCGGTGTTTTGACGGAACATCGGGATATCCGGCACTCCCTCGATCGTTTTCACCATCGTGGCCGCATCAATGGCCAGTTGCTTCGGATCGGCAAACGTCCCGGCAACGGCGTAGATATCGATCATTGGCATAGCGTTCCCCTCTCTGTCTGAATGAGTAGTTGATGTTGAGACAAACGGGACCCCTCTGAACAGGTCAAAGCCGTTCAGCGCGAGGAGGCTTCTGTTTTGTAGTATACTAATCAGCGTACTCGAAGTCACCGGACATCGCGACACTTTCGCACCGCACATTACGTCACATCACTGTGTCTGTGAGGGAGACAAAAAGGGAAGGTCTATGAGGGTTTCCTCGTACCACGAGCGAGACTATGCCTTTGGGCAGTTGATGCTTACCTTGCGCATGAAGCTTAAGTTGACGCAAACTGCATTGGCTGATCTGCTTGGCGTCGGGCGCCGAGCGGTGATCGATTGGGAAGGCGGCCTCACCTATCCGAATGTCGATCACCTGAGACACTTCGTGGTCCTCGCCATCGAGCGTCAGGCTTTCCCCTCCGGGCGTGAGGCAGAGGAGGTGCGTGCGCTCTGGCAAGCGGCCCACCAGAAAGTACTCCTCGATGAAACCTGGCTGGGTGGGCTACAGCCCCGCGCAGCAGCTTCCCAGATATCTACGTCAAGAGAACAGAGCGGGGTCGCTGCCCCACCACCCAACGCTCTCACTTCTCCTTTCAGGAGCGGGCCACGCGTCGATTGGGGCGACGCGCCGGATGTGGCGAGCTTCTATGGGCGCGAGTGGGAACTGGACCTGCTCTCCGAGTGGGTGGTCGAGGAGCGCTGCCGGGTGGTAAGCGTGCTGGGCCAGGGTGGCATTGGCAAGTCGGTGCTGGCGACGCAGGTGATGCACCGCGTGAAGGAGGATTTCGAGGTGGTCATCTGGCGCTCCCTGCGCGATGTCCCGACCTGCGAAGCGCTGCTCGATAGCTGCCTCCAGGTCCTTGCTCCCCAGGCGCTGAGCGACGTCTCTGCTAGCCCCGAAAGACGCCAGGACCTCCTGTTGGAATGCTTGCGCAACAGACGTGTCCTACTGGTCTATGACAACCTGGAGTCGTTCTTGGACGAAGGGAAGGACACCGGTCGCATGCGTGCAGGCTATGAGGGATTCTCCCGGGTGCTGCGCCGGGTAGCGGAGACCGAGCATCAGAGCTGCCTGCTGCTGACCAGCCGGGAGAAACCGAGCGACCTCGTGCCGCTGGAAGGCAGCCGGGCTCCCGTGCGTGCCTTGCGCCTCGCCCGGCTGGGTGCCGACGCGTGCCAGCAGTTGTTGGCCGAAAAGGGGGTCGCAGGCAGTGTAGCCGAGCAACTCCAGCTGATCGAGGCGTACGCGGGCAATCCCCTGGCCCTCAAAATCGTGGCGCGGACCATCGTGGAACTCTTCGATGGCCAGATCGTCCCATTCCTGGAGCAAGGTGAAGTGGTCTTCGGCGGGGTGCGCGCGCTGCTCGATGAGCAGTACGCCCGCCTCTCAGCGGTCGAGCAGAGCGTGTTGCTGTGGCTGGCGATCCTGCGCGAGCCGGTGAACCTGCAGGAGTTGCTGGCGGTGCTCGGCGTACCCCTGTCGCGATCTCAGGTGCTGGAAGCGGTCGATGGCTTGCGCCGCCGCTCGCTTATTGAGCGGGGCCTGCGACAGGGGAGCTTCACGCTGCAATCGGTCGTGATGGAGTATGTGACGGCACGGCTCATTGCGGAGGTGACCAGCGAGATCAAGCAGGGCCGATGCTCGCGCCTGGTCGAGCATGGTTTGGAACTGGCTACCTCCAAGGAATATGTGCGGCAGACCCAACAGCGTCTCCTTGTGGCCCCCATTCTGGCTGGCCTGCGCAGCTCCTACCCTTTGCGAACCGAGATAGAGGAGCAGTTGCTTGCACTACTCGTCCAGCAGCGCGAACGGGCTGACGACGCTCAGGGGTATGGACCGGCGAATCTCCTTGCGCTGCTGCGAGAGCTTCGCGGGCACCTGCGCAGCCTGGACCTGTCGCAGCTCTCGCTTCGAGGCGCATATCTCCAAGGGGTCGAGATGCAGGATACGGCGCTTGCAGGGGCCACCCTACAAGCGACGGTCTTTACCGAGTCCTTTGACCCTCCCTGGTCGGTGGCGACAAGCCCCAATGGCGACTACTGGGCTATGGGCAGCAGGCGCGGGGGAGCACGCGTGTGGCGCGATGGCGGGAAGATACTGAACCTGGCCTGGCAAGCGCATACCGCCGCAGTGCAGGCCCTTGCCTTCAGTCCGGATGAGCGTGCGCTCGCCACCGGGAGTTGGGATGGGACCATCAAGCTGTGGAACATGGAGAACGGAACCCTGTCTGGGGGACAGGTATCCTTGCTGTGGATGGGGCAGCATGCCAGCAGCGTCCAGCGTCTCGCCTTTACTCCCGATGGCCGTACGCTCGCCAGTGGAGGTGATGATGCAGCCATCCGGCTCTGGGATGCCCACACGGGCATGCACCTCCAGACGCTCTCCGGCCAGAGCAGCCCGGTCTATGCACTGGCCTGGAGCCCGGATGGGAGCCTGCTAGCCAGTGGCAGCTTCGATGGAAGTATTCAACTGTGGCAGATGCAGGGGGCACAGGCCGCTCAGCCAGGCACCACCATGGGCACCCTCACGGGACACAGCGACCTTGTCTGGTCGGTGGCCTTTGCCCCCGATGGACGCACCCTGGCGAGCGGGAGCTTTGATCGGACCGTCAAGCTGTGGGACGTGGAAAGTTTAGAGGTACGTGGGACGCTCGCGGGACATACCGCCCCGGTGAATGCTGTGGTCTGGAGCCCGGATGGGAGCCTGCTGGCCAGTGGCAGCCGTGACCAGACGATCTGGCTCTGGGATGTCGAACGGGGCAGCTATCGTATGGCGCTCCACGGGCACACTGCCGTTGTGCACGCTCTTGCCTTCACGCCAGATGGCCGCAGCCTGCTCAGTGGGAGTGAAGATGGCACCCTGCGGGTGTGGGACGTGGAGCACGGGCAGTGTGCACGTGTGATACAAGGCTACGCGATCACCCTCTACGACGTGGCCTGGAGCCCTGATGGCTCCCGGCTCGCCAGCGCAGGCTCGGATACACTGGTGACCATTTGGGAGAGCGACGGCAGGACCCCGCCCAGGCTGCTGCGCGGCCATAGTTGGATGGCGTATGGGGTAGCGTGGAGTCCGGATGGGCGGCTGCTGGCCAGCAGTGGGCTGGACAATGCCGTCCAGTTATGGGACGCGACCACAGAAGCCGGTGTGCAGACCTTGCGCGACCCCAACCACGTCGATACCTCCTTCTTCGGCGTAGAGTGGAGCCCAGATAGCAGGTTTCTGGCCGGTGGGAGCTATCAGCAGGAGGTGCAGGTGTGGGAAGTGAGCACAGGCACCCACCGCTGGGTTGGCCGTGGGCAGCCAACCACGATCCGTCGGGTGGCGTGGAGCCCAGACGGGACGCACCTGGCCAGTTGCGGCTACGATGGCAGCGTCATCCTGTGGGAGGCCTCCAACGGAACGCAGCAGGCCCGCCTGCAAGGGCATCGTGGCATGGTCATGAGCGTGGCATGGAGCCCTGATGGGACGCGCCTGGCCAGCGGTGGCGGAGGTCGAGGCAGTGGAGAGCTCTTCGTCTGGTGTGCCCGCAGCGGGGCCCACAGTGGAGAGCTCCTGCACACGTTGAGCGAACTGAGCGAGATCGTGTATGCGCTCGCTTGGAGTCCGACCGGCACGATGCTGGTCAGCGGTGGCAGCGACGGTATGCTCTGCTGGTGGGACGTCGAGCGAGGAGAGTGCGTGCACACGCGCCGGGCACACCAGGGGACAGTCCAATCGCTCAAGGTGAGTCCCGATGGCCGCTCGCTCGCCAGTTGCGGGGACGATGGCGCTATCAACGTCTGGGAGCTGGAGAGCGGCGAGCATTTGCGCACACTGCGGCGAGACCGGCCTTACGAGCGGCTCGATATCACGGGGATCAGAGATGTGACCGAAGCGCAGAAGGCGTCATTGCGCGCGTTGGGGGCAATTGAGGGTACTCCTTCATGTCAATAGCGCCATGACAGAGGATGGTATTGAAGTGATTCACTGGCCGGTCAGAAGATCTTTGACCATAGTGCCCATACCGGCGTGCGATGTTGGGTCTCCACACACCCAGGGTATATCGAGAGTAGTTGGGGTGTAGGTGGTGAAGTCCTGGATTAAGTGGTAGGGTGTAAACTGGAAGGCCGTCCAGTTGGCATGACGAGAAGCCATGTATTGCATGAAGGCTTTCACTATCTGATCTGCCTGGCTCTGGGGGATATTCTTGCAGTGATCGTACCCGGCCGTACCGTAGCCATTGGGAAGCAAAGCCCACTCACCATAAAAGATAGGTTGGTGATTGAGGATAGGTCCCCAGCGCGCATCCTGCTGCTGGGGAGTATTCATAATGCTATCATAGATATGCAGGGAATACATGATATTGGGATCATTGATGATGTTGTTACCGATAGTAACCCAACCGGCGTTAGCGGGAGAGCCGCCCCCGGCTGAGCCGGGTTCAACGATGATGATCTGTTGAGCGCCAACCGAACGAATAGCATCCACCAGGTCCTGGAAGCCAACCACATTCGCACCATCGACGGTCCCGCCACCGTGCAACCACTGCTGCCAGCTCGTATCTTTCGGCTCGTTGAAGACATCAAACATCACCATGGGATTATTTTTATAGTGGGCAGCGATGATTTTCCAGAAAGCAAGGGATTCAGTCTTTGGTAAACCGGCGTTATCACCATAGGGCGAGCCGCTTTTTGCGTCATCGTGTAGATCAAGCACAACATACAGGCCGGAGGAATTCGCCAGCTGGATCGCCCGGTCGAGCTGGCTCATGTACAATGCCGGGTTTAATGCATAGATCCAGTTGGAGATGGGCAGGCGCAGGACGTTCATATTCCATTCTCGCACCATGGCGTTAAAGGTCGCACCGGTCAACATGACATTGGTCGGCATTTGCCCGGCTTGCCAGCTTTTAATGTAGTTAAAGGAGGTCTCGAGCTGTGCCCCGCGCAGGATGATTTGATGCCCGGCGCTATCGACAATCTGCGTACCCAGGACATGCGGCATACCGGTTGGGAAGCTAGGAGTGAATACTGAATGTGTTGTGGAGGTACCTGAACCAGGCGTAGGCGTGCCGTCGTGGCGAGGAAAGGTGATGGAGGTTGAAGCATAGCGTGCAGTTGGCGTTGCGTTACCAACTATTATGCCTTGTTTCAGGTGTTGTAAGATTTGCGGTGGCCCGATCAAGACGGCGATAAGTATAACGCCAATAATAAGTAGTATGAGAAGCAACCGGGATGCTTTCTTCATGATGATCTCTTGTCCTCATATTCAATTTCATACTTTTTCATCCTGTCTGATAGTAGAAATCACTTTCATTTTATAAAAAGGACAATGTTGCCAAATATGCTATGTCAAGTGGAAAGCTGGATGATGCTGTTGCTCTGTGCGCTCTGCTGGGCGGCTTCGATGATGCGTAATGTGGCTACTGCATCGGCGGGGTCTACTGGTGGTGGTCCTCCTGAGATAAGTGCATCGCGCAGGAGTTCGTAGTAGCGCTCATACGCACCGGGAAGCATGTCTACGGTACTATCGATATGTATATCGCCAATTTCTGTTGAGAGTCTCCCCCACTTCTCACGCGGCTCGAGTCCCCATGCAGGATCGCCTGGCCGCATACCCGTGCGCAGGGCATCTTCCTGGGGATCAAGTCCCCATCTCTCGTAGGTGCCACGCAAACCGCTGATGCGCATACGAGGCCCCGCGATACGGGCAACAGCGCTCATCCAAAGATGAGCACGTATGCCGCTGGCAAAGTGGAGCGCGACAAAGGAGTCGTCATCGACCAGTGCACCGGGACGACGTTTGTCTACCTCGGCATAGACATGGGTTGGGTGCCTGAAAAGGAACAAGGCCTGGTCAATCAGGTGGCTGCCGAGGTCGAAGAGTAGACCACCGGCTTCCTCAGGATCGGGGAATTCGCGCCAGGCGTCCTGGCGCGGCGTGGCGCGATAACGCTCGAAGCGTGATTCAAAGCGGGTGATCGGGCCAAGCAGGTCAAGGTCGGCATCGAGCAGGTGAAGGACGGTTAGAAAGTCATTGTCCCAGCGACGGTTCTGGAAGACGGTCAATAGTTTACCGGTGCGCTCGCTCGTGGTAATTAATTGCTCGGCATCAGCTACGGACGCAGCCATAGGTTTGTCGATAACGACGGGAAGTCCAGCGTTCATTGCTGCTACGCCAAAGGGGACATGCAACCTGTTGGGAGCAGCTACTACCACCAGGTCATAGTGAGAGGGGTCGTGCCAGAGCTGATCCGCCGAAGAGATGATGGCGGCTGAAGGGTAATCGCGGTGAGCACGCGCTTGACGCTCTGGATTGCCGGTTACGATTGCCGCGACCGACATACCAGGGACGGAGCTAATGAGCGGCGCGTGGAAGACTGAGCCGGCAAGACCATAGCCGATGATGGCGACACGCAGGGGATTGGCCGTAGATTCAGACGACATATGATACTACCTCCATGATCGAAAGTACGTTACAAGGGCACTTAGGAAGAAAGCGCAGATTAGCTCTAGGATACTGGATAGCATGATAGCAGATAGGAGTAGATTTGTCACTGAGAGATCCTTCGCTGCGCTCAGAGCTTGCCCTGAGAGAAGCGAAGGGATGACAGCCAGGACACCGCTCCAGTCCACTCACGGGAAGCCTTCTCTCCAAATGTCTGGTTGCTTTCTGCAACTCTTGCGCTTCGCCATTGCGTAGGCTACACTGTCAATACTGAAAAGCTTGCTACTTTCGCAGTGGAGCAATTTTTGTGTGGCCTGGTCTCCTGGTGGCTCCCTTATTGCCTCGGGTGGCTATAATGGTATCGTGGAAGGGTGGCAGGCAGATTATGCAAGTTAACTATTGCATCGGGATAGCGGAATAGCCGCCAAGGGCCGATAAATCGGCCCCTACGGATGGCCGGGTTAATGCGTCAAAGTGCAAAATCTTAGTTTAACGCCTCAAGCCTCTGTGTATAATTGATTCGAAAAGCCCTGGGTATACGGAATAGGATGCATGGCGATTTGTTGCAACTTTACCGTTTGCGTCCACATAGTGAGCTTTTTACAGGTAGGTGAAACGTGAAAATTTTAAAGCGGCTACACTACATCAGCCCTTATGAACGCTGGATGTTCGCCAGCGTAGCAATAGCTACGCTACTACGCCTCGTGCTTATTTATTTTAACTGGCCATTTACAAATAGTGATGAGGGGAATATGGGCCTGGTGGCGCTCCACGTGGCTTACCAGGGGGATCATCCCATTTTCTTCTATGGCGCACCCTACCTGGGACCGCTGGAGGGCTACGCTGCTGCTCCGTTCTTCCGTCTTTTCGGTGCCTCGGTTTTCACCTTACGCCTACCGCTGGTGCTCTTCTTCATTGGGTTCCTGGTCAGCATGTATTACCTGGTTCGTCTTCTTTATCAAAGTGAGAAGTTTGCCCTGGCGACTGTGATCCTGCTGGGCCTGGGTTCACCTGATCTGTTTTTTCTTCAACTCAGGGCGTCTGGCGAATATCCGGAAATAGAGATGTTCGCAGCGCTGATGTGCCTGCTCGCGGCCTGGCTTGCACTCTCTTCACAGAGGCCTGGCCAGCAGGAGAGATGGAAACGCATCGTGATCTATGGCCTCCTCGGGCTTATAGTGGGGCTTGCGCTCTGGGTCGATCTTCTGATTCTGCCTTTCGTGGCGGCAGTAGGAGTGCTCCTGTGGTTTTTCTGCCGTCGCGAACTGTTGAGGTGGACCGGACTCAGTCTCCTGCTTGGGTTCGCCGTCGGCGCGTTTCCGCTGATCTACTACAATCTCACTGCACCGCTGGACCAGAACTCTTTGTTTGTGCTAGTGGGCATCCATCACGGAGGTGCCGCCGACATGCTGGCGCAGCATCTGACATGGCTGAACCAGCTCACGGGGACGATGATTATTGCCCTGCCTTTGGCAACGGGAGGCAGTCTCCATTGCCCGTCTAGTGCTATCCCGCCTTCTGGGTCTCCGGCGCCTGCAACGCTTCCATGTGTCTTGTTCCAGGGCGGCTGGGGGGTTGGCTATCTCATCCTATGGTTTATCGCGGTGTACCTGACGGTCTACACCATCCGGCGTTACCGTCATACCGTGCGCGCGAGCACTACAACTACACAAAGCACTTCTTTAGAGGAACGACAGGAGGCGATTCGCCAGGGCGGCCGGCTGATGCTGTTAGCGAGTGTGGGCTTGACGCTGCTGCTTTATGCCATCGCACCGTCATCAGCCACTGTTCCCGAGACCAGTTTTCGCTATCTTACCTGCCTGTTGCTCGCTATCCCTGCTCTCTTGTGGCCCATTTGGCAAGGTCTGAGTGCACAGAGGATCTCCTTAAACTGGCGGGCAAAGGCAGGGCTGCTCTTGAGGGGAGGGCTGCTCTTGCTGGTGGCTGCAACGTTCGTGAGCGGGACGGTCAGGACGCTCCTGCAAATCCCCACGGCCCAGGCTGTGTATCAGTATCGGGAAACCCTTGTTCAAGACTTGCTGCGCGTTGGCGCAACACGCGTCTACTCCGATTACTGGACTTGCAATAACCTTACCTTTCTCAGTCAGGAGAAGATCATTTGCAGCGCCCTGGACGAACACCTGAACCCGGGATATGATCGCTATCTGCCCTATCGCTTCATCGTGCGAGCAGCTCCCCATCCCACCTATATATTCCCGCCTGGTACGCCACAGGCTGAGGCAATGAAACAGCGGGTACGCTTAGCAAGCTCTCACTATCGAGCATATATCTTTGAGGGATATCTGGTATACCAGGTGACATGAGTCTTTCAACAAACTGCTGTGGCATGGAACGTGAAGCGAGGCAGCTCGATGTCTATACTTTTCTCTGGATGATTCATCGAAAAATAGACCAGGAGAGTGCCCAAGAGAATCAGGATTGGGCTAGCTTTATTGGGGAGACCATAACTCCCTATTCTCACCCCTTGACCCTCCCCTTACAGGATAGAGTACCATACTCTTAGACAGAAGGCCTTCTGACGAAACATGGATGACGTAGAGACGAGTAATCAACCCGCCCAGGAGATGCAGTTGTGTTTAAGATTGGTGACTTTTCCAGGTTAAGCCTGGTATCGGTCAAAGCGTTGCGCTACTACGATGAACTGGGGCTGCTCAAACCGGCGCGGGTAGATGAGTTTACAGGCTATCGCTACTATTCGGCCAGCCAGCTCACCCGCCTGAACCGCATCCTGGCCATGAAAGATATGGGCCTGTCTCTGGAGCAGATCGCTCTCCTCCTGGACAAGGAGCCGACCCCGGACCAGATACGGGGGATGCTCCGGCTCAAACAGGTCGAATTGCGTCAGCAACTTGTTGAGGGACAGGCTCGGCTGGCACGAATAGAAGCGTGGCTGCAAGCATTTGAACAGGAGGCTATTATGCCAGCATATGATGTCGTTCTCAAGAAAGTGGCACCGCTGCAGGTAGCCCAGGTACGCGGTGTCGCTCCAAGCATGGAGCAGATAGGACCGACTCTTGATCGCCTCTTCGACCAGGTGTTGGGATATATCAGTCAACATGGAGCGACCAGTGTTGGGCCTGGCATTACACTCTACTATGACACCGAGTACGGCGAACGCAATATTAGTGTCGGAGCCTGCATGTGCTTTGAAGGCTCACTGAACGACGGTGAGCAAGTGAAAGTGGGCGAGTTACCTGCCGTGGAGACGATGGCTTCGGTGATCCATCACGGTAGTTTCAGCACATTGAACCAGGCGTACAATGCTATCCTCAAATGGATTGAAGCCAACGGCTATCATATCAGTGGTCCCAATCGTGAGCTAAACCTTGAATATGAGCGTGGTGGCGATCAATCGAAGTTCGTTACGGAGATCCAGTTCCCAGTTGAGAAGCGTTAGCTTTGATCTGTAGGGGTGGGACTTGGGGGCTATTCGAGGATTTGCGTGGAATCAGCTCCTTTTGCTGTAGAGCAAAAGGAGGCTTTCCTCCTTCCACAATACCCGTTTTGTTGTAGAATAGAGGAAAGCAATCGCTGACAACACCAGGATGGCGGGAATGTACCATTTAGCACTTACACCAACCCCTTTTATTGGTCGATCACAGGAGATCGAGGAGATTGGCGCGCTGCTGGATGACCCATCCTGCCGCTTATTGACGCTGGTCGGGCCAGGCGGAATCGGTAAGACACGGCTGGCGGTGGAAGTCGCCTCGCACAAACGCGATTCGTTCCCTGACGGCCTCTTTTTTGTGCCACTCGCCCCGCTGAACCAGGCTGGCGATATTCTGACGGCCATCGCAGAAGCCACGCCGTTTCGTTTCCAGCAGGATCACCGCAGCCCGCGCGAGCAGTTTTTTGCGTATCTGCGCGAGAAACATACTCAACGCGTGCTCGTGGTGCTGGATAATTTTGAGCATCTCCTGGACGGCGTGGACATCGTTTCCGACATCCTGGCGGTCACCACCAGCCTGAAAATCCTCGCCACTTCCCGCGAGGCGCTCAACCTGCAGGAAGAACGGGTCCGGCCGATCGCGGGCCTGGC
>Ga0207684_10001981_pt1:0-17500 | contig 21126 bp, 17 predicted proteins | sample KBSK5501metaG_FD_184342 | JGI IMG/M metagenome (GOLD analysis project Ga0207684, IMG submission 184342) | Corn, switchgrass and miscanthus rhizosphere microbial communities from Kellogg Biological Station, Michigan, USA - KBS K5-50-1 metaG... | ecosystem: Host-associated > Plants >...
TGGGGGGGGGGGTGGGGGTGGGGGTGGGGGTCGGTGTGGGTGTCGGCGTCGGCGTCACGACTGGCGCCGGCGTGGGCGTGGGGGTCGGGGTGGGCGTGGGCGTCGGCGAGTCAGTCGGCGCCGGGGTGGGGGTTGGGGTCGCGGTCGGCTCAGGCGTCGGCGTCGCTGAGGGTGACGGCGTCGGGGTGGGTTCCGGAGCCGGCGAGGCCGAGGGGCTCGGGTCAGGCGTGGCGCTGGGCGTCGCCGCGGGCGGCGCTGGCGAGGGGGTGTGACCAGAGCCGGATGGGTTGCTGTTGTCCCCGTGCGCGGAGACGAAGGGCAGCCATTGGGGCGCGGAGCCGGCGAAGGGCAGCCAGGACGGCGGCTGGCCGCCGGAGAGCCAGGTCAGGCTGCCCGGGCCGCGGCCGAAGACGAAGAAGAGCAGGGCGAAGGCGAACAGCAGCGCCAGGCCCGCGGAAGTCACCTTCCGCCGCCCCGACGATCTGGACGCGTCGGCGCGCACCGCAAATGCCGTGCCGTAGGTCGAGCTCACAGCCCGTCCGTCTCCTCTCTTCTCGTTCTGTGCTGACCGCCACTTCCCGCGTGCCGATCGAGAGAAACAACGAGTCGCCCAGAAATTGCTTGCCCCTTCAAACTAAGGGGATGCCGGAACTGCTCGATCCCACTTCCGAGCGCCGGCCCGCCAGCCGGCCGCGCGCGGCCCGCCTGCCGTCGCTCGAGGGCAGGACGGTGGCTCTGCTGGACATCTCGAAGCCACGGGGGGACCTGTTCCTGGACCGGCTCGAGGAGGGGCTGAGCGGCCGGGGTGTGGAGGTCCTGCGCTACCGCAAGCCGACTTTCGCCAAGCCCGCCCCGGCCGACCTCCGCCACGAGATCAGCCTCCGCTGCGAGGCGGTGATCGAGGCCCTCGCCGATTGAGGGTCGTGTACGTCGTGCAGTGTGCATGACATGACGGAGCTCGAAGCCCGGGGCATCCCGAGCGTTTACGTGGCGTCGGCCGAGTTCGTGGAGGCGGGCGCCGCGCAGGCGAGTGCGCTCGGCTTCGAGCCGGCCGCGGTGTTCGTGGCACACCCTATCCAGGACCGGACCGACGCCGAGATCCGCGCCCTGGCCGACGGGGCGCTGGAGGAGATCCTCTCCCGACTCGTGACGTGATCCGCACCTCGCGGCTGGAGCTGCGCCTGCCCTCGACCGAGGATGTGCCCGAGGTGATCCGCTTCTACACGGAGAATCGCGAGCACCTCCAACCCTGGTCCCCCGGGTGGCCCGACAACTTCTTCAGCGAGGAGTTCTGGCGGGAGCAGGTCGAGCAGCGCGAGCAGGAGCTGCGGGCGGGGTTGGGGGCGCGAATGTTCGTGTTCAAGCTCTCGGAGCCGGCGCGGGTGATCGGCAACGTCTCCTTGTCCCAGGTCGTGCGCGGCCCCCTCCAGCAGTGCGTGCTGGGGTATGCGCTGGCCGCCGGCGAGCAGGGCCACGGCTACATGCTGGAGGCGGTTCAGGGGGCGGTGCGCTATGCCTTCGACGACCTCCGGCTGCACCGGGTGGAGGCCAGCCACATGCCGCGCAACGAACGCAGCGCGAGCCTCCTCAAGAAGGCCGGGTTCGAGGCCGAGGGCCTCGCGCACGCGTACCTCCTGATCAACGGGCGCTGGGAGGATCATGTGAACACGGCGCTCGTGAACCCGGACTGGACGGCTGCATGACGAGGAAGCGGGCTGAGGTCCTGGGCACCGAGATCGCCTACCGCGACAGCGGCGACCCCGGCGCCCGGCCGGTGGTGTTCCTGCACGGCAACCCGACCTCGTCCTACCTGTGGCGCAACGTGATCCCCGGGGTCGAGCCGCTGGCGCGCTGCCTGGCGCCCGACCTGGTCGGGATGGGGGAGAGCGGCCCCAGCTCCAGCGGCGAGTACACCTTCGCGGACCACTCGCGGCACCTGGACGCCTGGTTCGAGGCCGCTGGCGTGCGCGACGCCGTCCTGGTCGGTCACGACTGGGGCGGGGCGCTGGGCTTCGACTGGGCCCGCCGGCACCCGGAACGGGTGCGCGGCCTCGCCTACATGGAGACCATCGTGCAGCCGGTGACCTGGGACGACTGGCCGGAGGCGGCCCGCAAGATCTTCCAGCTCATGCGCTCGCCGGCCGGCGAGGAGCTGGTGCTGCAGAAGAACGTGTTCGTGGAGCGGATCCTCCCGGCCAGCATCCTGCGCACGCTTCGGCCCGAGGAGATGGAGGCGTACCGGCGGCCCTTCGCCGAGCCCGGCGAGAGCCGGCGGCCGACCCTGACCTGGCCGCGCCAGATCCCGATCGACGGCGAGCCGCCAGACGTCACTGAGCGGGTTCGCGCCTACGGCCGCTGGCTGGAGGGCAGCGACCTCCCGAAGCTGTTCGTCAACGCCGACCCCGGCTCCATCCTCACCGGCCGCCAGCGCGATTACTGCCGGTCATGGCCGAACCAGCGCGAGGTCACCGTCCCGGGAAGCCATTTCATCCAGGAAGACTCGGCGGTCGAGATCGGCACTGCGATCGCGGCCTTCGTCTCCGGCCTCCGCTAAACTTCTGGGTTCCCGCCGACGCAACCAGGGCTTTCGCGCGCCCGGAAATGTGACGCGGATCGCGTCGAAGGAGCAGTTTTTGAATCCGCGCCACCAGGGTGTGAGGCGCTACCTGCCCTACCTGCGTCCGTACACGCCGCAGGTGTTGACCATGTGCGTCTCGGCGATCGTGGCCATCGTCGCCGCGACCGCCATCCCGCAGGTGATCAAGGCCGTGATCGACGGCCCGGTCGCGCATCGCGAGACCGGCCAGCTGCCGCTCTTCGCGGGGCTGGTGCTCGCGCTGGCCCTGGTGGAGGCGGCCGGCAACTTCATCCGCCGCAACCTCTCCGGCTCCGTCAGCTTCGGGATGGAGACGGACCTCCGCAACGACTTCTACGCGCACCTGCAGAGCCTGCAGGTGGCCTTCCACGACAACTGGCAGTCGGGCCAGCTGCTCTCGCGCGCGGTCGGCGACATCAACACCGTGCGGCGCTTCGTCGGCTTCGGGCTGATCTTCGGGATCGTCTTCATCGTCCAGTTCGGCGCCGTCGTCTTCATGCTCTTCCGGCTCGACGTGACGCTGGCCGCGCTGACCGCCCTGGTGGCGCTGCCGGTGGCCGTCATCTCGCGTCATTTCTTCCGCAAGTACGCGGTCATCGCGCGTCGCATGCAGGACCAGCAGGGCGACGTGACCACTGTCATCGAGGAGATGGCCACCGGGGTGCGCATCATCAAGGCCTTCGGGCGCGACGACCTCCTCTTCGCCCGCTACCGGCAGGAGGTCTCGGAGCTGCGCGCCACCAACTTCCAGTCGGTCGACTCGCGAGCGCAGTTCTGGACCCTGATGACGCTGCTGCCCAACCTGATGCTGGTGCTGGTGGTGCTGCTGGGAGGGTTCGCCACCCTCAACCACCAGCTCTCGCTGGGTGGCCTGGTGGCGTTCATCGCCTACCTCTTCATGCTCATCTGGCCGATGGACGCGCTGGGCTGGATCCTGGCCATGGGCGACGAAGCCCAGACCGCGTCGACCCGGCTCTCCGAGGTCTTCGACTCCATTCGGGATGTCGAAGACCGGCCGGGCGCCGTGGAGCTGACGGGCGCGCGCGGCGAGCTCCGCTTCGAGAACGTGAGCTTCACCTACCCGGGCGGCGGCAAGCCGGTGCTGGAGGGTGTGGACCTGCACGTGCGCGGGGGCGAGACCATGGCGCTGGTCGGCCGCACGGGCTCGGGCAAGACCACGCTGGCGATGCTGGTCCCGCGCCTGTACGACGTGACCGGCGGCCGTGTCACCGTCGACGGCCGCGACCTGCGCGACCTCACCCTGCGCTCCCTGCGGGCCCAGATCGGAACCGCGTTCGAAGACCCCATCCTGTTCTCGGCGTCGGTGCACGAGAACCTGGTGATGGGTCGCGGCTCCGGCGACGACGAGGAGCTCAAGACCGCCATCGAGATCGCCCAGGCCGGCTTCGTCTGGGACCTGCCCTGGGGCCTCGAGACCCGCGTCGGCGAGCAGGGCTACACGCTTTCCGGCGGGCAGCGCCAGCGCCTGGCGCTGGCCCGCGCCGTGCTCGGCCGGCCGCGGGTGCTGGTGCTCGACGACCCGCTCTCGTCGGTCGACGTCCACACCGAGGCGCAGATCGAGGTCGCGCTCCGCAGCGTGCTGGCGGGAGCCACCGCGCTCCTGGTCGCGCACCGGCCCTCGACGCTGGCCCTGGCCGACCGCGTGGCCCTGCTCGACGGCGGGCGGATCGTGGCCGTGGGCCTGCACTCGGAGCTGATGCGGACTCAGCCGCTCTATCGCCAGCTGCTGGCGCAGGAGGCGGATGCGGTGGAAAGGGGAGCGGCCAGCTGATGGCTGCCCTGCGCGACCTCGCCGTCCGGCGGGGAGGAGGCCTCACCGAGAAGGAGCGCGACGCCTGGCGCGGCGTGGCCTCCGAGGACATCGACGAGGTTCCGCACGACGTCTCGCGACGCCTGCGCAAGCGCAGCGGCGAGCTGATCCTCAGCCTGGCGCGTCCCTACCGGGCGCGCCTGCTGCTGGCGCTCCTCATGATCATCGGCCGGGCCGCCGCCACGCTGTCGATCCCCTGGCTGGTCGGCCTGGCCATCGACCAGGGCATCCGCCCGGGCGCCAGCGTCGCCGGCGGCCGCGTGCTCGAGCAGTACGTGGCGGTGCTGGTGGTGGCGGTCTGCACGGCCGCGGTCTGCGGCTTCTTATTTCTGCGGCTGTCCGGCCACATCGGCCAGAGCCTGCTCTACGACCTCCGGCTGCGCGTGTTCCGGCACATCCAGGAGCTGTCGCTCAGCTTCTACGAGCGCTACACCTCCGGGCGCGTGATCGCCCGCCTGACCTCCGACATCGACGCGCTGCAGGAGCTGCTGGCGACCGGCCTGGCCAGTCTCATCACCTCGGTGCTGTCGATCGTCGGCGTGGCGGTGATCCTGCTCCGCCTCGACCTGCGGCTGGGGGCCGTGACGCTGCTCTCGTTCCCCCTGGTGGTGGGCCTGACCTGGTGGTTTCGCAACAACTCGGCCCGCGCCTACCGCGCCGTTCGGCGCGCGATCGCGCTCGTGATCGTGCACTACGTGGAGTCGCTCAACGGCATCCGGGCGGTGCACACGTTTCGCCGCGAGCCGCGCAACCAGGAGATCTTCGAGGACGTCAACGCGCGCTACCGCGACGCCAACATCTGGTCCAACCGGCTGGCCTCCACCTTCGGGCCCGGCGTCAACCTGCTCGGGCGCCTGACCACCGCCACCGTGCTCATCTATGGGGGCTACCTGGTGATCAACCACCAGGCGACGATCGGCGTGCTGACCGCGTTCGTGCTCTACGTGCGCCAGTTCTTCGAGCCGATGCAGGACCTCTCCCAGTTCTACAACCTGATCCAGTCCGCGACCGCGGCGCTGGAGAAGCTGTCGGGCGTCCTCGAGGAGACGGCCACGGTGCCCGAGCCTCGGCGCCCGACCGCGCTCCCGCAGGCGCGCGGGGAGGTCCGGCTGGAGCACGTCACCTTCGCCTACCGCGACGAACCGGTGCTGCACGACATCGACCTCCAGATCCCGGCCGGCCAGGTGGTGGCCCTGGTCGGCGCGACCGGCGCCGGGAAGACGACCACCGCGCGCCTGATCTCGCGCTTCTACGACCCTCAGCAGGGCCACGTCCGCCTGGACGGGATCGACCTGCGCGACGTCTCGACCGCGGACCTGCGGCGGGCGGTGGCGGTGGTGACGCAGGAGTCGTTCCTGTTCACGGGCTCGGTGGGCGACAACATCGCCTTCGGGCGGCCGGACGCCTCCGCCGCGGATGCGGAGGCCGCTGCCCGGGCGGTCGGCGCCCACGGGTTCATCACCGCCCTGCCCAACGGCTATGACACCGACGTCCGCCGCCGCGGCGTACGGCTCTCGTCCGGCCAGAGGCAGCTGGTCGCCTTCGCCCGCGCCTTCCTGGCCAATCCGCGGGTGCTGATCCTGGACGAGGCCACCTCCTCCCTGGACCTGCCCTCCGAGCGGCTGGTGCAGCGCGCGCTGCGCACCTTGCTCCGGGGCCGGACGGCGATCATCATCGCCCACCGCCTGTCTACCGTCGAGGTCGCCGACCGCGTCCTGGTCATGGAGCACGGGCGCGTGGTGGAGGACGGCGCGCCCGACCAGCTCAAGGACGCGAGCGGCCGCTACGGCGACCTCCACCGCGCCTGGCTGGAGAGCCTCGCGTAATCTGTCGCGCGTGATCCGCTGGTCGGAGCGCCTGGGTGCCCCCCGCGTGGCCTTGCTGGGAGTGGCCGGCGTGCTGGCGTTGGTGCTGGTCGCCTTTGTGCGCGCGGTCGCCGCCGGCGATTCCTTCCACGGCGGCTCCTGGGCGGCGGCCGGCGTCCTGCTCGCGATGGGGGCGTTGGGCCTCCTGTATGCTTGGCGGCTTGGAGCCTCCGGGCCGCCCGACTAGGGCCCGGCTCGAACCCTTCGGACCATCCACGGAGCAGGCTTGGACGCCCTCACATCGGTTCTTTTCTACGCGCTCGCGGCGGTCGCGCTGAGCGGCGCCCTGGGCGTGGCGCTGCTGCCGGCGGGATCCCTGCGGGCGCTGGCGTTCGTGCTGGTGGCCGCGGGCGCGGCGGGCATGTACGCGGTGCTGGCGGCCGGCTTTGCGGCCGTGGTGGCGCTGGTCGTGCTCCTCGCCTCCGGGCTGCTGCTGGCGCCACTGCCGGCGGCCGGCCCCTCCACCGCCTCGTCGGGCCGTGCAGGCCAGGTCGGTGCAGTGGCGTGCGCGGCCCTCTTCGCGGTCCTCGCCTACGCCGCTTATCGCGGCGGCCTCTTCCACGGCACCTACGCGGCCGGTGATTTCGGCCTCTTCAACGCCGCCGCCATGGGCCGGCTGCTCTTCGGCCGGGATGCCCTGGCCACCGAGGCGGCCGGCGCCCTGCTGCTGCTGGCCCTGGTCACCGGCGGCGCCCGCTGGGCGGGCTGGGCCGTGACCGCGCGGCGCCGCCGGTGAACCTGACACTGGTCGGCATCCTCTTCGTGGCGGCGGCGCTGGTCGCCACCGGCCTGCTCGCCGCGGCCTGGCGCCGCGACGCGCTGGCCGCGCTGGCCGGCGTGCCCCTGGCGGCCGCCGGGGCCGGGCTGGCGTCGGTGGGGGCGGCTCGGTTCGGGTCCACGATCCGGGAGCCGGCCGCCGGCCAGGAGGCGGCCGTACTCGTGATGCTGGTCGCGCTCGGCATCGGGCTGCTGGGCGTGGCGGTCGCGGGCCCCCTGCGCGGCCCCTCCGTCGAGCGCCCGGCGGCGGGAGCTCCGCCCCGGGCGCGCGCCCGGGGGAGGCGCCGCCGCTGACCTTCCCGGGCCTGGTCGCGGCCGCGTCCGCGGCGTCGGCCGCCACGGCCGCCTCCGTCGCCCGCAAGGGCGGCTTCTCCTTCGACCCCGCCAGCACCCTCGGCTGGTCGGCGCCCCTGCTGCTGCTGATCCCGCTGCTCGGCTTCCTCTTCATCCTGTCCGGGATCCGGGGCCGCCGCGCGACCTCCAACTTCACGGTTTTCACGCTGCTGGTGGCGGTGGCCGACGTCCTGCTCGTGGGCTGGGCCCGCCTCCACCAGGACCAGCCCTACCGGGCCTCCTACCAGTGGATCAGCGTCTCGCCCTCGTTCAGCGGCGCCCCCCAGTTCCAGGTCTTCGGCATCGACGTCTCGCTGCGGGCCGATCACCTCGCGCTGGGGGCGATCCTGGCCCTGTTCCTCCTGGCCCTGGCAGTGGTGGCCTGGCACCGCGCCGGCGGTCGCGGCGAGCCGGGCCCGGCCCGGTTCCACGCCCTGGTCCTGCTGGCGGTGCTGGGCGGCGTCGGGACGGTGGTGTCCGGCGACCTCGCCGCCCTGACCGCCTGGTGGGGCGTGGCCGGAGTCGCGACCTACCTCCTGCTCGCCCACCGCTACGGGTCGGTGGCGAGCGGGCGCGCCTCGCGTCTCGGCCTCGCGCTCCCCTTCATCGGCGACGTGGCGCTGCTCTGCGGGGTGGCCGTCCTCTACTCGCGGTTCGGCGCCAACGACCTCGACCGGCTGACGCCCGTCACGGTGCTGCAAGGGACCTATGACGCGGGGCTCAAGACGCTGGGCCTGGCCGCGGTCCTGTTCGTGATCGCCGCTTTCGTGCGCGGCGGGCTGTTCCCATTCACGCGCTGGCAGCTGGGCACGCTGGACGCGCCCCCGGCGGCGGTCGCCTTCGTGCAGGGGCTCTGGCCGCTGCTGGCGGTGGTCCTGATCTACCGGGTGCTGCCGGTCTTCTATTTCGGAGGCCCCCAGCCCTGGCGGGTCCTGGCCTACGCCAGTGCGGTGGCGGCGATCGCCGCCGGCCTGCTCGCGCTGGCCGGCAACGACCTGCGGCGCTCCGTGGTGTGGGCCGGCTCGGCGGTGTCCGCGCTGACGCTGCTGGCGATCGGGCAGCCGGGGGCCATCGGCACCTCGCTGGCCGCCGCGCTGGCGATCTGTCTGACCCGGCCGGCGACCGTGCTCAGCTCCTGGGCGGTGGCCGCGGCCATGCGCTCGGGCGACCTCGCCGACATGGGCGGCGCGCTGCGGCGGATGCGGATGACGTCGATCGCCTTCCTGGTGGCGTGCGTGGCCCTGTCGGAGGCGACGGCGCCCAAGGCGGCCGCGCGGTCCGGATGGCACTCGGTGTGGTTCTTCGGCGTGGCGATGGTCCTGGCCGGCTTCGCGCTGGCCCGCTGCTACGCGCTGGCCGCCCACGGCGAGCTGCGGCGGCGGCGAGCCTTCGAACCGACGCGCGTGCGCGAGGTGGCGCCCGTCATGCGGTGGGCGGCCTACCTGCTGGCGGCGGGCGGCCTGCTGCTCGCCCTGGCCGGCTTCTTAACGCCCTGGGTTGCCTTTCTGATCGGCGGCCGCCAGGCTTCGATGACGGTGCAAACGGATGTTCTGTGGCTGGGCATCGGCCTGGCCGGGCCGGTCCTGGGCCTGGCGGTCGGCCTGGGCGCGCGCGCGCCGGCCCTGCGGCTGGCGCGGCGCGCGGGAGGCGGGCTGGCGCGCTCGACGGCGGCCGGCGCCTACCTTTACGGCCGCTTCGTGCGGGAGCCGGGAGTGGGCATCCTGGAGGCCGTCGAGCACTCCGGGTTCCGATCGGGCGAAGCGGCGCTGGGCTCGGCGCTGCACCGAGCCTCCGCCTGGGCGGGTCGCCGCGTGGCCGCCGGCACCGCCGTGGGGCTGGTGGTGCTGGTGGTGGTGGTCGCCGCGGTGGCCGCCGGCCTGCTGGCGCCCGGGATCTACCGATGACCACCCCACAAAATCTGCGATTTTGCGGGGACCCCGGGTGAGCGCGTTCCTGGCCGCCATCCCGAACCCGACGGCGACCCCGATCCCGGTCTTCGGCTCGGGCGTGGTCGGATTCTCTTTCCTGCTCAGCACCATCGTTTGGGTGCCGGTGGTCTGGGCCCTGGTGCTGGCCACGGTGCCCAACCCGCGCGGCCGCTACGACCGCTTCTTCTTCGGCAGCTCGTTCTGGGTCACCTTCGCCTCGTTGGCGCTGTCCTTCTTCGGCTACATCCAGTTCCAGGCCTTCACGACCGGGCCCCAGTACGAGGAGAAGCTGCCCTGGCTGCCGGCCTTCGGCATCACGTACCACCTGGGCGCCGATGGGATCTCGATGCTGCTGCTGCTCGCCAACGGCATCGTCGCCCTGGCCGCCATCCTGGCTTCGACCGGGATCCGGGCCCGGCCCCGCGAGTACTACGTGCTGCTGCTCCTGGCCGAAGCCGCGTTCAACGGCCTGGTCTGCGCCCGCGACCTCTTCATGGTGGTGCTCTTCTGGTCGGCCGCGGCGCTCCCGCTGGCGCTCCTGGTTGCCGGTTGGGGCGTCCTGCCCGGGCGCCGGCTCGGCGCCGCGCTCCGGCTGCTCGGCTACTGGGGCCTGGGCTCGGCGGTCCTGCTGCTGGCGGTGGTGGTGCTGGCGGGAGCCGCAGCGGGTGGCACCTTCGACCTCGATTACCTGGGCAAGACCGCTCTGCCGGGCCGCACCCAGGTGGTGATCGGGATCCTGGTCGTGGTCGCGGCGGCCACTCGCCTCGGCCTGTGGCCGCTGCACGGCTGGGCGCGCGAGGTCCTGGCCGAAGCGCCCGCCGGGATCGCCATCCTGGTCGCCGGGGCGGGCATGCGCGGCGGCGGCTACCTGCTGATAAGGCTGCTCGACGCCACGCTGCACGATGGCACCCGGCTGCTCGCCCCCCTGCTGGCCGGCCTGGCCGGCCTCACCGCGATCTGGTGCGCGCTGGCTGCCTTCCGGTCCCGCGACCTCCGCCTGGTGGCCGCCTACCTGGCGGTCGTCCCGGGCTGCGTGACCGTGCTGGGCACCGCCGGCGTCACCCCGCTGTCGATCGACGGCGCGGCCTTCTCGCTCTTCGGCGGGGCGGCCGCCTCGGCACTGATCGTGGGCGCCTGCGCGCTGGTGGCCGAGCGCGCCCAGACCCGCGACCTCGCCCTGCTGGGAGGGCTCGCGGGCCGCTTGCCGAGGCTGTCCTGGCTCCTGGTGCTGGCGGGAATCGGGGTCATCGGCCTGCCGCTGACCGGGACCTTCGTGGGCGAGCTGATGGTGTTCTTCGGCGCCTTCAAGATCGCGAGCCTCGGAGCCTTCGGGGTAGCGGCGGGCCTCCTGATCGCGGGCGCGGCGGTGGCCTGGATGCTGCAGCGGGTCCTGTTCGGTGCGCCGAGCCCGGACGCGCCCGTCGCCAGCGATACAAATCTGACCGAGACCTGGGCGCTGGCCGTGCTGGCGGGAGCCCTGATCTACCTGGGTGTGGTGCCCGGCGGGCCCAAGCTGGCGGGCATCCCCTTCCTCGACCCGGGCGTCATCAACGTGGTCAACGCCTCGGTCGCCGACATCGCGTCGGCCTATGCCCCGCCGGCGCCGCCGGTGCCGGGGGCCGGCGGATGACCACGCTGGTCCTGGCGCCCGAGGCCCTGCTGGTGGCCACCGCGGGAGCCACTCTGGCGATGTCAGGGGCACGCCGGGCGCGCGCCCGGGCCCGGGTCCGGCTCTGGGGCCCGCGCCTGGTGCTGCTCGCCCTGCTGGCCGCCTTCGGCCTCGAGCTGTGGTTGGGGGCGCAAGTGGGGACCCTGTTCGGGGGCGGCTTCGCGCAGGACCGCTTCGCCCTCTTCGCCAAGGCCGCCATCCTGCTTGCGCTGGCCGCCGGCGTGGCGGCGGCCGATTGGGATCTGGAGCGGCTGCCCGGCCCCCTGCCCGCGGCCCTGATCGGCGGGTTCGGCGTCATGGTCGCCGCCTCGGCCACCGACCTCTTCGCGGTCTGGACCGGTGCCGCCGTGGCCGTGGTGGCGGGGGCCTCGGCCCTGGCCTGGCGGCCCGGCCTGGCGCCCGGCTCGGCCCTCGCGGGCCCGGTCCGGGCGATTGCCAGCGCGGGCGTCCTGCTGATGCTGGTGGCGCTCGCCTTCGGGTACCTCCACGCGACCGCGGGAGCCTCCTCGCTGGACCTGGTCCGGGCCGCCCTGGCCCGGGCGCCCACCACGCTGCCACTGGCCCTGCCGGTCCTGGTCGCGCTGGGCGGGCTGGCGGCCCTGCTCGTGCTTGCCCCGCTCGGCTTCGGCGCCCGCGCCGAGGCCTCGCCGTTCGGGCGTGGCGCCGCCGCCGGCGTCGGCGCCGCGGGCGCGGGGGTGGCGCTGCTCAAGCTGGGCGGGGTGCTGGCCGGGGTGGGCCCGGCCTGGGCGCCGGCCCTGGCCGGGGCCGGCGCCGCCCTCGTCCTGCTGGCGGGGCTGGGCGCCGCCCTGGCGCCTGGCTCCGGGCGGGCGGCGGGGATGCTCGCCGCCTCCCAGCTGGGCTGGGTAGCGGCGGCGGTGGCAACCCACGAGCGGGTCGGCCTGGGTGCCGGGCTCTTCCTCTTAGGCGTTGGGATCGTGGGCGCCATGGCGCTGCCCGCGCTGCTCGGCGAGCTCGAGCCGGAGAGCGCGCTGGCCGGGCTGGGCGGGCGCGCGCCGGCGCGCGCCGCCGCGCTGGTGCTGGCGGCGGTCTCCCTGGCCGGGGTGCCGCCGCTGGCCGGTTTCTTCGGTGTCTTCCTGGTGGCTGCCGCACTGGGCAGCGCCGGACTCTACTGGGTGGTCACCCTGGCCCTGGTGGGCTCGATCCTGGCGGGGGTGGGCGCGGTCCGCATCGCCTACGCGGCCCTCCTGCTGGAGGAGGAGGACGCCCGCGCACCGGCGAGGGCTCCCTCCACCCGGCTGCTGCCGGCAACTTTCGCGAGCGGGGCGGCGGCCGTGCTGGCGCTGATCCTGATCGGGTACGGCCTGCTCGCGAACCCGATCAGCGGGCTGGCGTTCCAGGGCGCGAAGGCCCTCCTTTCGACCCGTTGACAGGATGGTCTCCGTAACGTCCGCGTTGCGCCCTACGTTTCCTGAACCGCACCTTGTCGTCCCGCACACGTTCTCGCAGCTCGCGGCGTAAGGCGTCCGGCGGCCGCTTCCGCGGCGCCGTCGCCGTCCTCCTCACCCTGATCACGGTGATCGGCGTGGGCGGCACCCTGGCGACCGTCGGCATGGTCGACTACTACGCGGGAGACCTGCCCTCCCTGGACACCCTTACGGAGTCGAGCCTGGCCCAGGCCAGCCGGATCTACGACCGCAACGGCACCCTGATCGACGTCCTCTTCCACGAGAACCGGACCGTGGTGCCCCTGGCCAAGATCTCACCCCTGCTCAGCCAGGCCACGGTGGCCACCGAGGACCGCACCTTCTACACCAACCAGGGGGTCGACTGGCGCCGGCTGGCGATCGCGGGCGCCTACGACCTCACGCATCGGGCGTCCGCCCAGGGCGGCTCGACGATCACGCAGCAGGTGATCAAGAACACGCTCTTGAAGGACGAGGCGCAGAACAAGGACCTTGGGCGCAAGATCCGTGAGCTGCTGCTGGCCGAGGAGCTGGAGCGCCGCGAGACCAAGGACCAGATCCTCGAGCTGTACCTGAACACGATCAACTACGGGCACGGGACGCTGGGCGTGGAGGCCGCGGCCAACTATTACTTCGGCGTCCACGCCGCCGACCTCAACCTGGCTCAGGCCTCCTTCCTGGCCGGCCTCCCGCAGTGGCCGACCCGCTACGACCCCTTCGGCACGCCGGCCCAGCAGGCCGCCGCCAGGGACCGCTGGAAGTCGGTCCTCGACTCCATGCTGGCGACCGGCGCCATCAAGCCGGCCCAGGAGGACGCCGTGCTCGGCGGCGACCTCTTCAAGCAGATGGCCGACCACCACGCCCAATCGAGCGGGGGCCGCGATCCGCGGACCGCCCACTTCGTGGACTACATCCTCACCTACCTGGAGCAGAAGTACAGCGACGCCCAGATCTACGAGGGCGGGCTCTCGATCACCACCTCCCTTGACCTGCCGACACAGCTCTCCGCCGACCAGATGGTCAAGGCGGGCGTCAACACCTTCAAGTCCAAGGGCGCCAACACCGGCGCGCTGCTGGCGATGGATCCGCGGGATGGCGAGATCATCGCCATGGTCGGCAGCGCCGACTACAACAGCGTGGAGATCCGCGGTCAGGTCAACCTCACGGGAACCGACTCCAACGGCTACCGGCCGGTCGGCTCCTCGTTCAAGCCCTACACCTACGGCGCGGCGCTGGAGGTGGGGCTGGTCACCGCGGCCACCAGGGTGAACGACCAGGACCCCGTGATCGACAGCCACCGCTACTCGGACTGGGACGGCCGGACGGAGGGCATGATCCCGCTCCGCCAGGCCCTTGCCGAATCCCGCAACCTGCCCGCCCTCTGGACCTACCGGGCCGAGACCGGCACGCCCGTCGTCAGCTTCATGCGCAAGCTGGGGATCACCACCCCAGTCGAGAATCCCTCCAGCCTGCCCACCACCCTGGGCACCAACTCGATGTCGATGATCCAGCACCTGGCGGCCTACTCGGCCTTCGACAACGGAGGCAACCGGGTGACGGCCCACCCCGTGCTCACGGTCTCCGATGCCCACGGCGCGATCCTGGAGTCCTTCGACCGCCAGCCGTCGCGCGACCGCGTGCTCCGGCCGGAGGTGGCGTACCTGCAGAACGACCTGCTGCGGGGCCCGGCCAAGCTGCTGGGCTACGGCGACAAGGCGGTGGCCGCCAAGTCCGGCACCACCGAGTCCTGGACCGGCTCCTACTGGATCGGCTACACGCCCGACCTCGCGGTCGCGACCTACATGGCGCACATCAACCAGGGCGACGCCTGCACCTCCGGCTTCGCCGGCCTCGCCACCGGCTTCACCGCGTCGGGCTGGCTCTGCCCGACCAATGTGCTCTGGGGTGAGAACGTGGGCCTCTCGGTGTGGAAGCCGTTCGTGGACGCCTACTACGCGCACAGGGCCTGGCCGGCGGCCTGGACCAAGCCCGCCGGGATCGTGACCGACAGTGTCTGCAGGGCGGACGGGTCGCTGGCGCCCGCCTCCACGCCCGCCGCCCAGAAGTACGACGAGATCTTCATCAAGGACACCGGCGAGCCGCAGCCTGGCCAGTGCGCCGCGGCCGCCGCGGCCGCCGCGGCCACCCCCACGCCGACGCCGTCGCCCAGCCCGAAGCCGCACTGACCCACCCCACAAGATCTGCGATCTTGCGGGGACCCCGGGAGACGACTCGCGCCGGCCTGATCGGCGGCGCGGTCTACCTGCTGCTCTCGGCGCTCTGGCTGGTGCTGGCCGCGCCGCCCGGTCCCCGCTTCGCATACGAGCTCTGGTTCATCGCCCTGGTCGTGATCGGCTCCCGCCTGCCCGGGCCGGCCAACCAGGTCACCCTGGCGCGCGCCTACCTGGCGCTGCCGGGGCTCGTCTACGGATTCAGCGCCGGCGGCCTGGGCGCCCTGGCGGTGACGGTGGCGGTGGCCAGCGTCACCGATCTGACCGACGGGACCATCGCCCGCCGCTTCGCGCATCCCTCGCGGCTGGGCGGGGGGCTGGACCCGGTGGTGGACGGGATCTTCTTCGGCGCGGTTGCGTTGGGGCTGGCCCTGGGCGGCGCGTATCCGCTCTGGCTGGCGGCGCTGGTGGTCGTGCGTTACCTGCTGCCGGCGCTGGTGGGCGGGCTGCTGGTGCTGGCGGGGCGGCGGCCGCGGCTCACGCACACCCTGTTCGGCCAGGTCTCGACGACGCTGATCGCGGTGCTTCTGGGCTGGGTGGCGCTGTTCCGGGGCCTGGGCCAGGACACGTCGCGGGTCGTGACCGCGGCCGAGATCGTGATCCCGCTCAGCGCGCTGGCGGTCTTCGCCAACCTGGCCTGGGCCAACCGAGGCGCGCTGCGCGGAGTGGACCCCCTGCCCGACGGGTAGAATCCCGGTGGCCGCGCTAGATGGGGGACTGGCGGTACCCTGCACCGGCAATCCGCCTCAGCCGGGTCGAATTCCCCCTCCGAGGCACGTCCCTTCGGGTCCGTCCGTGATGAACAGCGTTGAAGGCCGGGACCTGCGCAGCTCGGGTCTCCGAACCCCGTCAGGTCCGGAAGGAAGCAGCGGTAAGGAGGAAACCTGAGGGTGCCGCAGCCATCCGGGCCGGAGCTGCGACCCACGGCCACGCCGGGGGTGCCGCTGTCGACGAGGGGGTGCGCGGTCACCTCCGCCTGCCTACCCGGTCCATGAGCAACTACCAGACCCTCTACCGCAAGTACCGCTCGCAGACTTTCTCCGACCTGGTGGGGCAGGAGGCGGTTTCGCGCGCGCTCCAGGGCGCCATCGCCTCCGGCCGGGTCGCACACGCCTACCTGTTCAGCGGCTCGCGGGGGACGGGCAAGACCAGCTGCGCGCGGCTGCTCGCCAAGTCGGTCAACTGCCTGAACCGGGCCGAGGGATCGGCCGAGCCCTGCAACCGGTGCGACTCCTGCGTCCAGGTGGCGGCGGGTGCGGCGCTCGACCTGATCGAGATCGACGCCGCCTCCAACCGCGGCATCGACGAGATCCGCGACCTGCGCGAGAAGGTGCACTTGGCGCCGGCCCTGGGCCGCCGCAAGGTCTACATCGTGGACGAGGCGCACATGCTCACGACCGAGGCTTTCAACGCGCTCCTGAAGACCCTCGAGGAGCCGCCCGAGCACGTCGTCTTCATCCTCTGCACGACCGAGGCCCAGAAGATCCCGCTGACCGTGCTCGGCCGTTGCCAGCAGTTCGTCTTTCGCCGCTTCAACGACGAGCAGGTGATGGCGCGCCTGCGCCACATCGCGACCCTCGAAGAGGTCGAGGTCGAGCCGGAGGCGCTCCGGCTGATCGCGCGGGTGGCTCAGGGCTCGATGCGGGACGCGGTCGGCCTGCTCGACCAGCTGGTGCCGCTGGCCGGCGCCGGCGTGACCGTGGCCGGGGCTCGCGAGCTGCTGGGGATCGCCGACCCGGCCCAGGTCGACGCCCTCTTCGAGGCCGTCCTCGGCGGGCGGCCGACCGAGGCGCTGGACCGGCTCTCGGCGGTCTACGAGGCGGGCGGCGAGCTGCGGCAGGTGGTGCGCGGGATCATGGAGCGCTGCCGCGACCAGCTGGTGGACGCCATCGAGCGCCGCGACGCCGCGGGCCGGCAGCGCCTCTCGGGGGCGCTGGACGCGCTGCTCCACCTCGACGGCGAAGTCCGCCGCCACGCCGAGCCGCGTTTCCTGGTCGAAGCCACCCTGGTGAGGCTGGCGGTAGAGGTCTCCTCCCCGCTTGGCGGGGAGGTCCCTCCGGCGCAGCCGGAGGGGGTGGGGGACACGGTGAGCCCGGCGCCTGCGGCCCCCACGGGCGACCTCGCCGAGGGCTGGCGGCGGGTGCTCGACCAGCTCAGCGTGCAGGACCGGGCGCCCTTCCTGGCCGCGCGCCTGGCGCGGGAGGGCAGGCTGCTCGTCCTCGCCTTCGCCTACGCGTTCCACCACCAGAAGGCGCTCGAAGGGGCAGCCAAGCTGGAGCCGCTGGTGGCTGCCTGGCTGGGGGCGAGCGTGAAGGTCGAGTACCGCCTCCAGGAGGGCGCCGCCGCGGTGACCGGCACCGCGCTGCGCGCGACGGCGCCCGAGGAGAACGAGATGGTGCAGCGGGCGGTCCGCCAGCTGGAGGGTCGGGTCACGAAGGTGTCGGCCCCTAAGGTCAAGGAGTCACAGCCGTAATGCAGAACCCCATGAAGATGCTCAAGCAGGTGCAGCAGATGCAGGCGCGCGTCGCGCAGGTCCAGGCCGAGCTGGAGTCGGAGCAGGTGGAGGCCTCGGCCGGCGGCGGCGCCGTCAAGGCCGTGGTGACGGGGGCCCAGAAGGTGGTGTCGGTCACCATCGACCCCGACCTGGCCGGCGATCCCGAGATGCTCCAGGACCTGGTGGTGGCGGCCCTCAACGAGGCCCTCGACAAGTCGCGCGAGGTGGCCGCCCAGCGCATGCAGGCGGTGACCGCCGGCCTCGGCCTGCCGCCTGGCCTGATGGGATAGCCGCTTGCCCGACCTGCCCCGGGCCGTCGAGGACCTGATCCAGGAGCTCTCGCGCCTGCCGG
>Ga0207684_10001983_pt1 | contig 21097 bp, 21 predicted proteins | sample KBSK5501metaG_FD_184342 | JGI IMG/M metagenome (GOLD analysis project Ga0207684, IMG submission 184342) | Corn, switchgrass and miscanthus rhizosphere microbial communities from Kellogg Biological Station, Michigan, USA - KBS K5-50-1 metaG... | ecosystem: Host-associated > Plants > Roots >...
CTGGCAGAATCGTGAGTATCTTTTGCTCTGGCTCGGCCAGGCCGTCTCCTCGTTCGGCACACGCCTCACACAGTTTGCGTTCCCGCTAATGATGGTGGGATTGACACATTCTATCGCTGCGGCCGGGCTAGCCTAAGGTCTGGAGCAGCTTCCCTACGTCCTCTTCAGCCTGCCCGCCGGGGCACTGGTAGATCGCTGGCCGCGAAAACGCGTGCTGATCATCTGTACGCTCCGCCTGCTGCTGTGCGTGGCGAGCATCCCCCTGACGCTGCTGGCCAGCGGACAACTGCTGTTGCTTCTGCTCTACGGCATCGCCTTTAGCCTGGGAACGATCTCGCTCTTCTACGAGCTGGCCGAGCTGGCGGTGCTGGCGTGGGTGGTGCCAAAGGCGCAGCTTACCACAGCGGTGGCGCAGAACGAGTTTGTCTATAGCTCCTGCTCACTGCTTGGTCCAGCGCTGGGCAGCCTGCTCTTCAGCGTGGCGCGGCTGCTCCCTTTCATCGCGGACGCCGTTTCGTACATGGTATTGCTTGGCTCATTGCTGAACATACGCTCGCCCATGCAAGACAAAGGTAGCGCGATACACCGCCACCTGCTTGTGGAAGTGCGAGAGGGGCTACGCTGGTTGTGGTCCCAGAAGGTCATGCGCTCAGTGGTCTTGATCTCCAGCTATCTCACCTTTGTGATGGCGGCGAGCGTACTGGTGGTGCTGACGATTGTGCACCAGTTGCATAACACGCCCGTGCTCTACGGCCTCATTATCGCCGCCGGAGGCATCGGGAACTTGCTCGGCACGGCGCTCTGCCCACCTTTCCAGCGCCGCATGCGCTTTGGCACAGCGCTGGGCAGCACACTTGTCGTGTTCGTACTGTTCTGACCGCTCTTCGGCATCGTCACGACGCCCCTCCTGCTCGGAGCCGTCTTCGCGGGCATCGCCATCTTCGACTCGATGAGCGCTATCCTGATGAGCAGCTATCGCCTCTCCGTTGTACCAAATGCCCTGCAGGGCCGTGTGAGTGGCATCTACCGCCTGATGCTGTTCAGTATCCTCACGATCGGTCCCTCCGCGATTGGGCTGAGCCTCGAACATCTGGGAGTCCTGCCTACAGTGAGCATGGTATGGAGTGGCCTGCTCTTGCAGGCCGGGTTTATGTTGGCGAATCGGCAGATGCGACAGGCGATGTTGCCACATACCGTGGCATAACAAGATTCTTTCCACGTACCACCTTTTTCAGAGCGCAAAGATCCTTGAGTTTTAGCTCATGCGTGGGAGGGATTTTGGGTGAGGAAATGCCCTCGTTTCTGATACTCCATCGGAGCCACCTGGCTCAGATTGATTTAATGATACTCTCAAAGACGGGCTCTGTTACACCCTCCGTGAAAAATGATATTGTAGTACAATCTGCTTGATGGAAAGGATATTTCTCCTTAGATCAGCAAAATGCGCTCTTTGTTAAAATCGTCGTGGTGCTATCAGCAGATAGCCTCCATCGAGGATGTGGAGCTGAGATTTAAACAACAGTTCTTGTCAATATCTATCACGAAGTGCACCGATAGCTACGAGAAGAGATTACCGACCTGGACACCCAAACGTTGAATTGGACTCCCGGGCCAAAACGGAGCGCGAATTCTTCACCTTGGAGCTCGTCCCAAAAAACCACCTCAATCGGGATTGTTAGGGCTGGTCAGGAACTACGGAAACGAACGTGAGCATCTGGGACAGCTTCAGCTCACTAAGTAACTGTATAGCCGCAGACCTTAATAGAGATTGGCAGAAGCATAGGGATAGACACTGTGAGAGGAACGCCCTTCTCTATCAACTCCACTTATTGATACCGATAACTTGAGCTGCGCTCCTCAATGGCGATGATATAAAAACGTGCTGGATAGCACGATAAACTGCTACGCAGGCCAAACCGTTTATTAATAACCTTTGAGGAACGCAGCTCAAGTGGGTGATACTGACAGATGAAAGGAGAAAGGGTAATACATGCGACCACAAGAGCAAGTGTCTTTCACTGAACTGTGATGCATTATTGCCGTTTTGTGGCGAGCAGAAAGAATTAGATAGAGGAGTTCATACAGATGTGAGGAGGCCCCTCTATCTGTTAAGGAGAATCTACGGTGCAGCGAATGCTTACCAACGAAATCTGCCAGCATATGGCCTTATCTGCCCAATGTTATAGTCAGCGCCAGGCGGGGAAGTTCGTGCAGGAATGCTCCGCTCAAGCGCAGGGGTCACGCCCATGAAGCCGCGCCAGCGCAATCAAGATGGCAAACCTCAACGCTTGACGAGGGCTGTCACCCACATTCGGCTCATCGAGGTCAATCCGGGCAAGCTCGCCGCCCTCGATGACCTGGCCCCGGTCTACCTGTCTCTATGCCAGCAGTACGTCATCCTATTTTGCACAGATGCGTCCCCCGATAAATTTCACCCCCCTGTCTTTCCAACCCTTTTATCAGAACGCTGGCACCGGGTCGCCATCCAACAGGCATCAGGCATTGCCCAATCATGGCGAACCAACCGAGAGCAAGCTTACCAGGACTACGTGGACGATTTCCTGGAGTATCACGAGCAACAGGCTGAAGGCACCCTGAACGCACAGATGCAAGAGCCGGTCTGGACAGAGTGGGACGTTCCCACACTACGGCAGACGTGTATCCAGGCCAATGCGAATGTCGTTGTGCTCGAGCCGTCAAACGACTCGACCTTTGACTACTGGTTGAAGATCAGCACTCTGAAACTTCGCAAGCTACTGCTCGTCCCGGTCAAATTGTCCGATTATCACCGTAAGGCGCTTGAGGGGAAGACGATTAACGGCAGTGTGACGCTCAATAAGCGCGATGATGGGTGGTGGTTGACCCTCAGTTACGATGAGGTGATCATCGTGCACACCGAGCAGGATGCTGCAGTGGTTGGGATTGATGTGGGAGTAGCGAACTTCTTGACAACGAGCACGGGCAAGCTCTATGGCACGTTCAATGGGAAGCTACGGGAGCGGCAGAAGCGTGACCGTGAGAAGCGACGACGCAAAGCCAAACTCCGCAAGTGCCTGGAAAGAAAGGGTGCGCAGAAGCTTCCTTCTACCAGCAGCAAGATTGGGCAGAGACTTATCCGTCATGTCCGTCAGGAGATCAACCGGGCGGTGAATGAATGCTTCGCTGAACACGTCGGCATGCAGGTCGCCTATGAGCACCTTTCGGTTGCCACGATGAAGCACAAGGCCAGAGCGATGAATGCGTACATGCGTGCTGCCAATCTGTCACACATTCCCAAGCAGGTTGCCTGGAACGCTGCCAAACGAGGGGTGCGGGCAATAAAAGTCAAGAGTGCCTACTCTTCTCAAGAGTGCAGCGTGTGCCACTTTCCAGATCGCGCAAATCGTCCAGATCAGAAAACATTCTCTTGTGTTGCATGTGGCTTCCAGACACATGCCGATCTCAATGCTGCCACGAATATCGAGCGTCGAGCAGGCGATGCCGCATTACAGGCATGCAGGGATAAAAGAGAAGTGAAAGCCTTGCTGTTAGAGCGGCATCAGGCATGGAAGACACACAACGGTTGCCCGTAGTGCAACCGCCCGCCCAGTTCGTTCGTCAACGGGCGTAGGTTAAGGCGAAGGTTTGGTCAAATGAGGATATTTGTCCAGATTGTTAGCAACTATAGGAAAAAAGCACCCTCTCGATATCCCTTCGCGTATCCATTCGTTCTACAAACGAAGGTAATATTCATTTTCCTTCAACAGAGTCAGGTGTAACTATATCGTAGTATAAAGCATTCTAAATAAACGTCGTTTGGAATTTATCAGCATCAAGTTGATGCAGGTATAACCTGAAGCTGTAGTATGATAGTTGCGAGCAAAAATTATGAATCGCTGTCGTCAGTGTAAAACCGAGCTTACTGAGCAAGCTCATTTTTGTAATATGTGTGGACTACCCCAGAATACCACACCTGCTCGAGCACCTGGCCTCATTCGCCCCGTTACTCCAAAATCCTCTACTCGTACTGTTATCCCTTCTCGACCAGACTCTGCTAGACCAACAATATCAAAACAACAGTCAAAACAAATATCACCAGCTCCTGCTTACCCAATACCTGTTCCACCAACTAAAGTATCTGCGTCTACAAAACAACAAACTCAACAGCGTTCAAGCTCTTCGTTCACACAGTCAGGCGTGCGCAGCCAGGCTCAACAGCAGATGGCCTTACTAGCAACGCAGCAGAATCAGGTATATTCTCAACCAAAAGTGAACGGAAAAAGAGCGCAGAGCCTCCCACAAGAGCAAAACGCTCAAGTTCAAAAAACTCCTGTTGCTCCCTCAAGTCAGGAATCATCTAAGTACGACCTCGAGGAGATGCCAACAAGCGGCTTATCTTCAGTGTACGCCAATGGAAGGAATGGTGTTACTGATACTCCAACCATGGATTTACTCAGTCCCGCTAGTTTTATCGCTACCAGCAAAGCAGCAGAACACTGGCGTAAGAGCTGGCGCGATCGACAGTACGCTGAAGCAGGACCAGCCGAAAATGTTTCAAGAGGTCAAGCTTCTGTACCTATGCCACTTACGACAATGGAGCAGAGCTTTGCGCGCATGCACGCCATTCAAAGAAACGATAAAAAACAAGGGAAACACTCAGTAAACTTTAGCATATGGATTACTATATTTTTGATGATTTGTTTAATCATAGGTCTTGGCGCCTACATTTTAGTCAGCTATCTACCTAACTCTCTGTTCGGTGTAACCCATGTCACGTCTCCAACAAACACGATACAACCTACATTAGCCGTAGTCGGAACAGCATCTCAAACTGTCAGGATAGGCCAGCCAATCCATCTTCATGGAGAACATTTTGGCGTCGATCATACTATTATCTTCTTACGCGACACGGCTACGCCGATTGTCACTACTAGCGGTAATAACATCTCTATCCACACCGATAACCAGGGATCTTTTGACATTACAATTCCTATTGACAGTCATTGGACAATGGGTTCTCATTCTATTGAAGCTATGGATAAGAGCAGTAGCAAGTATGCCTTCCTGACATTACAAGTTATTCCTGCAGGGACTCCTACAACGACCAGCAAAGAATTCTCAGTATCATGGAATGGGAATCCCGCTACACTTCTTAAGTTCAAGGCTGCCATTGGGCAGGGAAATCCAGACCCACAGCGTATTACTATCACCAATACCAGCGGTTCGCCACTAGAGTGGACTGCTACGGCTTCTACAAATAATAATTTGAACTGGTTAATGATTAATGACAACAATACCTATGGTCAGTTGGCGGTCTCCCAGCCACATGTCATTTTAATAAGTGTGAACACAGTTGGCTTAAAAAGTGCACCTAAAAAGCCTTACTTGGGACAGGTTATCTTCACGATTAACAATAATCAACTGTTGACACTTCCTGTACAATTGCAAATAATAGATGCTACGCCCGAAATGGTCTTTAGTCCTAACCCAATCATTGCTCGAATTGGATTAGGAAATACTTGCCAACCCGGTGTGACTTTGACACTCATCAATTTAGGAACTGCAGCAATTAGCTGGTCGGTCAATCCTGATGATACCATCAAAGGCAATATTACGTTTGTTAATAATGGGCAGCCTTTGGAGTCAGGTACTTTATTGCCAGCAGGATCTCAATTGCCATCTGGTCAACCGGGTGATACCGTTGTCTCAACCTTGCAGTGTAATGGCATCCAGGTTGGGCATCATTATCATGTTTCGATCTATGCTAATCAGATGTCCTGGTCAGAGTTCGTTATCATTCAGTGACAATTGTGGGTGTATACTTTCTTATGACATCATCATTTGCTTTTCAACACAGGAGGATTTCGTAACTCATGAACAATCCAACCTTTCTCGCACTCTTTAGTCTTGTTTTTATCCTCCTTGGAAGTTACAACGTATTCACAGGTTCTAAACGCATCCGGGAAGCACGCGCACGCGGCGTCTCTCTCTCCTGGTATAAACAGATTAATATCCTGACAGGTGTCGAATACATCCTCCTGGCTCTTGTATTTATTGTTAGTTCAGCTAACAGAAATAATGCGATACCCAAGACATTCGATGTAATCATTGTCCCGCTTTACATAGTTTTGTTGCTAGCAGCTGCCATTCTCGCGGGACTTGTCATTCGCCAGGGCATTATAAATGCTCGCACCATTCGTGCCCAATCTCGTACTTCCTCAACTATAAAAAGCAACGGCACAAGCACCATCGCCAAACAAGTAGGTGATGAGGAGGATACCGAGCAGCAAGCTGCAAACCTGGAACGGCGCCGAGAGCGACGCCGCAATGCTGCCGCTGCCCGTCGGCGTCGCGCAGGAAAAGCCTAGAACCAGCTATTCTGGACCTCTCCTAACATTCCTTTTACATTTTGCATTTGTTCCCACGCTGCCCGTACGCACTGTTTTAACAAGAGGATATTTGTCAGCGGACCAACACCACCAGGGGTAGGCGTAATGGCTCCCGCTACTTCGCTCACTGGGGTGAAATCAACATCTCCTACAATACCACCCCCAGGTAATTCATTGATACCAACATCGATTACAATTGCGCCTGGACGTACCATATCCGCAGTTATCATATGAGCATGTCCAGCTGCCGCTACAAGCACATCTGCCTGGCGAGTAAAGCCAGCTAAATCGACAGTATGTGAATGACTTACCGTCACTGTAGCGTTCTTTTGCAGCAGAAGCATCGTTAGTGGTTTACCCACAATATTACTTCGAGAAATGATGACAGCTCTTTTACCCTCAAGAGAGGCTTGAGTGCGCTGAAGAATCTCCATCACAGCAGCTACGGTCGCAGGTAAAAAACTAGGTAGACCGAGAAAGAGATTTCCAGCGCTGCGTGGACTGATCCCATCGATATCCTTACTCGAGCTGATCGTATCGGCTACCATTTTTTGGGATAAGTGTCCTGGCAAGGGCATCTGCACAATGATACCTTGAACTGTTTCATCACAATTCAATTTCATTAAATTTGCTTGTAGCTCATCAGGTGAAATACGTGTAGGAAACTGATCCAGCCTTGCCTTGACACCAATCTCTTCGGCAACCCTCAGAATCGCTTTGCTGTATACACCCGAAGCTGCATCACCACCAACACGCACAATAACCAGGCCCGGCGGTCTGCCCTGCTCATGCACATATTTTTCGATGTCTGCTCGCAACTCGGCTTTGATCTCTGCTCCAATTGCACGCCCATCCAAAATTGTTGACGTCACATTCTACCCCCCACTATATTTGTAACCCGCTGGACACCCCCTGCAATGATCGCTAACGCTGTGTTCAGACGATCTGCTAATTCTGCAACCAACTTATCATCCTTCATTGTCCGCAAATTGATACGTACCATGAAAGCCGCACCTTCGCCAGCGCTTGAAGCCAGGATCGCCCCAGTAGAGACGTCGCTAAGCACTGTAGTATTACCAATCTCAGCAATCCGTTGACAACACTGGATCAACTCGGCGGCGCATTCAGCCACCTCAAGTGGCACTAACGCTGCTTCGATGAGCTGCTTCTGGATCGCGTCTGTACGAGACTCACGCTCTTCGTTCGTCTCACGTGGCAACCTATAGCTTGCCGAGAGATTCCCATAAGCTTTGATATCCTCCTGCATTAGTTGCTGAAATCGACTGCGCAGAGATTCGGTCCTTCGGAGGAGTTCTTCTATTTCCTGCTGCACACTTGCATATGCCTGCTTACCCATCGTAAGCCGGCAAACCATGCTAGCGAGTGCTGCCCCCATCGCACCACTCAGAGCAACAGTGGAACCTCCTCCAGGAGTCGGCTGCGCAGATGCCAGGTCATCCAGGTAACGTTGTAGCGTCTCATCAATATACATATTCATTCGTCTTCCATCATAGGGTCACAATTGACACTATCTTCACTAAATTTCATTCCACCGCCATTCTAGCACCTGAGCAAACAACTCGTCGAATTTCTTAAATTTTGCGATCTTAGATTAACTTGGAATAGATGCTTGTTGTGGATTCACATTCCCAACATAAGCACATTCGCTATAAAGCGGGCACTTAGCGCACTCAGGGCGTCGTGCATGACAAATTTTCCGTCCATGTCGGATCAGGTTTACATGCAGTGGGTACACCCATTGCGGCGGCGTAATTTTTGCGAAAACGGTGTGAGCTTGTTCAACTGACACCTTAGGCCCAATTAACCCTAGACGATGAGATGTCCTATACACATGAGTATCAACAGGCATGACGGGGCGATTAAGGTTGAACATGAGTACGCATGCTGCCGTTTTAGGACCTACTCCTGGCATACTCCGTAGAAAGTGCCAGGCATCTTCCGAAGTACGTCTTGTCAGTTCATCGTAGAAATAATCCGAGAGTGATTTTCTCCCTCCCTGTTCCTGCTGCAGTTCCGTCAATAAAAGCAAAACATCCTGAATGCGACGAGCCTTGATATTGGCGAGCCCACCGGAGCGTATAGCCTCTTCTATCAGATACATAGGCGCATCACGGACATCTTCCCATGTCGGAAATGGTGCGACCAGTTGCTTATAAGCACGATCTGAATTGATATCAGATGTATGTTGTGAAAGAACAGTGCCAACTAAACCTCCCAGAGGATCATAGTCGGGTTCGTTCTTTGGCTCACCATAGGTTCGTAAAAGTAATTCATACACTCTTACCAGGTGTTTAGTTGGTGTAATCGATATAGACATTCTAGATTCCTATCAGGTGATATGATTACGCACCGCTATTTTACCGTTGTCCGATTTATGGACATCCATGCCTCGGTTCCTGCTTCGCCGAGGGGAGTTTCACTGCCCCCGTCTGGGTGACAGCCAGCGCTCCCCTCTCCACAGGCGTTTGCCTTCCTGCCCAACTGGCAGTAGGTTGCCACGCTAGCGAGCCAGCGCAGCCAGGTTCAGGGCGGCATTCAAATCTCTGTCGATGCTGAGGCCGCACTCCCGTTTTTCGCACACGTAGATGCGCTCGGAGAGCTCCATCTCCTCTTTGACGTTGCCGCACGTCGGGTTGGAGCATTTTTTGGTCGAAGGGAAGAAGCGGTCTGCAAGCAGGAAGTCTTCCCCTTGCCACACACTCTTGTAGCCCATTTGCCGCCTGAACTCTCCCAGGCCCACATCGCTGATTGCAAGAGCCAGCTTGCGGTTCCGTTTCATCGCCTCCACATGGAGGTCTTCCAGCACCACCACCCGTGGACGAAGAGCAGCATCCGCCCAGGTGGCCTGCCTTAATATCCGCTTGATCCGCTTCTTCTTGATCTTTTGCGCTATCCTCTCTGCCAAGGGGGGCGCTTCCGTCGTCTGCGTTGCCCGAGATCGCTTGCCCTTCCTCGGTTTGACCTTGGCTTTCGGTTCTGGCAAGGTGGAAGCAATCTGGGCGCGCCGTGCGGCGCGCTCTTCTGGTGAGAGCCGGGCGCGGGTGAGACGACTGCTGGCCTGGTGGTGGGCATCGCGCCGGACGTGAGCGACGCGGGCGTACTTGCGTGCCAGACGCTGGCGGGCTTTGGCGCGATTTTGACTGCCCTTTGCTTTCCGCGAGAGGCGACGGTGCAAGCGCTTGAGTTGCTTGAGTTCTGAGCGCAAGGCTTTGGGATTCCCGATGGCGGTGCCATCGGACCCCATAGCCATCGCCTTGATTCCCAGGTCGACGCCCAGGGGAGCACCAGTGGCAGGTGGTGGGTCAGGCACGTCTTCTTCGACCTGAATGGACACAAACCAGCGGTTTGCCTCTTGGGAGACGGCTGCTGACAAGATATGGACGCCACTGGTCGGCAAGTAGCCGCATTCTTTGAGCCGAAGTTGACCCAACCGGGGCAAGTCGATGGCCTTCTCGTAGACGTGGATGGCACCCGTGAGCCGAAAACTGCCCAAGCCCTTACGTTTGGATTTGAATTTTGGATAGCCGACCTTGCCACGCCACCTGCCCTCTCTCTTCAATTGACAGCGGCGAAAGAAGTGGGAGAAGGCGTTATCGAGGTCACGCAGGGCTTCTTGCGGCGCACACTTGGACACTTCGTACATCCAGGGAAAGTCCGTCTGCTTGAGTGCGTTGAGTTCGCGATGGAGTTCCATCGCGGAGATGGAGCGTCCCGTCTGCGTGTACACCTCATGCTTGCGGGTAAGACCCCAATTGTAGGCGAATCTGGAGACGCCCGCATGCTTCTTGCAGAGCGTGATTTGCTCGTTATTCAAATCGAGTTCCGTGCGGTAGCCCCGCGTAATCTGCATACTCTCTTCTCCACAAAAAGCGCTCTACCACACTCTTCTTTCCGATCTGGCAGGATGCGGAAGGTTCTGTGTGGAAATCCAGCCACCAAGAAAAACTGCATTCCCCCCTCGGCCGCTCTTCATCCACATACCCTTCAAGAGCCCATTCTACAATGGCGCCTAGTAAGAAATCAATGACATCTTCTTCCGTGACGGGACGACCTGGCTCATCCCCATAGAAATATCGGGAAACGCCATCTCCCATGCCATGCCCGAACGCGCTCCTGGTGACACTCAAGCGAGACAACTGCTGAAGTTCGGTTGCCATCGTACAGGTACTCCTTTCCCTTCCCAGAAGCCACCCAAACGTGCCGTGAACTTCTCTTAAATCTTACGTGTCTTGTGAAGCTTATTTTTACTGACTGTTGATGAACTCTCGTTGTTAGAGCAAACCATTTGTCAGTACTTGTCAATACAATGCTAAATGTTGCCTGGTTTAGGTCACATGCTCTAGGTAACCTACAAAATCACCGGTATAAATACCGAATCAATGTATTAAAGGAGCCTATGTATACGAATCTGCGGTCAAATGTATAATCTTTTGCTGAAGGAGAAGCTCACAGAAGACAAGGCAATGTTCTAAGTCAAACGCTAATCCGTATTAGTAGCGACAGCAAATATATGACTTCGCCAAACTGCTTGGGAATGTACCTGTCAGCTTATCTGAGCTTGCTCGACTTGCAGATTTCAGTGAACGTGCTCACAAGAGGTTGAGAGATGGATTTCGAGTTTCCTGACCAGTCGATGCGCGCGGCAACGAACCGGCCAATGCTAACCAGGGAAAGTAAAAAATCTGCGAACGAGATAGAAATCGCCAAGCGCAGATTTTAACAAGGAATGCTTTTGAGGAAATAGCTCAGTCCTCATCGATTCGTCTTACGAGCTCGCTTGAATGAATCAAGATCAGCGCGGCTAATCCTATAAACATGCTTTCCCCCACTACCCAGGTTTATAGCAGGTAATTCGCCGGTTTGTATCCACTTATAAACTGATCTGGGATGTACTTGTAGCTCTTCGGCAACTTGCTCAACAGTCAAATCTTTCCTATCACTAGACATACAATTGCCCTTCTTTAACAATTTCCTCGCACCTCTTGGCAGGGGAAGTGGCTTGATTATAATCTGCACTGGATGCATAGTCAATACATATAATGGTTGACAAATCACAGTGATTTACCTATAATTTATATAGATGCATATGGTTACTCTTGAATGCAGTCAAATTCATTAGCCGACGTGTGGCACGAGTCAAGCCACAGCAAGGAAGCTCGCATTATGGCAAAGCACGAGATGCTAGAGGTAGTCAATAATCAATTCGTCGATGATGATAATGCGTTTGCTGATGGGTTGCTGCCTTGAGTGAAAACTGTCCCATACAACGAGGTGCAGAACCCATCAATCGCATGAAGCCTACAAATCCCATAGTGCTGGGTCGCAACTGGAAAAGCTCTAATAAGACATTTACCTTAGATAAGGTAACAGATATCAATATCAATGAGAGAAAATGATCCGCTAAGACAAACTAACCAGACATATCAGATCTACGCACTTATTGACCCCCGAGAAAATATTACTCGCTATGTGGGTATGAGCAGAAATGCGCAAAGAAGGTTGTTTCAACATTTACTTGGTGATCAAGGAAACGAACAAAAGAATAATTGGCTGCTAGAGTTACTTGAAGAAGGTATTTACCCTATTTTACGCATTTTGGAAACGATAGACGCGGAAGAAGCTGATGCATATGCTATTGCATGTGAGAGAGAGCAATACTGGATAAGCGAATGTTTACGGTTAGATATGCCCCTTCTCAATATCAGCGTACGAGGCCGAAAGAAAAATCTTCGATTTCGCAGGCCGCACATTAAGTGGATCGAGAAAGAGCATTCTGAAGTCGAGGAATCGGCGCTTTCACTACGGGAGTTACGCGAATGGGCGGTTCTAACTCAGGAAGAATTGGCGCAATTAATGGGTGTCTCAATAACTACTGTTTCTCACTGGGAAACAGGGAATAAAATACCGCGCTCATCGAAAGTCCAGCAGTTAGCAGATGCACTTGACGTAACTACTCAAGAGGTTATTGCCGCTATCAAAAAAACTCGAACCATGAAAAAACAACGTTAGTTATTCCCCACCATTGAAGCAATTACGGGAATTAGCTATTCTGACACAAGCCGAATTAGCTGAGGAGCTAGGTGTTTCCTTCACGACGATTTCCCACTGGGAAACGGGGAGCAAACGACCAAGAGCCTCAAATATACGGAAGTTGGCAAAGGCATTAGGTGTCAGTCCCCAGGAGGTTCTCGCAGCCATCGCTGAAACGAGTTCCCAGCAGAAACAGTCTTGATAGCTTGACGTTCAGGGCTGTTCTCTTCTTGTTTCATTTTTTCCGCTCGTCGGTTGCTCTTCCTCCCGCCACAGATGCGTGCGGCCATGCTGGTGAACACTCTTGCAAAATCATTGACCAGATCATCATGGGTATCGGTGTGGAAGATTGCTTCAATGTGGCGTCCTTGCGCTTGGAGTAATGTGACATTGTAGTCGTACCCAAAGCGAGTTCCTCTGTCTTTGTGTTCAACGAGCATTGTTCGCTACTGATATCTGTAATTGATTTGAGAAATTTCGGGCGCATATCATTGACGTCAGAAGTAATTCTAATGATTTCTAATGCCAAACCGAACGTTGTGTGACGACGAGTTCCATCGACTCACCGAGGAGAAATGCGACTAACGGGATAGATTATTTCCCCAAAAGCTTGACCTAGCGGAAAGAGCCTGCTCCGTGATACGCTGGAAGGACTTGTATGTGAACGTGAGAAGGAGAATGAGTTGTCTGTTGATGACCTTATGCAGACCCGTCGTGCAGAGTATGAAACTCTCCTCCAACAGGTCCAGAGGGTGCTCAAAGCAGATCGGCGCATCGTTGCAGCCTGGCTCTTTGGCTCGGTAGGTCGCCACACCTCTGATGTCTTCAGTGATCTCGATGTGTGGGTAATCGTCAAGGATGAGTCTATCGAGACGATCAGTGCAGAGCGGCAGAGCTACGCGGCTCAGCTCAACCGTCCTGTCCTGCTGCTTGAATCCCCTGGAAACGCCCCAGCAGGAGGTGCATACCTGATGGCACTGTATCCTGGACAAGCGGGGGTGCATCAGGTGGATTGGTACTGGCAGCGACAAGCAGATGCGAGTCTACCTCGCCATGCGGTGCTGCTCTTCGACCGGGGAGGCATCCCCCAGGATACGCGACTAGAACAGTTCGATCCAGCAGGAACACCTGCGCCATTAACCCAACAAGAGCGTGCTGAGCAGGCTACCCAACTCAGTACCTTCTTTTGGGTGATGTGCAACATCGTGGTCAAGAGTATCCTCCGTCACCAGGCTTGGACAGTCGTGAGCCATCTGGAGGGATTACGAGGACTGGTGGATGGGATGAAGCGTCTAGTTCGCCTGAGCATGGTCCAAGAAGGCCGGGAGGAGTGGAGAACCGCCCTGCTTCCTCCTGTTCATCGCGATGAGCAGATGGCCATGCTTCCCGAGATTGCGCACGAGATGGGGCAACTGACAAGTGCCATCGAAAAGATCGGGGGGCAGGTTCCCTCGCGGCTATCCCGTACGTCTATGACTTCTTCGACCTGGCTGATGCCCTCATTCAGCAGGAAGAAAAAGGAGCAGCTGGCAGTGATCGCAAGAGCGATGGTTGAGTGTTGGGGCTTAGTGCATTTCCATCAAAGGTGTACTGATTCCTACTTTCTTCGCATACTGACACATTTCCATGTCTCTGTTTTACTATGAAATGTCCATAGGAGTTCACTGCATATACATTGAATTTTTACCCTCGATGTCGAATTGGAGCAAAGGCTAAACTTGAAAGCAACCATTACAATTTAACGTTGGACACAAACACTGATGTATAATTGACGTATGCTATACCTTCTACAGAGCTTTGTGAGCAGGCAAGTCCATACTTTCACGCGAGATACTCGTACATCCCGTATATTTCCACTGACATTCTAAGGAGACTCAATTATGATCGACCTGCGCAGTGACACAGTTACACTACCAACGCCTGCTATGCGTGAAGCTATGTATCACGCTGAAGTTGGCGACGATGTCTACCATGAGGACCCCACCATCAATCGCTTACAAGAAATGGCTGCGGAACGCCTGGGAAAAGAAGCAGCACTTTTTGTCCCCAGCGGTACAATGGGCAATGTTTCTGCCATCCTGGCTCATGCAGGACGCGGAGAAGCAGTCATTGTCGGGAACCAGTCACACATCTATCATTATGAGGTAGGAGGCGCGTCAACATTAGGGGGTTCACCAATGGTTGTTGTGCAAACTGATCCAGACGGGATGCTTGGTCCCTACGAAGTACAGATCAACATCTCGGACGGGAGCGACGAACATTCAGCACCATCCGCGCTACTCTGTATTGAAAATACCCATAACCGCTGCGGTGGCACCGTTTTGAGCGTAGAACAGGTCGAGCGACTTACCAGCCTAGCGCATAGTCATGGCTTGATGGTACACATGGATGGTGCACGTGTCTTCAATGCGACCATCGCGCTCGGCGTGCCAGCCAGTACGCTTGTCCGCACGGTCGATACTATTATGTTCTGCCTTTCCAAGGGACTCAGTGCACCTGTTGGCTCTATGTTGGTTGGAAGTCGTGATTTTATATACCGGGCACACCGTATGCGTAAATTGTTGGGAGGGGGTATGCGCCAGGCTGGTGTACTTGCAGCTGCTGGCATTGTCTCCTTAGAACAGATGGTGGACCGCCTTGCAGAAGATCACGAAACTAGCAAACAATTAGCCCATGGCCTAGCAGACTACCCACAGATAGACATCAATGTCGATCGTATAGTAACGAATATAGTGATGTTTTCCGCACGCAACTCCCAACAGGAGCCGCTAAGTGAAGCGGAAACCGAACAGTTCCTGGCAAAAGCAAGAGCACATGGCGTCTTGATGGGCCATATTGGGCAAGGGAAGATTCGTGCTGTCACACACTATGGTATCAATACCAGCGATATCACTACGGCGCTTATAGCTATCCGTAGAGCATTGATCGACCTACAGTTATAACGAATTCCAGTGCTAATCATGACTTTGATCGCGCTTCCCCTAGCTGAAGCTTCATCATGCGAAAAAAATGTCAATTCTAAAGACACAGTGTGATTGCCATAGCATATAATATAAGGTAGGCATGAATGGTCTTTTAACAATGCAGTTCGAGTATTAGGAGGGACACATCATGTACGATGACCGGTACACCAGAAGATACAACCGACGAATGAACCGTTACCGCAACCCGATGCGCGGACTTGCGACTGGCATTTTCTTCATTTTTCTGGCATTTGCTTTTTACTTCTCAAATTCTTTTAATAACTCGCACTTGTTTCTACCCATACTTTTCGCAGGGTTAGCATTTGTCTCTTTGTTTGGCGCTGCCAGTTCAGGCAACCCAAGAGGCATCTATGGTGGTTTATACCCCTTTGTTTGGTTATTGGGTCTGGCCCTCTGTTTCCTCATCGGCTTCTGGCCCTGGATACTCTTGCCGATTGGCGCTTGTTTGATTCTTGGAGCGCTCTACAATCCAATTACAACTGGACTTGCCAGTTCAGGCTTTATGGCAAATCAGCCTCCACCTCAGCAGTACCAGCAAACGAATCAACCTTATCAACCCTACGACCAGGGATATCAACCACCTCCACCGGCGCCCGGCACTTATCAAGAAGGGGGGCAACGGTATCAATATCCACCTCAGCCTAAACAACAGTATGACCAGCCGGAAGCAGAATCCGCTCAACAGCAGGAGTTACCACCCCAGCAGCAATAATCGGTTATATATTCTCCAAACTCGGTAAGATCATACTGTAGTATTGTATTTCACCAAGTTGAAAAACACGAAGAGGAGTAACACCACATGGCATTGAAGAATTTTGCCGGTGCAGTCGCCGTTATTACCGGCGGAGCAAGTGGCATCGGACTGGCTACGGCTCGTGCCCTCCACTCCAGAGGTGCATATATCGTTCTCGCAGATATCAACACACCTGGACTATTACAGGCAAGAGAGCAAATACGCCAGCACAATTCCGAAGCCCAGGGTCAAATCCTTACAATTACTACAGATGCTACCAACCAGACACACGTAGAGGAACTTATGCAGCAAACTATTGCTGCATTTGGACGCATTGACCTTGTAGTGACGAGCGCGGGTATTGGACGTGGAGGTTCAATCGACACATTCACAGCAAGCGATATGCAAACTATGATGAATATCAATTTCATGGGAACATATCACTGTGTACAGGCAGCGCTACCCGGCATGCGCCAGCAACATTCAGGCCATTTCGTCTTCCTCAGTTCGGTGGCGGGTAAAATTGGCGTTCCTTTGCTCTCCGCATATTGCGCTAGTAAGTGGGCAGTGAGAGGCTTCTCTTCAGCGTTACGAGCAGAATTGCACGGAACAGGGATCGGCATCACAACGGTCTATCCTGCCTGGGTGGATACCCCAATGGTTAAACAAGAGGAAAACTCCCTGCACGTGATGGATTTACAGGTAATGCTTACACCGGAACAGGTTGCATCTGAAATTTTGCAGGCTGTAACAGAGGATCGACGCGATCTCACCCTAGCTCCCAATCCCGATATAGCATTCATGCTACAAGTATACAAAGATGACCCTGACAAAGCTGAAATGCTGGCTGGAGAATCTTACTATAGGCGAGCAACCAGGTCAGTCAAACGACAGGCCACACAGGGATCACAACAATGAAATCGGCTTCGACCTACCAGCACGGGGAATGCGAACAATCATCCCTCGTCTACCTGTAAACCTCCGCGTATTAGCGATCACAAGGCATCTCATACGGGAAACTGTTGAACAACCCACTCCAATGTAGTGGGGACATTCACGTCGCCCTAGTGGTGGAATTATTCATAATATCTAGCATCTCTGCAAAGATGCTGAACAGCCAGCCCGGTGCTAAAGAGAGATGTAAGATAGTACTAATGTGAAATTGCACTGGAGACAAAAAACGCCAGCACGATTAACCAGCTAATGATAAAAGCAAACAGAACACGGAGCGCCACACTCGAAAAAGACAAGGTACGATGCTGATTTTTGATTAGAGTGGAGATTCCATTTGTTAACATACATTTTCTCCGTCTATACCATGATTTCTACCCTATTACAGTACCTTTCATCACATATAACGGCTCAGGTAGCTGTAGTTAACAAATCGAATACAAGTGGGAAGGATACAAAGTAGGCGAAGCTTTTACTTACAGCCCTTTTCTGCTTTTCTTCAGACACTCGTCACATTCGCAACTGGCACGTAATTTCTCATAGGTATAAATTCCGGTTTTATGCCCATCTTCCCAGATGGGTGTCAAACCGTAGCGACCTACAGGTTGTACATCAACCAGTGTTGTCTCTTCAACACTTAAACTTTGTTTATTCTGCAACATGCCAGGCTGACTCCCTTCACCAGCGCACCAGGCACAAGGACAGGCCCAACGAAGTGCTTCCCAACTATGAACACTTTCATGCTCATCAGTCCAGGTCAAAGTAAGCTGCCTTTTCTCTTCATCAAGCAAAAACGATGTTGGAGATGGATGTGTATATTGGGGCATTTATTTCATTACCTTTTGATGAATAACTGACGGAAGCCATTCAGTTCAAAGCAAAGCGTGTGCTGAAGTCGTAAGCTTCAATTTTAACAACAATAATTCTATTATATGCTCTCTCAGTATGTACGTCTATATTTTTGTCATATTGCCTGAGTACAGACACTTCGACTGTTACTATCACAAGCATTTTCCCGTCTTACGAAGTAGATTAACGTAAACTTGCCTTAAGTTACTAAAATTCGTCTATTAACCTGCTACCTATTTTGTTTTGAATAAACATCTTCAATCTGAACGTATTCGTCATACGGAGTCATAGTCTTAATAGAAAGGCTGACGACAAGGGGAAACCACTATGGTGTTCATATTTATAACTGCTGGGATAATTAGCCTGTTGGCTGCCACAATAGGAGTCTTGATAGCTTTTAAGATACAATCTCGTATATTACGCAATACTGGACTAGAGCATGAAGCATGGCAAGTCGCACAGGAAGTTCACCAAAGCGTCTGGGAAGGAGAACAAAGAAAGCAGGCGCTTGAACTAGAGCAGGAGCTTACCAGGCAAGTACAACAGATTCAAGAAGCATGGCAGAGGTGGGAAGTCCATGATGCACAGCGATTAGCAAAGTTGACATTAGAACAGAAACTTGCTTCTCTTCCTCACATTGAGGACGTACCAGTTCCATTGATTGAGTACACTAAACCGGAGCAAACCGGTCCCTATAGTTCAAACTCACAACCTCCTTCATTTTTTAAAACCAATCTGAGCGGACGAGACCTATCCCATCGCTACCTCGAACAGGCGGATTTGCGTGAAGCACGACTAGAAAATGCTAATTTCTATATGGCCGATCTCGCCAGAGCGAGTCTAACCGGTGCTAACCTCGCTGGTGCTAACCTTGCTGGCGCTAATCTTACAGGGGCAGACTTGCGTGATGCAATATTGAGCGGCGCTAATATGCTCGTTGCAGATTTGAATGGCGCCATCCTTAACGGAGCCAATTTACATGATACGCATAATTTGACTCGTGAACAAATCAACTCAGCTATTTATAACCGTGATACGCAAATCGACTTTGAATTTGATGCAACTCTTCCACGCATTGCAAATGTTGACCTCACAAACCTGAAACCATCGTCTGAACCAGCTCCAAAAGACATTGACACAAGCATTCCTATTTCGAGATACAAGAGCAATGCGCGAACAAAGGCGAAAAAAGTGGTTTCGAAAAATTCACCCTAATATGGATGCGAACATCTCTGTGCTACCTCTTTTGTGCTATACTACCACCATTATGAAAGGTGGTTGGGTAGATAGTAATTGCAAAGAGGAAGAGTATGACAGGACAACATTTGCCACTCACAGGTAAAATTGCGTTAGTAACGGGGAGCAGTCAGGGCATTGGTAGAGCAACGGCCTTACGTCTTGCGCAATCTGGAGCCGACATTGTCATTAACTACCGCAACAAAGTCAGTGCAGCAGAAGAGGTAAAAGCCAATATTGAAGAAATGGGAAGACGTTGTGTTGCAACCCAGGCTGATGTCAGCCAGGAAGAAGATGTCACACGTCTCTTCACTGAGGCTAGCGAGTCCCTCGGACCTATCACAATCCTAGTAAACAATGCGGGCACGACACGCGATAAGCTCATTCTCCAAATGTCACTCGCAGACTTTGAGTATGTTGTCGATACCAATTTACGCTCAGCTTTCCTTTGCACAAAGACTGCGTTGCGCGGCATGATGAGGGCTCGTTGGGGTCGTATAGTAAATGTCTCCTCACCCGCTGCATTACTTGGCAGCGCCGGACAGGCGAATTATGCTGCTTCGAAGGCTGCCATTCTCGCTTTAACTCTTAGTACCGCCAGGGAAATGGCCAGCCGCAACATTACAGCTAATGCCATTGCCCCTGGTTTCATCCCAACAGAACTCACTTCAACCCTTACCGAGCAACAACGCAAATATTTGCTTGATAACACGCCAATTGGCCGTTTTGGACAGCCTGAAGAGATCGCAGCGGCTATCAATTTCTTATGCTTGCCGGAAGCAGCCTATATCACAGGTCAGATTCTTTGTGTTGATGGTGGCATGGCAATGCGCATCTAATGAAAACAAGAATGAAAAATGAAACAAAAAGGGGGCAGTTCTTCTCTAAATTTGTAGCTCTGGTGATCTTAATAAGGAGACTGCACCTATGAAAATGATCGAAACGGAAGAAACCAACAAATTTTCCTTTGAAGCATTTGCGTCACACAAATTTTACACTGAAGTCAACCGCTCACTTGTTTGGCATGCGCTCAACTCCATCGCCTCACATCCACCGGGCACACTTTTGACAATCGTCGACATGGCCTGCGGAACTGGAGCTGTCACACGGCTTATCACCGAAGAACTGGTAAAACAGGGACGCCAGGCACATATTATTGGTGTCGATCCTTCGGCAGAGGCCCTGCACCGGGCACAGAGGAGTATGGAAGAGATTCAGGCAAATGGGATAGAGATGAAAGTTAATTTCATCCAGGGTGAGACTTCCGATCTTCCCCATATCGTCCAGAAAGCAGACGCGGCTTTCTTTTGTAACGCAATTCACCTCCTCCCTGATAAACTCTCTGCATTCAGACTCATAGCTAGCATTCTTGCTCCTGATGGCATATTTGCGTGTAACAGCGCCTTTTACAATGGAACGTATGTTGAGGGAACCGAACGTTTCTATCGCCTCTGGATACGGCGCGCGGTTGGCTGGATGCGCAAAGAGCACCCGGAAGTACATTTATCACGCGAGGCAAAAGCAATGGCCATGCAGCAGCTTGATCGGGAGGGATATATTTACCTTCTGAGAGAGGGAGGATTCCGCCATATAGATGCTGTTGAGGAACAGGCTATGATGACTATGGATTCTTACAGAGATATTGGACAATACTGGCTCTTCATTGAGGGTGCTCTGCCAGGAATCCCATTAGCTCTTGGAGCAGAGGCGCTTGGAATCTCGGCTTACCAGGCTGGCGAAGAACTCGGTTTGAAGAAGGTCCCACGTAACTGGCTACAGATTATAGCTCACAAAATGTAATTGATCCGCTTGAAAAGCTCAAAAAAATGCAACCGAAAGTGCGACTCTATGCTACAATGTGTAAAGAGTCGCACTTTCGATTTCGTAAACTATTATCTGATCCACCTTCAAACCAAGTTCTTCGC
>Ga0207684_10001984_pt1 | contig 21096 bp, 20 predicted proteins | sample KBSK5501metaG_FD_184342 | JGI IMG/M metagenome (GOLD analysis project Ga0207684, IMG submission 184342) | Corn, switchgrass and miscanthus rhizosphere microbial communities from Kellogg Biological Station, Michigan, USA - KBS K5-50-1 metaG... | ecosystem: Host-associated > Plants > Roots >...
GAGCGTCCGCGCCCAGCGAGTAGGCGAGCGCGAAAACCGGGACAAACAGCACACTGAACGGCTCGCCCGCGGCTGATCCCGCCACCCCGGTCACGCCGATCAGGACGGCGGCGGTGGCTGCGGCCCACCGGGGATGAGCGCGCCGCACGATGAGGCAGCCGCAGATCCCGGCGGCGCCGGCCGCGAAGAGCAGGTCACGCCCGCCGCTCAGCAGGCCTGCCGCCGCGTCGAAGGACAGCAGGAACACGGCAAGGGCGAGGGCCAGTATGGTGTCGCCGCGCCAGCTGTCGGCCACCCGCCAGAGCCGGCCCAGGACGTCAGGCATGGCCGGCGGCCAGCGGGAGCCGCACGAGCGCGTCACAGCGGCCGGAGCTGGTGTCGATCCGCAGCGTGCCGCCCAGCAGCGCGGCCCGCTCGCGCGCGGCGGCGAACGCCGCAGCCGGATCCGGCTGCCGGCCCGGCGGGCCGGCCACGCGCAGTTCCAGGGCGTCGGGACCGAAGCGCACCCGCACGTCGATGTGGGCCTCGGGGGCGTCGTCCAGGGCGGTCAAAAGATGCTCCACGATGCGGTATCCCGATAGCTCCAGACCTGCGGGCAGCGCCCGCGGGCTGCCCTCGACGGTCAGCCGGGCGTCGGCGCTGGTGGCGCGCTCCAGCAGGCCGCCGAGCTGGGCGAGCACCGGCTGCGGCGCGGTCGGGGCTTCCTCCCGGAGGGTGCCCACGACGTCGCGCATCTGCGACAGCGTGGCCCGCCCGCTGCTCTCGACGGTGGCGAAGGCGCCACGCGCCCCGTCCGGGTCGCGGTCAACCAGCTCGCGTCCCGCGGCCGCGGCCTGGGCCATCGCCATGATCCGGACGTGCAGGAAGCCGTCGAGACCCTCGGCGACCCGGGCCCGGTCGGCCGTCACCGCGAGCCGCGCCGTCTGCTCCCGCTGCGCGCGGAGCTCCGCGTTGCGCTGCCTCAGTTCCGCCGCCGTCAGACTGCGCGATCGCGCCAGCCGCCCGGCAAGGCAGAAGCCCGCCACGATGGGCAGCCCGCCGGCCAGGAAGCCCGGGCCGAGCACCGGGTCGAAGAACGCCTGAGCGGTCACCGCGCCCAGGGCGAGCATCGTTGCGGCGGCCAGCCTGCGGCCCGTGCACCGGGTCCCGGTGAAGAACGCGATCGCGAAGACCGCGGGCAGCGCCGCGGCGCAGCGCACCATCGGGCCGAACAGCAGCCCGTTCAGCGGCGCGGCCGCGGCCACCGCCGCCGCGGCCGCGAGCGGCGCCCGGCGCTGCCACGCCACGGGCAGCGTCATGGCCAGCGCGCCCGCGGCCGCCACCGCGCCTCCGTGCGGGTACCCGGTTTTCAGCACGCCGCTGGCCAGGCCGATAGCAACCAGGCTCAGCAGCCCCGCGAGCAGAACGTCGCCGCGGCCGACCTCGCGCAAGCCCCACACGGGCCGCCACAGCCAGCCGCCCAGGCTCATCCGGTTCACGGCCGGCCCCCTTGCGCTGACGATCCATTGTCGCCGCGGCCAGGCCGCCGGCGCTAGCCTCCCTCGGAGACCCACAGTCACAAGCTAGGCACGACCCGCCGCCCGGGCGTCCTTCCTGAGGACGACGTTCCGGCGAGACCATCCCCCGCCAGAGGGAGGCCGCCCTGGAGGCTGCCCGGCTAGCATGGTCACCGGTCAACCTGCGAGGGGCCAGGCGAGATGCCGTGACCAGCACCCCGGGCGCGCCGGGCAGCCGGCCGATCTCTGTTGTCGTCGCCGACGACCAGCGGCTGGTCCGGGCGGGGTTTCGCGTCATCCTGGCCGGTGAGCCGGGCATCGACGTGGTCGGCGAGGCCGCCGACGGCCGGGAGGCCATCGAGGTTGTGCGCGCGCTGGCTCCGGCCGTCGTGCTGATGGACATCCGGATGCCGAACATGGACGGGCTGACCGCGGCCAGGCGCATTCTCGGCCACTCAGCCAGCCGGGTTCTCATCCTGACGACCTTCGACGCCGACGAGTACGTCTATGAGGCGCTCAAGATGGGCGCCAGCGGGTTCCTGCTGAAGGACGCGCCACCCGACCAGCTGGTGGGCGCGGTGCGGTGCGTCGCGGCCGGGGACGCGCTGATCGACCCGTCGATCACCAGGCGCCTGATCGGGCGGTTCGCCCGCGCGGCCCGCCCGGCGTCGTTCCTGCCAGCGCAGCTGAAGGAACTCACCGGGCGGGAACTGGACGTGCTGCGCCTGGTCGCCCGCGGACTGGCCAACGCCGAGATCGCGCAGGAACTGGTCGTGGAGGAGAGCACCGTCAAGACCCATGTCAGCCGGATCCTGATGAAGCTCGGGCTCCGCGACCGGGTGCAGGCCGTCGTGCTCGCCTACGAGTGCGGGTTCGTGGTCCCGGACGAGCGCCCCTGACCACCTCGCGCCCGCCCGGCAGCGATCTGCGTCAACACGGGCGTGACGACCGCGGATCACCCGGGGAGCGGCGCGCGCTGGTTCGCGCCGGTGAGACGGCTAGACACCGAAGCCCCCCGCGGCGGAAGGTCCCACTCGTCATCGGGCGTGCGCACGATGGCACGGGCCGCCACCGCGCAGCCCACGGCGAGCAGGCCGAACGCGGCCACGTCCAGACCGCGGCTGCCGATGGTGTGCGCGGCCAGGTGCCCGAAGTCACCCGCGACGATCGCCGACGCGGCCCACAGCCGCACTGTAAGGACACGCCACAACGCGATGCCCAGCAATGCGGTCCCCGCCAGGTGGCCCACGACGAAGATCAGCGTCATGATCCTGATCGCCGGGTTCGCCATGAAGTGGCTCCAGACCGCGGCACTGCCGCCGCGGGCCGCCAGCTCATACATCAGGGCATCCCCGGCCCAAATGAACGCCACAGCCTCCCAGCCGACCAGCGCGAGCACGCACCCGGCACCCGCTAGCACGGGTGCACCGCGAACGCTGAGCCGGTACAGGCCCAGCACGAAGAACGGCAGCACCAGAGGGAGAGCCACTGCCACGGCCAGCTCGGCCCGCGCTTCGCCGAGATGAGCCTGAAACGCGGCGAAGGTCTGCCGCGCATTCGTTTCTGTCACCGATGGCACGAGCGCGCGCGCCGCGCCGGCCAGGAGCGGCGCGGCCACAACACAGACGGCGGTAGCGGCTCTGCGGACCGCCCGCGGGCCGGCGGGATTGGTCGTGGTCATGGCACTGCCCTCCTGAGCGAAACGGGCCCGTGTCTTCAGTTCCGGCCCATCGGCCCGACGGTAGATCAGCACCTGGAAGCTCCTCGCCGGCCTGCGGAACGAACCTTCCGCCGCCCACTCCCTCCGCAGAGGGACAAGGGCAAGCCAACACAGGGGCCTGACCCGAGCGAGGCTAAGCCGCCCCGGCGCCGGCACTGGCATGGTCCCGCTCCAGGAGGAGGCGAGCAGCATGAGTATCCGCCGTCCGACGGATGTGTCGGCCGGCCCGTGACAGCCGAGACTGATCGCGCGCAGCGCGGCGGAGTACCACCCGCCACGGCGCACGGGGCAGCACGAGCGGCCGGGTGACCGGGCGAGAAAGGACCAGTCAGCGATGAGCGCCACGACGGAAACCGCCGGGCTATCCCGGCGGGGCGTATCACAGGTCATCAGGTATGGCGACGATGGGCAGATGGCAGCTGGACGAGCAGCTAAACCAGGTCCGATGGCCGGGCCCTCACACTTTCACCTACCGGTGCTGGCTGCTCCTCCTCCCTACGGGTTCGCAGTGCCCGCTGTCCGGGCCGTGACGCCAGGCGGGGTACAGACCGGAGAGGCCGATCGAGGAACCGGTGCTTATTGACAAGCCAGCAGCTTGGCGGGTACATGGCCATAGCACGGTTGTGGGTTAGCCATGATCTGGCCCGCTTCCGACGGTTGCTTCAGAGGAGGCATCATGGCTGAGGCGACCATTGACCCGGTACTGGCGGAACTCAGCCCCATCCGGGCGGACCTGGGCATGATCTTGGTGCGGTCGGCGCAGCGGTTCGGATCCAAGCAGGCCCTGATCGCCGGCGGCCGGACTCTGACCTACCGGGCGCTGCATGAGCTGTGCGACCGGGTGGCCGGTGGCCTGCATGCGCTTGGCGTGCGGCCTGGCGACCGCGTCTCGCTGTATTCGCCCAACCGGTGGGAGTGGGTGGTCGCCTACCATGCAGCGCTGCGGGCGGGGGCCGTCGTCAACCCGATCAACGTGATGCTCACCCCAGAAGAAGTGGCCTTTGTTCTCAATGACTGCGGCGCAGCAGCGATCCTCGCCGCTGGGGAGAAGGCCGAAGTGATCCTCAGCCTCACCCGGGATTTGCCCACCCTGCGCCGGGTTATCAGCTTCGACCCCGTGGGCGGCGACGCCACCCCCTTCGAGGATCTGCTCAGCTGCCCCGCGGGGGCACCGGAGATACCCAGGCCAGCGCCGGCGGACCTGTCGACGATTGGTTACACATCCGGCACCACCGGTCACCCTAAAGGGGCGATGCAGTCGCATCGGGCCGTTTTCCTCAACACCGCGGCACTGTTCGCAGTCCAAACGCGGACCGATCGCGACGTGATGCTCAACGCTCTGCCTCTGCCCCATGTCTACGGCAACATCGTGATGAATGGCACCTTCATGGCCGGCGCCACGCTGGTGATGATGGAGCGCTTCAATGCAGCGATGGCTCTGGCTGAGATCCAGCGCCATCACGTGACGGTATTCGACGGTGTGCCGACCATGTACGCGATGATGCTCGCCGACCCGTCCCTGCCCGGCGCCGACCTGTCCTCGCTGCGGGTCTGCGCGGTGGGCGGCCAGACCATGCCGGTGGCGAAGATGGCCGAATGGGAGCGCCGGTCCCATGCGCCGCTGCTGGAGATCTGGGGGATGACTGAGCTGGGCGGCGCTGGCACCAGCAACTGCAGCTATATGCCCAACATCCATGGCTCGATCGGCTTCGCGCTCCCCGGCCTGGAGGCCCGGGTTGCCGCGCTCGAGAATGCGAGCGTCACGGTCGCCGACGGCGAGCCGGGCGAACTGATGGTCCGCGGGCCGCTGGTCATGCTCGGCTACTACGGCAACGACCAGGCGACACGCGCCGCGATCGAGCCCGACGGCTGGCTGCACACCGGCGACATCGCCACCCGTGACGACGAAGGGCACTACTTCATTGTCGACCGCAGGAAAGACCTGATCATTACTGGCGGGTTCAACGTCTACCCGGCCGAGATCGAACGCGTTGTCGCCTCCCATCCCGCGGTGGCGATGGTCGCCGTCGGCTCGGTGCCCGATGAGACCCTCGGTGAACTCGCCCGCGCCTACGTGGTGCTCCGCCCAGGCGCTACGGCAACCCAGACCCAGATCATCGAACACTGCCGGCCACACCTGGCCGCCTACAAGCTGCCCCGCTCAGTCCGGTTCGTGCCCGACCTGCCCAAGACATCGACCGGCAAGGTGATGCGCCGGGAACTGAAAACCCTCGACAACTGAGGTAATCACACGGCGCACCCTACGGCGCCCGCACCTCCGAACACGGCATCCGGCGCTGGCGCATGCGGCCATCTCGGCCGGGGTCGGCCAACCGCGCAGGTGATGACCCGGTCCACCCGGTCCATCGGCCAATCCGGGCTAACCTCAACCACCCGCGGGCGCCATGCCGGACTGCCAGGAGCCGGCAGGCCGAGCCTCACTCATGGCACCGGTTCGTGAGACTGCAGAACGCCCCAAATCTGGGGGGTATCTCTCTAGTCGGGGCGACCCGACTGAAGTTACAAGCTCCATCGTAATTCTCGCCCGTGCATACTCATAAGCCCTTTACATGATCAATCTGAGTGATGCCGAGGGCTCTGCTGCCCGCGCTAAACGCCGACTCGGCGCGCATGGGGGCTGCACCGCCCGTGCGGGCAGCCACGCGCAGATCGTCCTGGTCTGGAGCGGCAGGGACGCCGGTGCATAGCCCGTGCGCCAAAGGCCGGGCATGCGCCTATGTCCGCCAGTGTCACAGCTTGGAAACGACGGCAGACGGGAAGCTCTTGCGCGGCATCGGGATTTTCTCAATGCCACCCGGTATTACCAAGCAGTGCCAGGTGATCTTCACCGCGAAGCAGCCGCCCTCCCGCCCGCTCGCGGTGTGCTTGAATCGCATTGCTACCGGTTCGATGGCGATGCGGAGCATGTCGTCGCGCGCCGGGCAGTCGGGGAGCAACGACAACAGCTCGCGCGTGCCGCGATATGCGAACCATGGGAACCATGATGTCGGCTTCGTCGCGCAGCCAACTTCACCTTGCGGACTCTGCGGCGTGTCACGTGCAACGCGACTCACTCCCCGCAGCGAGTCGCCCGGAGATCTGCGTCTGGCGGGCTCTGCGCCAACCTGCCAACACGGGAGAACCGGGATGTATTTGGGGATACTGACACGATTCAGGGGGACCCATGGTCAAGAGGGCTTGGCAGAGCGTGTCGGTTGCGCCGCGAGAGTGGCGGACGAAGGAGGGTAAGCGCCCACGACCGCTTAAGATGCAGGGGATCACGGCCGATCCGGGTGGGACGCCCGGTGTTGCCTCGCCGACCTCCGACCGCTTCGACGGGGCGACGGTTGTCGGGCTCTACGCCGTCGTTGGTGACGCCGTTAGCACCGACTCGGTCCACAACGCGGGCGGCCCGTTCATCGTGAACGCCAACCTTGAGCTGCTGTTTGGGGCGACTTTTGGCTGACGGCCGTGAACCCATCGATGGCGGATATCGTCGATGCGGTCACGCGGATTCTTGCGTCGCCGTACCTCTCCGCGCTCGGGCAGTACGGGTTCCAGCAGCTGAACCTGCGGGGCAGCACCCTGGTTCGGCAGCCGGTGCCCGCTCCGCAGTTCAACGGCGACGACGTCAAGAACATGGTCTGGGACCTGATCGACAACAACACTTTTCCGGAGCCGGACGACCCGAACGGCCGGATCATCTATATGACCTTCGCGCCGGACGGCACGCAATACAGCGGTGACGGCGTCCCCGGCGCCCGCGGGGCGCACGGCAATGCCGACGACACCGACGTGCTCGTCGATGTTGATCACGCCTGGGTCGCCTGGAGCAACTACGGCGACCTCGACTACATCGTCGACATCTTCACCCACGAGCTGGTGGAGACGATCACTGAGCCGATCACTGAGCTGGGGCCGTTTAACCAGCAAGCCTGGGTGATGAACCGGACGATCAACGGCGGTAACGAAATCGGCAACGCGTGCAACAACACTGCCGACCGGCTCGACGGGCTGCTTGTGCAGGCGTACTGGTCAGAGCAGGACAAGGCGTGCGTGATTCCCTGGCACAGCTTCTCGGCTCGCCTTAACTCGTCGACCGACACGCTCGACACGACGACGATCGCAAGCGACACCGCTCCGGCAGATACCGGGCCATGCAAGCCACCCTCGCCGTACACCTGGTACGTCAAGCAGCACCACCAGCAGGTGACCTTTAGCGCGACTACGCAAGGGCTCGACCCGCCCATCTTCGCATGGAAGGTTGGCGGGCAGCCCGTCGCTGGCACCGGCTCGGTCGCTGTCACGGTCGATGCCGACCACCCGGACAAGGATGGCCCACACACAGCGAGCGCGCCCGTCACGGTTCGTTTCGAGGAGGCGGGCCAGACCTTGCGGCTGTTCAACGACCCGGCCGACGGCAGCTACACCGCCGACGTCACGGTGGCTATCAGCGACGGGCGTGGCGCCGGAAGCACGCGAAGCACCCGCGTTCTCAAATGCAGCGCCGTATTCACCGGTCAGGAATTCGTCTGGGAAGACCAGTACTACAAGGACCGCGACGCCTGCTGCGCTGACGGGGGACTCGCCGTGCCCTCGCCGGTCGTACGCCACCACGGTCACCGGCGGCGCCAAGCGCTCGGCTACCTGGTGCCAGCCGCGCCGGTCGGCGACCCCTCATGCAACAGCACCACAAGCGGGGCGCTCCCCGGCCAGCGCTCGCCGGCCAGATCGCAGCCCTCGCGTGCGACAGTGAACCGCTCGCTCATCAGCGCCATCCTGGTCGGCGCAGTCCGGCGGCGGCAAACCATTACGCGCAACGCCAAAACCAGCCGGCCACCGGCTGGCCGTCGGCGCAGGTGGACGGCGATCGGATAGTTTGCGCTCGTGGTGGCGCTCCGCACGGTCTGCGTCTTCTGCGGGTCCTCGGCTCCCGCGGACCCTCGCTACCGGGATGCTGCGCGCGCTCTCGGGGCTCTTGTAGCCCGCAGGGGCATTAACCTCGTCTACGGGGGCGGCAGCGTGGGCCTCATGGGTGAGCTGGCCGATGCCGCGCTGGGCCACGGCGGCCGGGTCACCGGGGTAATCCCGGTGGGCCTGTTTGCCCGTGAAGTCGGCCATACCGGCCTCACCGAACTGCACGAAGTCGCGTCGATGCACGAACGCAAGCAGCTCATGTACGACCTGTCCGATGGGTTCGTCGCCCTCCCCGGCGGACTGGGCACTCTGGAGGAACTCGCCGAGGTCGCGACCTGGGCACAGCTAGGGTTGCACAGCAAGCCGATCGCCTTGCTCGACGTCGACGGGTTCTGGGAATCTCTGGTTACCCTGCTCGACCGGATGGTCGGCACCGGGCTCCTCAAACCAGCCAGCCGGGATCTCATCCAGCGGACTCAATCAGCCGAAGAAGCGCTCAATGCCCTGGCCGCGGCCCAGGCAGCCCATCCGGAGGAGCGCATCACCGCGCAAGAGCGGTAGCAGCCTGCACTTATCGTCGGCGCTGGCGGTTTAAAGGAGGGGGGAGACGAGGGCCCATTGCTCGCCGGTGTTGCCTTCGACCCGCGACGCCCAGGCTCGGAGGTGGACGTTGGTGTTGTATTGGACCGAGATGTTGGCAGGGCCGAGGAAGTCCCCGTTAACGAGGTTCACGGTGCCGTCGGCGTGGACCGCGGTCACTATGGCGACGTGGTCGGCGTAGCTGCCGTTGGGCGCTTTGGCGCTAGGCGGGTAGAGGATCACCGCATCACCGGCCTGGGGGATCCCGCCGAAGGATATGTGCTCGCCGTGTTCGGCGCCCCAGGTGTAAAAGCTGGCCGCCGACGGGGTCAGCGTGCCGAGCCTGTTGGTCACCCCGGCGTTCTGCCACACCCATTTGGTGAAGTCTGCGCACCAGAACTCGCTCACGTCTGGCACGTTGTGAAAGTAGGAGTCGTTGGAGGATGTCTTGCAGTGCCGGCCCGGTGCCCCCAGCGGATTACCGACCAGCGTGGTGTAGGGGTTGCAGTCGGGGCTGTTGAAGCTGGTAACTGGCGGGTTATCCGCCACCCCGACCTGTGCCAGCGCTATCGTCACCAGCCCTGCGGGGGTGCCGGCCGTCACCGGGCCCGCCGGCCGCGGCGCGGGCTGGCCTCCCAGGCCACGGCAGGCCGGCAGGTGCCACAGGCGGCGCACCGCCCGGGGGAGGTTGACCGCGCACCCGGACGGTTGCCCGGCCAGCCCAGCCACCGCCCACGCGCCTCCCGGCGGGCGGGTGAAGATCCCGGTGCCGGCGCCGTCTTGGAACCCAGCCGCAGCCTGCCGCCCTGCCCGGGCCGACGGCGCGACGTGCACCAGCGCCCAGTCCGTACCGCTGCGCGGCAGCCGCGCGCCCAAAACCCGGCCCGGCGGCGCCAGGGCGACGCTGGTCACGGGTAGCTGGCGGTAGGCGGCGTACAGCCTAAGCAGGTGCGGCTGCACGGCCGGGCTGATGACCAGGCTCACCGCCGGGCCCTGGCCGGCCGCCGCGGCCACCGGCTGCGGCCACCCGGACACCACGCAGGCGATCAGCGCAGCACCGGCGGACAACCAGACACCAGCAGCCCGCACACCCCGTGCGTGCGTTCGGATGGTCGAATGCTTCCGGTGATTGCCGCGCACCAACAACCGCCCCTCTCGTCGGCCACACCCCATAGCCCTCAGACAAGGGGCGAATGCCGCGTTCCCGGCGGAGCATCCCACAGCCAGCACCGCCCTGGCAGCCGAACCGCGACACGAGCCCGCTGCGATCCTCGGCCCATCCGCGAGGGCGCCCGCCGGAATTGCTCAACGGCGAGGCGGCCGCATGCTGCCCGCGATCGGCGTCGGGCCGGCGGCTGAGCCCGAACTTCACTGCGTGATCGCCGATGGCCATAGGCGGCAGCCGCTTGATGACCGTCCACCGCTGGAACCCGCAGAGCGGATACCGCCGCAGTACGCGCAGCTACCCGTGACGGCGGGATTGGCGGTCAGCTACCCCGTTGTGATCGGCTTCCTGCAGGACGCCAGCCGGCCGGGGGATCCTCGCCGCTCAGCCCGTCCACCGCCTCGCGGAGCAGGTCGGCGTGGCCGGTGTGCCGGCCGTACTCCTCGATCAGGTCGCATAGCAGTCGGCGGAGGCTGGCATGGCGGCCATCCGCCGAGCCGCCGTTGGTGAGCTGGCCGAGCCCGCCTTCAGCCAGAGCGGCGCTGAGCCGGGCGCGGGACCGTTCGACGGCGCCGTCCCACAGCGCGTACAGCTGTTCGGGGGTGTCGCTGGCGGCGCTGGTGAACTCCCAGTCGTTGCTGCCATCCCAGCCCCACGCATCCCACGGCGCGCCCAGCGGCTCCCCGCGCAGCTTGGTGGTGAACGTATAGTCCTCCATAGCCGCCAGGTGCTTGAGCAGGCCGCCCAGGGTCAGGGCGGAGGCACCGACGCGGGCCCGCAGACCGGCCGCGTCCAGGCCGTCGGCCTTCCAGCGGAACGTCGCCCGCAGCCGGTCCAGCGCACCCACGAGCTGCTCAGCCTCGGTGCCGGCCAGCGGTGGCTCCCACGGAGCTGTGCTCTCGGTCATGCCTACTACCGTAGGCTCCGGCGAGTCCGAACGCGGAACGACCCTATATGCGTCGCTGACGGAGCCTGCCACAGCGTCAGCGTCCTGTGCTGGGTCGCGGCCAGCACTGAACTTACGTGGTCACCGTCACCTGCTACGTCGTTGCCTGCTCATACCACCGGAGCACGCGCGTGGCTCGGAGGGTGTTCCATCGGCTCGGCTGCCCTTCGCCGTCGTCGATCGCGAAGTGCAGCGCCAGACTCCAGGTAGTGGAGGTCCATACAGGGAACAGGGCGCCCTGCCGCTCAGGTCCCAGCGAGTACCACCACGCTTCCGCGTCATCGGAGGGGAAGGCCGGGGTGGCGGCAGGCCACTGAGGGCTGCTGGAGTGCGAGCAGCCGTGCGCCCCAGCCCTGGCCCGCGACGCGAGCCCGCTCGGCGGCGACAAGGTCCTCAGGAGCTTCGGTGAGGTCGCGCATCACCTGCCAGCGGATCGCCGGGTCGCTATCCAGCAGCCAGTCGGTGACGTCCACGCGGCCATACCTCCTCGGGAAAATCCAATGATTTATACGGCCGTGTCCGGTTTGGTCTTAGCGGCTCCGTGAGCGTTTCAAGTTCGGAATGGCGTGTCAAGACCGGGCCAACTCATCGGGTCCGCAGCCGGGCCTGGTGGCTCCCTCGTGCCGATGCATGGGTGACGGTTCAGCCGAAACGACGAGCCTGGCTACCCCAAACGGACGATAGCCCTGGCTGCCCGCCTGCCTAATCTGCGGGTAAGAGCGGCGGGAATTTCCAAAAAGGGGGCGATGGCCGCAGTGTCAAAAGGAAAAGGCCAGATCATTGCCCTTATCCCGGCGCACAACGAGCAAGAATCGATCCGGTGCACCATCGCGTCGTTGCGGGCACAGACCGTGGCTGCGGACCGGATTATCGTGATCGCCGACAATTGCACGGACCAAACCCCGGCGCTGGCGCAGGCGGCCGGCGCAGAGGTGATGATCACCACGGGCAATACCCACAAGAAGGCGGGCGCCCTCAATTACGCGCTGGAGCGGGTGCTGCCCGCACTATCCGACCACGACGCGGTGCTTGTCCAGGACGCCGACACCTTTCTCGACCCGGGATTCCTCGCGGCAACGTCGCGGAAGCTGGCCGAGGGGTTCGGGGCCGCAGGCGGGAACTTCCGCGGCCGCTCAGGTGGCGGCGTGTGCGGGGCGCTGCAGCGTAATGAGTACGCGCGGTACGTCCGCGACACCGCCCGCAAGCAGGGCCGGGTGCTGTGTATCACGGGCGTGGGAACGCTGATCCGGGTTGCGGCCCTGCGAGACGTGGTCTCCGGGATCCGCGACGGGCGCCTGCCCGACGCCGGGAGCGGTTACGCGTACAGCTACGCGACGCTGACCGAGGACAACTGGATGACCCACGCGCTCATCCATCTCGGCCACCGGGTGGCCGCCCCCAAAGACGCGACCATGTCCACCGAGGTGATGCTCACCTGGCGCGATCTCGCGCGGCAGCGGCTGCGCTGGAAGCGCGGCGCGTTCGAGGACCTGCTCAGCTTCGGCTTCACCCGGCACACGCTGCAGGGCTGGGTTCTGCAACTGGTTGCCCTGCTGGGCATCCTCGCCTCGGCGGCCTACCTCAGCACGCTGCTGGCGATCCCGTTGGCTGGCTTCCACCCGCACCCTTTTTTCCTGGCGATCACTCTGATCTACGCCGTGGAGCGGCTGGTGACCGTCCGGTCCCGGGGCTGGAAGGTGGCCCTGGCCTCCGCGACGGTCCTCGGCGAATGGGCTTACGACCTTTACCTCCAGGCCGTCCAGGTGCGCGCCCTGTGGGGCGTGCTCTGGCGGACGCAGAAGTCCTGGTGACACCGGGAGCTACGGAGAAACACGACACCACCCAGAAAGGGGGAGTTCGCATGTACCACAAGATCGGCGCGCTGCCGGTTACCGGCCTGGCCGTGCATCTCGCCGGCGGGCTCGGGTACCTGTACGCCGGCCTGATCGCCTTCACCGTGACCGGTGCGCTGTTCGCGGTCAAGCGCATGCTGCCAAAGCGGCACACGAGCTAACCGGCCCCAGCCAGCGGGACGGAGCCGGTGATGCGGATCGGGAAGGCGGTGCGGCCGCTGGTGTGGACGGTGGCGGCCTGCGTGCTGTTCACCGCCGGCTGGGCCGCCTACATGGTGACCGACCCCTTCGCGGGCCAGCGGCAACAGGCGCTCCAGCACCAGCTCTACCAGCAGTGGGGCGAGGGCCCGGCCGTCGGCGGTGGAGGCGCGGCGGGACCTCTGCGCCAGGACCGGATCCGGCTTCGGACGGGCCGCCCCTTCGCCTTGATCCGCATTCCAGCCTTCGGCCGGGACTGGCGGTTCGCCATCGTCCAGGGCACCGGCGCCAGTCAGCTAGCGCTCGGGCCCGGCCATGTCCCGGACACCGCGCTGCCAGGCCAACTCGGCAATTTCGCGGTGGCCGCGCACGACATCACGGCCGGCAACGCCTTTCTTCACCTTGGCTCCCTCCGCCCGCCGGACAGAATCCTCATCTACACACGGCGCTGGGAGTACGAGTACGTCGTCCGGTCTGAGCGGGTCGTCAGATACACCGACGTGGCGGTCGAGTACCCGGTCCCCGGCCACCCGCATGCACCCCCGCACCACGCGCTGATCACCCTCATCACCTGCACGCCGGCCACTCTCACCTTCACGCCCTGGCGCATCGTGGTGACCGGGCAACTGGAGAGCGCGTTCGTTTGGCGCGCTCCGCTGCGCGCAGCCACGTTGGTCGCCGGCGCCTCGCGATCGTTCAAATTGGGTAGCCGGAATCATCCATTCAGCCGAGGATAACAAATCCCATCGCGCCTAGCTTGACATTGAAATCAGCTAGGCCACGGCAAATCAATGAGCGCCAGGGCCTGAGCACTGAACTCAGAGGAAGACGCGCGAAATGAAAGCCCTGGTTGCAGCACTCGGAATAGCTTTTGTGACGCTCAGCGCGACCAGTGCGCCCGCCAGTGCCGAAATCGTGAAGCATAAGTCAGCCATCCCGCACGGGTTTACTCTGGACGGGCTCCAGGACTGGCTGCCTCCTCAGGCGGCGTTCGAGCGCAACGTCGGGGTGCCGCGGGACAGGATCACCTTGATGGAGGCGCAGATCCACGCGGCGCGTTATGTGTGGAAAGCTAATGTCGTACGCTTCCAGATCATTCAAGACAAGCTCGTGGGCGCGAACGGCCAAGTGTTCTCGCCGGTGTACATGCAAGATATCCGGACCGTTACTGATTACGCCATGAGCCTCGGCCTGCAGGTCGTCCTGAACGCGCAGACAGAGGTTTCCACCGGTTTCACGCGCGACGAGTCGCTTCCGACGCAGGCCACCAGGTCGTTCTGGCACCACATCATGGGTTACTACAAGAACAACCCTCGCGTTATCTTCGACCTGTTTAACGAGCCACGAAAATGCTCATGGAAACAGTGGCGCCGGGCGATGCAAGGACTGCTGGATTACGTGCGCCATTCCGGTGCCCACAACACGGTCTGGGTGGAGGGCCGCTGGTGGGGAAGCACGCTGGCTGGCGTCCCCCTGTTGCACGGCAAAGGGATCGTCTACAGCTTCCACCACCCGGGCAGCCCATGGCCGAGCCAGGCACCGGTGACAACAAAGACCTGGAACAAGGCGTTCGGGAAGCTGGCCCGCCGCGGAATCCCGGTGGTGGACGGCGAGTTCGTCAACTATTCGGGCGGATATCAGTGGAAGAACCCGGCCGTGACGGTCCCCAAGTTCCTGCGGTACCTGACGGCACACCACATCGGGATGACGGCCTGGACGCTGGGCCTGCCCGGTGTGCTGAACTCCACCAGCGACCTCGCGTCCGTGACCACCGAGCCTCATGGCTGCGGACAGCTCATCAAGTCTTGGTTTGCCCGGATGTAACCGGTGCGTGATCCTGTAGGAGGAGCCATGCCCCAACCCGACCGCGCGCCACGACGGGGACGGCGCGGCAGGCTGATCGCGGTTATCGCCGCGGCCGTCTGCTGTCTGCCCGCCACGGCCCTGACGGCCCCCTCGGCGCTGGCTCAGGCCGGCCCGGTATCGGCCACCCCGGCCGCCGGCACGCCCACGCTGGCCCCGACAGGTACCACCGAGCAGATCAGCCAGCTAGTGCAGTGCGGTGGCACGATGTACGCAGTAGGCACCTTCACCGCGATCGCCTGGAACGGCACCACCTACACCAGGAACAACATCTTCAGCTTCAGCGCCACCGCCCCGTTCACCGTGACCTCCTGGAACCCGAACGTCAACGGGGCGGTCAACACGATCGCGTTCAACGGCGGCAACTGCGCCGACGCCTACATCGGCGGGCAGTTCACGTCGGTGAACGGCACCGCGGCGGCCAATCTCGCCGAGATCGATGCCACCACCGGCACTGTCGTGCCCGCGTTTGCCGACCACACGGGCGGTGGGCACGTGGACACGATCCTGGCGGTGAACGGGCACCTGCTGGTCGGCGGGAGCTTCACGGGCATCAACGGCAGCACCGTGGACCCATACATGGCGAGCCTGAACCCGCTCACCGGCAAGGACGACGGCTTCGCGCACCTGAATATCTCGGGCCACTACGTGTACCCGAAGGTCAAGACCAACTCGACCGAGGTCGACGGCCAGCAACTCAGCCACAGCGGCGCACTGGACCTGGTCGAGGGCGACTTCACCTCGGTTGGCGGCCTGCACCGGCAGCAGATCTTCATGCTCAGCGTCAGCGGGCCCACCGCGAAGGTCACGGCCTGGAGTTCTCCCGAGTTCGACGGCAGCCAGCCCAGCACCTTCCCCTACTACTACTGCAGTCCTTCGCACCCCTCCTACATCCACGCCGCGGCGTGGTCACCGGACGACTCCACGATCTACCTTGCCACCACGGGCTTCCACCCCTGGAACTGGAACGGCACCTTCCCGGTCGTCGGCCTGTGCGACGCCGCGTCAGCGTTCCCCGCCACGCAGGCCAAGGTCACCCACTACTGGATCAACTACACGGGCTGTGACTCGCTGTTCTCGGCGGCGGCCGACGCCAGCGCGGTCTACGTGGCCGGGCACAACCGATGGCTCGACAACCCGGACGGCTGCAACCAGGCCGGCCCCGGCGCGATCCCGGCCCCCGGCCTGGCTGGCCTGACGCCGGGCCCGTCGGGTGGGGCACTGCTCACCAACTCCGCCGGGACCGCGGGACTGTACTCCAGGTCGCGCGGGCTGGGGGCGGACGACATGCTGCTTACCAGCGCCGGCCTGTGGATCGCCAGCGACAACTTCGGCGGCGGCGAGCAGTGCGGCGGTGTCCGCGGGTTCTCCGGGATCTGCTTCCTGCAGTACACGTCGTAGGCGCCGTCTTTTGGTGCCATAACGTCCATGGCGGGGCCGGTCACGGCGCTCCAGCGCCGTAGATGGTTTCACGCCGGGCTTCGCCGACGGCGGCGAAGGCTCCGTCGCCGCCACACAGGTGTTCCAGTACCTCGAGAAACAAGCGCAACTGGCCTGAACGTCCGCGACGCCGCCGTGGCGGTAGCGTCACCGGTAAAGACTGGGTGGCCGGAGCGAGGGCATGCGGGCGTGATATACGGGTTGATCGCGGCGATCGGGTGGGGCACCTCAGCGATCGCGGCGACGAACGCCGCCAGGCGGGCGGGGACGTATATCGCGGTCTTGAGCGGCCAGGGCGTCGGTGTGGTCCTTCTGGTGCTGCTGGCGGCATTCCTGCATCCGCCGCTTGCCGCCATCGGGCCCGCGGCCGTCGGGCTCGTCGGCGCGGGGCTGCTGGGGCTGCTGGGCTACTTGACGTTCTACCGCGCCCTGGAATACGGCGGTGCCGTCGGCCTGGTGAGCGCCATCAGCGCGACCTACGGGGGAATCACCACGTTGCTGGCGGTCATCGTGCTGGGCGAGCACATCGGCCGGTCCGGAGCGGCCGGCGTCGTGCTGGCGGTCGCCGGTGTGGCCATGGCCAGCGCCCGCTCGCCAGGCATCGCCGAGAAACCTCCGGTCGCGGTCGCCGAGCCCATCGTCGGTGTCGCGCCGGGGCCCTCCCGTGTCCGGGGCCTGTCGCGGGCCGGCGTCCCGCTGGCTCTGGCGTCGGCGGTGACCTACGGCTTCGGCGGCTTCTTGCTGGGCGACTATTCCGCCCGGGCGGGAGCGCTCGCGTCGGCCCTGGTCGCACACGGGTCCTCCGTCACGGTTCTGCTGCTGGCCCTGCCCTTCCTCGGCAGGAGGAAGGACGGCCGCGCGGGTACGTCCGGCCTGATGTGGGCGGTCGCGGCGGGCCTGACCGACGCCGTCGGGCTCCTGGCCTTCTCCCGCGGCGGCCAGGTCGGCCAGGTCGCGGTGACCGCGGCCGTTTCCAGCGTGTATCCCGTCATCCCACTGGTCGCCGGGCTGGTCATGTTCGGCGAGCGGCTGAGCCGGCGGCAGCTTCTCGGAATCATCCTGATCATCGTTGGGCTTGTGATGATCGGTCTCAACTGATTTGCGGTGTCTGGCCTGCTCGGCGGGGGGTTAGAGTTGCCTGGTGGTGACGTGCGGCCGCTGCGGCGCGTCGGCAGCGGCCGGGGCCCGCTTTTGCGGGGATTGTGGCGCTGCCCCGGCCGACCCCGCCACCACCGAGCTGATCGCCCTGCTCGACGGGCACCGGCCCGGGCAGCTGGCCCCCATGCTCCGCGCCGAACGCGGCCTGGCCCGCGCCCGCCTCAGCGCCAGTGACTGCGACCCGGCCGGCGCTGCCGCGCTATTCGCCGCCGCCATCACCGGCCTTCGCCAGCACTCCACGCCCTACCACCTGGCGCATGGCCTGCTCGACCACGCCGAGCACTTGCTGCGCACGGGCGATACCGAGGCCGCCGGGGCCGCCATCAGGGAAGCCGCCGGCATCGCCCAGCGGCTGCGCTGCCAGCCGCTCCTCGACCGCGCGAACACCATCCAGCCCGCCCGGTCCCGCACCGCGGCCTCATGATGACGAGTTAGCCCACGGTATCCTCGCCAGCGATGTCTGCTAGCGCATCGATGATCGAGCAGCTCATGCGGCGGCCCGTCGTGGTGGCGCCGATGGCCGGAGGGCCCACAACGGTGGAGCTGGTGATCGCGGCCTCCTCCGCCGGGGCGCTGGGGTTCCTGGCGGCCGGGTACAAGACCGCGGCGGCGATGCGCGCCGAGATGGACGCGGTGGAGGCCGGCGGCGGCGGGCCGTACGGGGTGAACGTGTTCGTGCCGGGAGCGCCGGCGCCGGACCCGGCGGCCGTGGCCCGCTACGTAGCTGGCCTCGCGGCCGACGCCGAAGCGCTGGGCGCCCAGCTGGGGGAGCCGGACTGGAACGACGACGACTGGGATGCGAAGATCGCCGCCCTGCTCGCGCATCCCCCGGCGGCCGTCAGCTTCACCTTCGGCTGCCCGGATCGCGACATCCTGGCGGCATTCCGGGCCGCGGGCAGCGCCGTGTGGGTGACCGTCACCGAGCCGGTTGAGGCCGCGCTGGCGGCGGCGCGCGGCGCGGACGGGCTTTGTGTGCAGGGAGCGGGAGCGGGCGCCCACCGTAGCGCCTTCGCCGACGACTCGCGCGGCGCGCCGGGTTACCCGCTGCTCCGGCTCCTCCGCCACGTCCGGCAGGAGACCGGCCTGCCGCTGGTCGCCGCGGGGGGAATCATGAGCCAGCAGGACGCGGCGGCCGCGCTGGCCGCGGGCGCCGCGGCGGTGCAGTGCGGCACGGCGTTCCTGCGCTGCCCGGAAAGCGGAGCGCACCCGCTGCACAAGGCCGCCCTGGCCGATCCCCGGTTCACGCGGACCGCTATCACCCGTGCGTTCAGCGGCCGGCCAGCGCGCGGCCTTGTCAACCGCTTCATGCTCGACCACCCGGACGCACCGCGCGCTTATCCCGAGATCAACAGCGCCACCAGGCCGCTGCGCGCGGCCGCCGTGGCCGCCGGGGACGTGGACCGGACGAGCTTGTGGGCCGGCGAGGGCTTCCGCGCCGCCACCGCGCGTCCAGCCGCGGAAGTCGTGGAGCTGCTCTGGCCCGGCCCTACTTCACGAAATACCAGTCTTCCGGGTTGATGAAGAGCATCGGGTTCTGCGGCGTCACACCGCGGAGGTTGCCCGCGACCTCGGTGAGCTGGTACACGCCATTCGGCTGGAACATGACCGGCAGCTGCGCGGCCAGGAGGTTCTGCCACTGGTACAGGTACGAGAGGTTGTCGCTGGTCAGCGTCTTGGAGATGAAGGCGTCGTTTTCCGGGCTGGAGTATCCGCCGGAGTTGGCGATGGCGCCGGACTTGAACAGCGTCTCACCCGTTGGTTCGTAGTCAGGACCGAAGAACCAGCCGGTATCCCAGTTGGCCAGGTCCCAGCTGCACGGGCTATGGGTGGCCTTGCAATTGCCGATCGCCAGCGCTGCGACCTGGCCGAACAGCTCGGGATGCAGGTTCATCCTGATGCCGACCCGCGAGGCGCTTGATCGCAGTTGCGCCATCTCCTGCGTGATCCAGGGGGTCCCCGCGACGTAGTTCAGGCTGAACACCAGCTTGTGGCCGGGCTTGATTCCTGGCCCGCACAGGGCAGGCGTGACGCAAGCGGTGACGCCACCCCGGACCACCTTCCACCCATGGCTGGCCAGCAGGCTCTTGGCCTTCGAAGGATCGAACGGGAAGGGGCTGGCCGACCTCAGCTGTGGTGACAGGTATCTGGTCACCGGGGTTCGCGCCACCGGGCCGACGGTCGGTGCGCCGTAGCCGCGCAGCGGGCCGTTGATGACGGCTTGCTGGTTCAGCAGGGAAGCCAGCGCCTGCCGGAAGTACAACTGCCTGATGATCGGGCCGTTTCCGGTGCTGCTCTGGAAGTTCATGACGAAGTAGTTGATGCCCCAGGCGTACAGCGGGCTGAGCCTGTAGCCGGCCAGCGGGTTCCTGCCGGGGGTCAGCGGGCTGGAGCCCGCTGGCTTTGCCGGAGCGTCCGCCAGAGGCAGGTAACCCACGTCGATCGTCTGGCCGCCTGCCGCAGGCGACCGCAGCGCGTTGTACTCCGCCGCCTGCGTGCTGAACGGCGCTTCCTCGAACTTCGAAAGGGCCGGCTTGACCGGGCCGGAGTACCGGGGGTTCGGCACGAACGTGACGTGACCGTCGGCGTTGAACGCCGACAGTCTCCAGGGGCCGTCCACGATGCTCCACAGTGGTGCGGAGGCATACGTCGTCAGCTGCCTGGACTGGGCGTCGAGGTACCGGTACACCGCGGTGCAGTCGCTCACCCTGGCCGCGCAGTCGCCCGGCCCGGAGGCGGTCCGGTCCCACGCCGCCGGCATCGGCGTGATCTGGCTGAGGTCGTTGTACAGGAACCAGGTGTGCGAGTAGGCCTGGTTGGTGGTCAGCTGCAGCTTGGAGGGGCCGGCCACCTTGATGCCTCTGACATAGGCGGACGGGAAGCCGTTGTAGGCGCCCCAGTCCGCCGCGCCGACGGCCTTGAGCATGTTGACCCAGAACATTACGTCCGTGGTGGTTACCGGTGTGCCGTTGGACCATACGTAGTGCTTGAGCGTGATCGTCGCCGTATTCCCCGACCAGGTGGGCGGGTTGGCCAGGCTGAGCGACGGGTTCAGCAGGGGCTGTGAGCCGTTGCCGAACCAGTACAGGGGCCGGTACATCAAAGCGGAGAACGTGTTCTGGTTGTAGGTGCCGAAGTAGGCGCTGCTTGTGAACGGGAAGATGTAGTTGGGGGTGGTTGCGGGCGGCAGCGCCCACACCGCTGTCCCGCCCCTAATCTTCGTGCCGGTGGGCGGGGTGTTAGTGGTGGTGGTGGTGCTGCTACCACTACTGGTGCAGCCGACGGCGACGAGCGTCAGCGCCACCGCGCCACGAGCCGCCGCCATCGACACCCGCCGGCCGGTGGGCGTTAAGGACCAAATCGTCACCACGTCGACGGGCCTCACCGATGCTGCTGGCTACGCCGGCTCCGCTGCCGAGGTAGCCTCCAGGCTCAGCGGCACCTCCAGCGGGAAGTGGCAGGCTGCCATGTGCAGTTTCGCGCTGAACGGCCTGAGCGGTGGCTCCACCTCCGCACAGATCTCCTGGGCGCGCGGACAGCGAGTGCGGAACCGGCAGCCGGAGGGCGGGGAGATCGCGCTCGGCAGCTCGCCGGTGACTCCCGCTCTCACCTTCGCCGTCTCCGCGACCGGGTCAGCGGTCGGCGCGGAGTCGATGAGGCCCCTCGTGTACGGGTGTGCGGGCTGGAGGTAGACCTCTTCGGCCGGGCCGACCTCGACCAGCTTGCCCAGGTACATGACGCCGATGTGGTCGGACAGGTAGCGC
>Ga0207684_10001985_pt1 | contig 21095 bp, 21 predicted proteins | sample KBSK5501metaG_FD_184342 | JGI IMG/M metagenome (GOLD analysis project Ga0207684, IMG submission 184342) | Corn, switchgrass and miscanthus rhizosphere microbial communities from Kellogg Biological Station, Michigan, USA - KBS K5-50-1 metaG... | ecosystem: Host-associated > Plants > Roots >...
CGACCAGGTGCTCGAAGTGATGTACACGCTCAACAACATCACCGCGCGCCAGCTACGAACGTCGCGCGCATCACCACTTGGCCTGCGGACGCCGATCGAGCCGCCCGTCCAAGCCGCGTACTTCGTCGAGTACATCCGTCGTCTGCTTCGGGCTCCGGTCTCGGAGGGCGGATTCGGGCTCAGCGATGCCGAGGTCGTGGGCGGCGGCCTTCGTGTGTACACCACGCTCGATCTGAACATGCAGGAGGCTGCCGAAGACGCCGTCACGAAGGTGCTGAACCGGCCCGACGACCCCGAGGTCGGCATGGTTGCGATGACCACCGACGGCCAGATCCGGGCGATGGTCGGCGGACGGAACTTTACGAGCACCCTTGCCGCGCGCGGCTTCAACTATGCGACGCAGCAAGCACCGGGCGGCGGTCGCGCCGTTGGGAGCACGTTCAAGCCGTTCACGCTCGCCGCGTTCCTCCGGCAGGGCTACTCGGTGAACTCGACGTTCAACGGTCCGAGCAGGATCACCATCCCCGACCACCGCTGCGACGGGCCGACCGGTCCATGGCGGCCGTCGAACTACAACAACGAGGGATTCGGCAGACTCACGGTCATGCAGGCAACGGAGAAGTCCGTCAACACCGTGTACGCACAGATCGTTTCGAAGATCGGCCCCGATGCCGCGCTGCAAGCCGCGCGCGACGCGGGGATCACGAGCCCGCTCGAGCCGGTCTGTTCGATCACGCTCGGAACGTTCGGTGTCACGCCGCTCGAGATGGCGCGCGCATACTCAACGTTCGCCGCGCGCGGCATGCGACCGGACATCGTCGCCGTTACGAAGATCGTCGGCCCACGGGGAACCGTCATCGCAACGCGCGCGCCACACACCGAGCAGACGTTCACGACCCACATCGCGGACGAGGTGAACGGGGTGCTCCAGAAGGTGATCGACCAAGGGACCGGAACGCCTGCGAGGATCTCCCGGCCGGCAGCGGGCAAGACGGGCACGACCGAGCAGCATCGCGACGTCTGGTTCGCTGGCTACACGCCCGATCCCGGGCTGAGTGCCGCCGTTTGGATCGGCTATCCCCCGGACAAGCAAGGCAACATCAAAGTCATGACCGATCTGCACGGCGTGCAAGCGACCGGCGGGGGGTTCGCCGGCCGCATCTGGAAGTACTTCATGGAATCGGCGACCGTGAACATGCCCGTTCTGCAGTTCGCGCCCCCGAACTTCGATGGGAAAGTGATCGGCGGCGGCTTCAACTTCGGAGACTTCTTCAACAAGTTCCGGCGGATAAGTCCGCAACCTCAGTTCACCTTGCCGCCACAGTTCTGCCGCAAGAGGTGCCACCAATAACGAGTCGTTAGCGGTTCGCGACCTCTTGCCCTGGGATCACACAGCTGGCCATCCCACGCTTCTCGAGATACCGCTGGTGATAGTCCTCAGCCGGATAGAACGTCGACGCCGGCGTGATCTCCGTCACGATCGGGCGCGCGTAGTCCTTCGCATGCGCCTCCTTTGCCGCGGCGGCTGCGTTGGCCTGCTCGTCGTCGTGGGTGAAGATGGCGCTGCGGTACTGATCGCCGATGTCCGGTCCCTGACGGTTCATCTGCGTCGGGTCGTGCAGACCGAAGAAGACGTCGAGCAGCTTGTCGTACGAGATCTGCTCGGGATCGAACTCCACCTCGACCGCTTCCGCGTGCCCGGTGGTGTGGCTGCAGACCTGGTCGTAGGTTGGGTTCTCGGTGAAACCTCCCGTGTAGCCGACCGTCGTGCCCAGCACGCCCGGCGTCTCGCGAAATACTGCCTCGACGCCCCAGAAACAGCCGGCCGCAAACGTTGCTTTCTTGGTCACGGAGCCTCCTTCGTCACGGCTGTAAACCACGATCCTATGTGGCTTGTTCCCTCGGCGGCTCTTCGAGCATCTGCACGAACGCGTGCGCGAACGCATGCGCGTCGCCCGGCCACCGCGCAGAGAGGTAGTTCCCGTCGCGGATGGTGAAACCGGCGGACAGATCCTTCTCCGAGTCTCGACCCATTGGGATCGGACGCCCTGGTCCGGGCGTGTAGTCGGTCGGTGCGCGCAGATGTGAGATGAGGTCGTCCATCATCGGCATGTCGTACGTGCGGTAATAATCCCCCAGTTTCATCCGGGTCAACCAGAACGAGATCATTTCTTGGTTGCGGGTCAAACCCGTCGTGTGACGTCCCCACAGCACAGAGCGTCCCTTGCATACGGGATCTTCCTGTGAGATCGAGCGCGCCGCGAGCAGTGTTCCATGGCAGATCGCGCCGACCGGCTTCCGGTGATCGAAGAAGTGAGCGACCTTTTCGTGCAACACCCCGCTCTCGAGGTACGGCCGCATCCCTTTGTCGTGGCCGCCGGGAAGCAGAAGACCGTCGAACTCTCCGGGCTCAACTTTCTCGTATGCGAGCGGGTTACGGAATGCGTCCGACGCCTCCATCTCTCGGTACGCGCCGACATCGCCGGGCCGAGCCATCAGCGTCTTACGGAGCAGCACGGGCAGATCTCTGCCCGTCACCATCCGCGTGTCGGCGTTTGCCTGCTCGCCTTCGGGGGTCGCGAAGATCACGCGATGTCCCGCGCGCGCGACCGCGCGCCACGGCACGGCGGCCTCAGTCGGATCGAACCCATAATCCGGGAGCGGGATGAGAACGAGCTTCGACATTGCCTCGACCCTAACGCAGCCCTTTTGACTGCCGATAGTCTTGAGCATATGCTTTAAGCAAATGCTTAATCTCTAAGGAGGTGGGCAGGATGACCGGCAACGGGAACGTGATCGCGGTCTACGTGGCCTACGGAGCCGTCGCGGTAGCGCTGACGGCATGGCTGGCCCGGACGCTCAGCCACAACGGCGCGGTGTTCCTCGAGGATGTCTTCAAGGACCGGCCCGGTCTGGCGACGGCGGTCAACAGGCTGCTCGTCGTCGGGTTCTACATGCTGAACCTCGGCTACGCCTTTTACATCCTGCGCGCAGGGGCCGGGCTCAATGCCTTCTCCTCCGTGCAGTACTTCGTGAATCGTCTGGCGATCCTGCTCGTCACCCTGGCGTTGATCCACTTCGTCAACGTGATGGTGTTCTGGCGCATCCGAAATCGTGGCGAGCAGCGTCAGCTGCCGGTTCCGGTCGCGCCGCAAGCGGTGATCACGCAGCCAAAGACCGCGAAGTGATGGGTCATGAACGCGCCCGAGACGTTCATGGAAACCGCTCCGGCACCGACGCGGCTCACGATCCTGTACGACGAGCGGTGTGCGTTGTGCTTGAGCGCGCGTGATTGGCTCCTCACGCAACCCTGTCTCGTACCGGTGGAGCTCTTGGCGTCGGGTTCCGACGATGCCAAGCGCCGGTACGGAGGCCTCCCTTGGCTGGGTAGCGAGCTCGTCGCCGTCGACAACAACGGGAACGCCTGGGTTGGACCGCCCGCGTTCCTCGCGAGCATGTGGGCGACGGCTCGCTACCGCTCCTGGGCATTCCGCCTATCGCGCCCGGGCCTCGAGAAGTACGCCGAGCGCTTCTTCCGCTGGGTCTCGAAGCGGCGCGATCGGTGGGGCGCTTGGATCGTCCGAGAAGATGAGGATTGCTCGTGGTGTGAAGGTGACCGAGAGTCGAAGCCTGCGCGCGCGGTGGAGGCGTGCGTCAATGGACACGCGATGCGCAAAGGTCAGAAGTTCTGCACGGTCTGCGGCTGGCCGAACGTAAGGTAACGGCATGACGGAACGAAAGAAGACGAACGAGCCTGATACGCGAACTCGCATCGTCGAGGCGGCGCTTGAAACCCTCCGTGAGGAGGGTTTCGCCGGCACGACCGCGCGCGCGATCGCAGCGCGCGGTGGGTTCAATCAAGCCCTGATCTTCTATCACTTCGGGTCGGTGGCGGCGTTGCTGCTCGAGGCTTTTCGTGCGACGTCGGAAGAGCAGGTCGCGAAGTACAACGCCGCCGCCGCCGAAGTTGGATCGCTGTCTGACCTCGTCGAGATCGCACGCAGGCTGCACGAAGAGGACCTCGAGAGCGGCGCCGTCACCGTCGTGACGCAGCTGATGGCGGCTGCCGCTTCCGATCCGGATGCCGGGCGCGCGATGCTCGATCGTTTCGAGGGTTGGATCGGTTTGGTGGAGAACGCCTTACGCGGCGCGCTGGCAAGCAATCCCCTAGCTGCGCTGGTCCCGGTTCGCGAAGCTGGGTATGCGATCTGCGCGATGTTCCTGGGTATCGAGCTGATGAGCCGGCTGGATCCGGAACGATCCGAAGCCGATCAAGTCTTCGCGATGATGAGCGCGATGGCGCAGCTGGCGCAGGAGCTGCTTCCCAAGGTGCTGCCGGAAAGCTAGTGGATCCAGACGGGCGTGCCGACGCGCGCCCAGTTGAAGAGGCGCTCTGCGGAAGGGATCCCTTCACGCACGCAGCCGTGGCTCGCGCGCGTGCCGAGCTTCGACACGCCGATGTTCTCGGTCGAGTTGGGATAGTGCGTCACTTGATGGAGGAAGTAGTTGCCGTGGAAGTTGAGCGCCCACGGCATCACGACGCCCCATTTCTTAGAGAATGCCTCCGCGTCCTTATAGATGACGTGGAAGTGGCCGGTCGGCGTGTCGTAACCGGGCATGCCCGTCGAGATCGGACCGCTCATAAAAACGACGCCGTCCTTCCACGCTGTGAGCCGTTGCTTCTTGATGGAAACCTCGATGAGCATCCCCGTTGGATTGACGGGGTCAGGATTGATCTTCGAGGGGAGCGGATGAACCGGAGGCTTCACCGATTCCCCGCCGACGGCCGGCGGAAGCGGAGCGGATAGTCCCGCCGGGGCAAGAACGGTGATGACCCTTTCCGGGAGGGCGGCAGGCGACTGGATCGCGCAGCTCACCGCCGCGGTGAGAACGAGAATGACGACAACGCTTCTGAGTCGCATGATCCCCCTGCCCCATTCGAACGCCCTGGAACTAAGGCAAAGGTAGCGAGAGGAAGTCGGGGCCGCAGTGTCCGAACGGGCACGGTTTTCACGACCTGGAAACAAGAAGTTGGTGGAGATCAGGGGTCAATATCTGAACCTCGATTACCCGACAGCCATTACAGCTACACACCTGCTGAATGCCTTGCACGACCAGGTTCAGGCTAGCGGCGGCCATCCCAAGGAATCTCTCCTCCCTCCGTGGCCGGCCAGGGAGAACCCTTTGATCTAAGAAGGGGTTGCTGAACTGTTCTTGAGCCACGCAGGCGACGGGATCGATTTTCGCGCCTTCGCGTGCTTGTCAATGGCCGCATCGATCGAGAGCTGTTGCAACTCTCGCAGGGCAGTTCGGAAGGGCACGCGGCCACTGGCGACAAGGTCTTCGTAGATCTGCGGTGCCGTGAGCGCGAACACGAGGGCCGCTGCCGTCTTCGGGGTCACTCTAGATCGGAGAACGCCTTCATCGTCGAGGCGCTCACAGATGCGGAGGAGATCTCCGAAACGCGACTGGTCGACGGTCCGTTTCATCGATGCGAACTCCGGGTCGGTTCGCGATGCGTTCAACGAGTAGGCGATGACCGGCCACGCACGGTGCCAAAAATCCACAGTGACCGCGACCATCTCGTTGAGCGCGCCGGCGCCGTCCGGCGCGCGCCACACACGCGCGAGTCCCGCAGCCAAGCCGTGGGTGGTGGATACCTCGCTGATGACCGCCATGACCAGGCCGCCTTTGGAGCCGAAGTGCGCATACACGGTCTGCACCGTGACCGATGCTTCGCGGGCGATGTCACGAACCTGGAACTGCTTCCGTTTGACGAGCAGGTCGATCGCCGCCTTCACGATCCGGCCGCGGGTATCCCGTTCGGACTCCGCTCGCAACGACTTCCGATATCTCCTCGGCACTTGACAATTCTATCAGAACAGTGTTCTAGTAGATATTAGAACACTGTTCTAGCAAAATCGCAGCTCCAAAATGTCGGCAGATGGAGGGAGTCAACATGGCGGAAACTGCTGCTCAGCTTGCCGATTCGTATCAGCGTATGCAGGCCCAACTGCTCGACCGATACGGCGTCGCTGCCCGATCCGGGTTCTGGAATCTGAAAAAAGTACCGGGGCGCATCCACGTTCTAGAGTTCGGTACGGGAGACCCCGTCGTGTTCTTGCACGGCGGTGCTGGGATCGGGGCTGAGCACATCGCCGTGGCCGCCCGCCTTGCCGAGCGCTTTCACGTCATCGTGCCCGACCGGCCCGGTCACGGGCTCTCTGACGAGTTCGACTATCGACGTGTCGACTTGCGGCAAGCCAACATCGAATTCGTCGAGGCGTTGCTAGACGAGTTGGGGATCCAACGCGCCGCTCTGGTCGGAAACTCGTTCGGGGGGTTCATGGCGCTGTGTTTTGCTCTTGCGCATCCTGATCGTGTTTCGAAACTCATCATCCTCAGCTTCTTCCCCGGACATGACCGAAAACTTCCGATGATGATGCGCCTCATGGTCACCCCCCTGCTCGGCCGGCTGATGGGTTCCACCCTGGGACGTCCAAGCGTGAAGAACACGCGGCGATTCTTCTCCAAACTTATCGTCGCCCATATCGATCGCATGCCGGAGGAATTGATCGAACTGGAGACAATTCATTCCCGCATGCATGCCCGCAGTATCGCGCGACTCTTTCGCGAGGGTGTCAATCCCAGAGGATTCCGACCTCGGTACGTGATCGGAGACGAGCTGCAAAATGTCTCGGTTCCCACCTCGTTCCTATGGGGAGAACACGACGCCTTCAAGACCGTGGTGGATGGCAGAGCCGTATCCCGCCGCGTGCCCGGCAGCCGCTTCGATGTCATTCTCGGCGCGGGCCATATGCCCTCGACCGATCAACCCGAAACGGTCGCCGACGCCCTTAAGCGCGAACTACTTGCCGTTCAGAACGCGCGGTAGAGGCAGCGGATAGAGGTCTCTCCTCAACCTGCCGCGAGCTTCGCAAGTGTCCTGGTGGAGGTGGCGGGATGTTGTGTGAACCGATTTGGCCTTCTCAGTGCGTTAACTGAACGCTTTGCCGCCTGATCTGGTTCACGGACACCGGGAATCGACCTCGACCGGCCGCAGCCCGCTCGACCGTTTGCGTGGGGAGGAGACGCCTCCAGATCCCTACCCGGAGGCCATACGTTCGATCTGGGCGTCCAGACCACCAGCGTCGCGAATAAGTTCGGTATAGATGCGCCCGCTGACGAAGCTATCGTTCTTCACCTCGAAGATGTTGACGCCAACGAACTCCATTCGTGTGCCGTCCGGCCGTGTTCCCTCCATCGACCATTCCATCCAGACCGTGTCGCCCTGGTCAACAGTGCCGCGCAGTTCCGCACGCACATCTGGCATGCTCGTGAAGAAGCGCTCGAAGTTCTGCCGAACTTGATCGCGGCCGCGAACGAACTCGCCTCTGCGCGCTGGGGCCTCGTCCTCGTAGCCCAATGCGAAGCAACCCGCCACCTGATCGAGATCATGGGCGCTGATACCTTGGATCCACCGCTTGACTACGTCACTCGAGCGCATCGGTCGCTGTCTCCGTTCGTGCGCTGCCGAACACTCTGGCCCATCCGGGTGTGAATTATCATCCTGCTATTCATCACGCAAGAGCCCATGTGGCGCCGAAACGACGCCCATCTGCAATAACAACCCCTGAAGATTGGATTCGAGCCAACACTCGGCAATGCGGTTTCCCTTCAGACGGTAGATCGCGATGGCCGTCCACGCCACCGGCTTGCTGGTAGGAGCGACACCCATGAATTCTCCGAGGTGGGTCGCCCGAAAGCTCATTCGTTCGACGACAAAGTCCCCTTCGGCGACGAGCTCCTCGATCGTCTCGACGAGATCCGGGAATGCCGTTCGGATCGCATCGGGAATGTTCTTGAATGCCTCTGCACCCTTCACGTCGGGCATGTTCGGGAAGTGCAACACGAAATCGTCGGTGAACAGCTCTTCGGTCAACGCAACATTTCCGAGGTTCGGGATCTCTTCGACGAATCGGCGAATCACGGCCTTGTTCTCAGCGATTCCCATCGAGTCCCCTCCCATGTCTCACGCCGGATGAAGCTCCCCACAGCGTCAGTGTCGCCGCGAGGTTCCGGGGCGACAACTGGAGGCAGGTCGGGGAAGACACGGGAAGGTGGAGCTTGTGGAGGTGAGGGGAATCGAACCCCTGTCCCTCGATCTCGGTCCGGAAGCATCTCCGGGCGCATCCGGCGATTTGATCTCAGAGGTGCCGCGCGCACCGGCGCGCTCGGCAACTCCCAGCCCGGTAAGTGTTCCCCCCGGTACCCGGACGCTCCCGGGGGGTGAGCCTGCTAGCGACGCCAGATCCGGGATCGCAGGCGTCTCCCGGCTGACGGCTACCTACTTCTAGGCAGCGAGCGCGACGTTGTCGGCGCTTGTGATTAAGTTCCGGCTTTTTAGCGAGGCATCCGGAGACCTCGGCCCGCTTCCTCCGAATCGATCGATCGAAGTCGAATCCATGCACCCCCTATGAAATTTCCAAGCTCCCGAAGTGTAACAGCCGCGCGAACGGTGAATATGGCCCTTTTCAGCGTCGAGCGCCCGATGCCGATGTTCCCGACATGAGCACATGTTCTTGTGGCGCGCGTATCCGCGAGGAAGCGAGATGGTGTCCCGTCTGCCTCAAGATTCCCGTCGACCGAAACGATCTGCTTGGAGAGCTCCACGACACGTTCCAGAAGACGACGTGGGCACCGCCGGAGGCTCTTCTTGCTCCGAGTCCCCCGCCGGTTCACTCGAGATGGCGAGCCGGCCCGCGCAGCTTCGGGCTCGGTGTGAAACTCGCTCTCACAGTTGCCACCGTCGGGATCACTGCGCTCGGTGTGAGGTACTTCGGCTTCTTCTTGGAGGTACCGTTGATCATCGTCACCGCGCTGTTGATGCGATCAACTTGGACGCGCGAGCGCGTTCGCTGAATAGTCAGCGGCGCGCCTCGCCTCGCCGTACCGCGCCGGCATGCTTCGCCATCTCACGCGTCGCCTCGCGCTTGGCGATCGCCTCGCGCTTGTCCCACTTCTTGCGGCCTTTCGCGAGGGCAAGCTCGACCTTCACCTTGTTTCCCTTGAAGTAGAGCCGCAACGGAACGAGCGTGTAGCCCTGCTGTTGGGTCTTGGCCGCCAGCTTCGCGATCTCCTTGCGATGCATGAGCAGCTTGCGCGCGCGCGTCGGCTCGTGGTTGAGCATCGAGGCCTGCGGGTACTCGGGGATGTGCACGCCGTAGACCCAGACCTCGTTGCGGTTGATCACGCCGTAGGCGTCCTGGAGTGACGCTTTCCCCGAACGCAGCGTCTTCACCTCGCTCCCGACGAGGGCGACGCCGGCCTCGAAGGTCTGCTCGATGTCGTATTCATGGCGCGCCCGTCTATTGGTCGCGACGACCTTGATATCCGTTTCTTCGCGCGCGCTCATGGGGCCCGAATCGTAGGCGGGCGCGAGGAGGCTCGCTACTGTGTTAGAGCCAGCTGATCGGGTTGACCGGCGTGCCTTGCAGATCCACCTGGAAGTGCAAGTGCGGTCCAGTTGACCACCCGGTGTTGCCGCTCGCTGCGATGGATTGCAGCGTGCGCACGGACTGACCGGCACTGACGAAGACACGACTGAGGTGCGCGTACATCGTCGCCAGTGAGTTCCCGTGGTCGATGATCACGACCAAGCCAAAAGCACCGTTGTAGCCGGTATAGATCACCTTCCCGTAGCGCGCGGCTTTCACGATGGTGCCCATCGGCACACCGATGTCGATCCCCGTGTGGAACGAGCGGTAGCCGTAGATCGGGTGGATGCGCCAGCCGAACGGCGAGGTGATCGGACCGGAGACGGGCCACTTGAGATAACCGCCGACGCCTTGGATAACGCGCTGGCCACGCTGAGCACCCCGGATGATCGCGGAGAGCAGGTTGTTCTCTCGCTGCAGCTCCTGGATCGCCTTGACGTAGGCAGTTCGCTGGCCGTTGACTTGGTGAAGCAGGTTGCTTTGATTAGCCATCAACGTCCGCTGCTGCGCGCGCGTCGTCGCCACCTGGCTTTGGATGTTCGCGATCTGCTGCAACTCCGCCGCCTGCGCAGTGCGAGCTTTGAGGATCGCGGCTTGATGCGTCGCGATGTCGTTCCGTTGACTCTCGACCTGCGCCTTGGTCTGCTCCAGCTTCAGCATGACGTTGGCGTCGTTTCGCATAACGCTTCCAGCGAACTGGTTCGCCGTGACGACGTCCGCGAAGTCTTGCGATTGCGACAGCGCTTGGCTGTAACCGGTCGGCGCGTTGATGTAGATATCGGCGATGTGCTGGTCCACTTGGGCTTGCTGGGATTCCAGGACGCCCAGCAAAACCTCAAGCTGCCCACTGGTCTCGCGCAACGCGGCCGAAACGACGCTGAGCTGCGCATCGATAGCCGCGAGCTTGGCGCGCGACGCGACCAGCTGCAAGCTGAGGGAATCGAGCCGTCGCTGTGTTGCAGCGAGTTGTTGGTCTGTGTCTTGGAGTTGCAAGAAGATGCTGCGCGCTTGGTGGGTGAGCTTGTTCAGCCGGGCTTCCTTCTGCTGGATCAGAAGCTGCAGCTCTTGCTGCCGCTGGCTATAGGTCGACGCGGACGCCGTCGTAGACGGCAGGGCCGCAAGCGCGGCCGCGGTGACCATCGCGCCAAGCGCGACACGACGTAGTGCGGTTCTAGCTGCCAACATCCGGCTCTCCCCTTCCGGAACAACAGACGACAGCGGCCATCCTAACTTTACGAATGGATACTCTGTCAACAGTCGTAACAGATACTAACGTGGATAATCTCGGCACCGTCGCACCTGGTCTTGAGCCCCCTGACCAGCGCATTTGCTCGCCATCAAGTATTTCTTAGACGTCGAGGAACTTTCTGAGACCGAAAAGGCTCCCGAGCACGCCGAAAAGGACTCCGGCCGCGATCAGGAATGTGCCGTACAGAAGGATGTCCCCATAGGTGACCTGGAACCGGAAGCTCTGCGAGAACGCGAATTGCGGACCGGTACTCGACAAAAGGGACCTCGCCGGGATGAGCATCACGACCGCGAGCACTCCCCCGATGAGGCCCTGGACGATGCCTTCCATCATGAAGGGGATACGAACGAACCAATTCGTGGCACCGACGAGCTTCATGATCCCGATCTCTTTGCGGCGCGAGAAGAGCGCCATCCTGATCGTCGTGGCGATCAGAAGGATGGCAGCGATGAAGACGACGATCGCGTTGACCAAGGACATCTTCCGTTGCGTCTCGGTCGCTTTGAACAAATCATGGACGGTCTGCCGTTCGTCTCGGATCTGATACACCCCGGGGCGCCCCTCGAGCCGGTCACGGATCACCCCGAAATTGTGAGGATCCTTCAGCTTCACGCGGAAGCTCTCCGGGAGAGCATCGGGGCTCGTGTTGTTCACGATGTCCGGCTGGTTGGCGAAGAGCCGCTTGAAACGATCGTACGCCGCCGACTTGCTCTCGTAGGTCACGCGTGAGACCTCCGGCATGGCGAGCAAGTCCCTCTGAAGCCCATCGCGCTCGTCTGGCGAGATGTCGCTCGCGAGGAACACGGCGACCTCCACCTGACTCGTCCACTCGTCGGACGCGCGCGCGGTCGCGTGTTGGAGGAGCAGCGCCGAACCACCCAGAAACAACGACACGCCGACGACGAGGATCGCGGCGATCGTGATGAACATGTTCCGCCGGATGTTCGTGACGGATTCTTGAACCGCGTAATCGATCTTGATGGCCATCTCTACACCTGAGCCCCGTACCCGTAGACGCCACGTTCCTGGTCGCGAACGACGATCCCTTTATCGAGCTCGATCACGCGGCGCCGCATCGCATCGACGATCGCGTGGTCGTGTGTAGCCATCAACACGGTGGTGCCGCGCCGATTGATCAAGTCGAGCAGCTTCATGATCTCGATCGATGTCGTCGGGTCGAGGTTACCGGTTGGCTCGTCCGCGATCAGTATCTGAGGCCGGTTCACGAATGCGCGCGCGATCGAGACGCGTTGCTGCTCGCCCCCAGAAAGCTCGTCGGGGAGGTGCGGCGCCTTGTCACCGAGGCCGACGAGCTCCAGAACCTCCGGTACTTGCTTCTTGATCACTCCGCGAGAGACACCGATCACCTCGAGCGCAAAGGCGACGTTCTCGAAGACGGTCTTGTTGGGGAGCAGCTTGAAGTCCTGGAACACGCACCCGATGTTGCGGCGCAGCGCGGGGACCTTCCACGAGGCGAGCTGGGCGACGTTCTTGCCTGCCACATAGATCTCGCCGGATGTGGGTTGGTCTTCGCGAAGGATGAGGCGCATCATCGTCGACTTCCCCGAACCAGACGGGCCGACGAGGAAAACAAATTCGCCTTTGAGGATGTCGATAGAAACGTCGCGCAATGCAACGACGTTTCCTCTGTAGATCTTGGTGACGTTGACGGTGCGGATCATGGCACCTGCGCGCACGCCGATCTCAACTGCGCCTCCTGGGATTCGGCAGGAGGCTAGCAGAAGGGAAAGGGTCGGGCAATCACGCTCAGCGGTCGCAGTGTTACAGATCGCTTACAGAACGCTGTGAACCTACGAAGACTTAACGAACGCGCGCGCGGCATCCGCGATGCGCGCGCCTGAGAGCCCATATTTGTCGTACAGCTCCTGTTGCGAGCCCGATTCGCCGAACGTGTGCATGCCGATGCGCTTCAGCGTCGCACCGACACCACTCTCCGCGATGGCCTCGGCCACCGCGCTGCCGAGCCCGCCGTTCACGTTATGGTCCTCGGCCGAGATGACGCGACCGCAGTCGCGTGCCGCACGCGCGATCGCATCGGTGTCGAGCGGGGCGATCGTGTGGACGTTCAGCACCCTTGCATTAATGCCCTCTTTGGCCAACTCGTCCGCAGCAACCAGCGACTCCTGAACAAGCCCACCGGTTGCGATCAACGCGAGGTCTGTTCCGTCGCGCAGGAGTTCGGCTCTTCCGAACTCGAAGCGGTAGTCGTCGTCGTGGATCGCCTTCGTGCCCTGCCGCATCAAGCGAAGGAACGTCGGTCCTTCGTGTTCGACGAGATACTCAACGACGCGGTGCGTCTCGATCTCATCGCAGGGCTGGATGATGGCCATGTCGCCGAACGCGCGCATCGCCGCGATGTCTTCGAGCGCCATCTGCGAAGCGCCGTCGTCGCCGATCCCGATACCGACGTGCGTGCCGACGATATGTACGTTCGCTCGGTTGTATCCGACCGAAAGGCGGATCGTTTCCTGACGTCCAGTGATGAACGCGCTGAACGAGCACGCGAAGGGGATCTTCCCGTTCAGCGCGAGCCCGGCAGCGACGCCGATCATGTTGGACTCCGCGATCCCGACGTCGAAGAATCGATCGGGGTACTTCGCGGCGAAATCCTCGACGTTCGTCGAGTTCTTCAGGTCTCCGGTAAGAACCACCACGCGCTCGTCGCTTCCGATCCGAACGAGCGCGTCGCCGAAGGCCTTGCGCGTTGCGACGTCGCTCATTAACCCTTCCCCTCGATCTCGGCGATCGCGCGCGCGGCCTGTTCGGCATCCGGCGCCTTTCCGTGCCAGTGGTAATCGAGCTCCATGAAGCTCACGCCCTTGCCTTTGATCGTGTGAGAGATGATCGCGGTCGGCTGACCTTTGTGTTCTTTGGCTTGCAGCAGCGCATCAACGCATTGGGCGTGGTCGTGTCCGTTTATCTCGATGGCGTTCCATCCGAACGAGCGGAACTTATCCGCCAGCGGGTCCAGATCTTGGATCTCTTTGACGAGCCCGGTCTGCTGCACCTGGTTGTTGTCGACGATCGCCGTGAGGTTGTCGGCCCGGAAGTTCCCGGCCGACATGATCGCTTCCCAGACTTGCCCTTCCTGCGATTCGCCGTCTCCGAGCATGCAGAACGTGTGCCAGGCGGCACCGTCAAGGCGCGCCGCAAGCGCCATCCCGAGCGCAACCGACAGGCCTTGCCCCAGCGATCCCGTCGAGACCTCCACACCGGGAACCCGCGTTCGATCGGGGTGCCCCTGCAAGGGGCTTCCCAGCTTGCGGAACGTTTGCAGCCACTCCTCCGGGAAGTAGCCGGCGCGGGAGAGCGTGGCGTAATACCCGGGCGTGCAGTGGCCCTTGCTGAGGATGAAGCGGTCGCGATCGGGCCAGCGGGGGTCGTCGGCGCGATAGTTAAGCATCCCACCGAAATACAGGGAAACGAGCATGTCTATCTCTGACAGCGAGCCGCCCGGATGGCCGGAGCCCGCCTCGACGAGGATCTTGATGATCTGGATTCGAAGCTCTTTGGAGAGTTGTTTCAGCGATCCGATGTCGGCAGCGGTTGCAGTGCCGGGCACGCGTTTCCTCCTCGTAAAACTCGGCCGCGGGAAGGTATATCCACCCTACCAGGGAGCATGCGGGCTACGCCGCCGACCGCCGCTGCCATTCGAGGTACGCGCGGATGAATCCGTCGATGTCGCCGTCGAGCACCGCGTCGACGTTGGACGTTTCATAGTTGGTTCGTACGTCTTTCACCATCTGGTACGGCGCGAGGACGTACGAGCGGATCTGGCTGCCGAAATCGATGCCCCGTCGCTCCCCTCGCAGCTCCTCCAACTTGTCCGCGCGCTCCTCATGCATCAGCTCGACCAGCTTGGCTTTCAAGACGCGCATGCAGACGGCTTTGTTCTGCAGCTGGGATCGCTCGTTCTGGGATGTCACGACGATCCCGGTCGGCAAGTGGGTTATACGGACCGCCGAGTCCGTCGTATTGACCGACTGGCCTCCCGGACCGGACGAGCGGTACACGTCGATCTTGAGGTCCTTCTCCGGGATCTCGAAGTCGACGTCTTCGTCCTCCAGCAGTGGCACGACATCCACCGCCGCAAACGAAGTGTGCCGCCGCTTGTTCGCGTCGAACGGAGAGATCCGCACCAAACGGTGCACGCCGTGTTCGGCGGAGAGCATGCCGTAGGCGAAACGTCCGTGAACGATGAATGCCGCGCTCTTGATGCCCGCCTCATCGCCTTCTTGGCGCTCGATGACGTCGACGTCGAAGGAGTGGCGCTCTGCCCATCGAAGGTACATGCGGAGCAGCATCTCGGCCCAATCTTGGGACTCGGTGCCTCCGGCGCCGGCGTGCAGCGTGACGATCGCGTCGCGCTCGTCGTATTCACCGCCGAGCAGCGTTCGAACCTCCAGCTCCTCGATGCTCGCGCTCAAGGCAGCGATGCCATCCTTTACCTCGGCTTCGACGCTCACATCGTCCTCGGTTTGCGCGAGCTCGTTGAGGACGGTCAGGTCCTCGTGCTTGCGAACCAGGTCGTCGTATGCCTTCAGGTCATCTTCGAGGCGCGCGAGCTTGCCGAGCAATGCCTTGGCGGAACCCTGGTCGTTCCAAAGGTCGGGAACAGCTGCTTCCTGTTGGAGCTTTACGACGCTCGAGCGCTTCGCGTCGACGTCAAAGATAGGCCCTGGCATCGGCAAGCGCCGTGCCCAAGGCCGCGAGCTCCGAGGAATGGTCAGCCATGATGACGCTCATTGTAGCGGCCGCGCGCGGCGACGCTCAGGCGTTGAGTCCGTGGCACTTCTTGTACTTCTTGCCGCTGCCGCACGGACACGGCGCATTTCGCGGCGTCTTGTCCGAGCGCGCGGTCTCCATCACGGCCGGCGACTCTTCGCCCTCTGCCGCTTCCTTCAGGTAGCGCAATCGCGACTCTTGCTTCGCCTGCTGCTGGGCAACAGGCTGCTCGCGGACGACCTGGACGTGGAACATGTACTGGACGAACTCGTTCTTGATCTCGTCCTGCATCGCCTGGAACATCTGGAAGCCTTCGTTCTGGTACTCGACCAGCGGATCCCGTTGCCCGATCGCGCGCAGCCCGATGCCTTCCTGCAGGTAATCCATCTCGTACAGGTGCTCGCGCCATTTTGCATCGAGCACGTTCAGGAGAACCTGCCGCTCGATCTTGCGGAACTCCTCTTCGCCGATCTCATCCGCGCGCCGGTCGTACACCTCGAGGGACTCGTCGCCGAACCGCTCGATGAGCTCTCCCGGCGAGAGGGTTTCGATCTCGAACGTCTGCGGCGTCAGCGCAGTCGGATAGATGGTGCGCATCGTGTTGATGAGTCCTTCGAGGTCCCACTCTTCCGGCTGGACCTCCGAGTTGGCGAACTCGAGCACGACGGACTCGACGACGTCGTGGATCCACTGCTCGGCTTGCTCCTCGAGGTCTTCCCCATCGAGGATCTCGTTCCGGCGTTGATAGATCGCCTCACGCTGCTTGTTGATCACGTCGTCGTACTTGAGGACGTTCTTGCGGATCTCGAAGTTCTGTTGCTCGCGCTGGTGCTGCGCGCGCGCGATCGATCGGGAGACGAGCTTGGACTCGATCGGCATGTCGTCGGGGATCTTCAGGCTGCTCATCATCCGGTCGACCATGCCGGTCGCGAACAATCGCATCAGATCGTCTTCCAGCGACAGGTAGAAACGGCTCTCTCCCGGGTCACCCTGCCGGCCGGAACGGCCGCGCAGCTGGTTGTCGATGCGGCGCGACTCGTGGCGTTCGGTGCCGAGCACGTACAAACCGCCCAGATCGAGCACTGCCTGGTGCTCTTTCTCCCACGTCTCGCGCACTGCCTCCATGCGCCGGTCAAGCTCACGATCGTAATCGTCCGTGTCTGCGACGAGACCCTGGGCTTCGAGGTCGAGCTTGATCTCGTGCTCGGGGTTCCCGCCGAGGATGATGTCGACGCCTCGGCCGGCCATGTTGGTCGCGACGGTGACCGAGCCGCGCTTGCCGGCCTGCGCGATGATGTGCGCCTCTCGCTCGTGCTGCTTCGCGTTCAGAACGCTGTGCGGGATCCCTTGCTTGTCGAGCAGCCTCGCCAGACGCTCCGACTTCTCGATCGAAACCGTACCGACCAGAACCGGCTGCCCGCGCTCGAATCGCTCGGCGATGTCGCGCGCGGCGGCGTGGAACTTTCCTTCCTCGTTCTTGTAGACGACGTCCGGTTTGTCTGCGCGGATGACATCCTGGTTCGGCGGGATCTCGACCACGCCCATCTTGTAGATGTGCTCGAACTCCGCCGCCTCGGTCAACGCGGTACCCGTCATGCCGGAGAGCGTGTCGTACATGCGGAAGTAGTTCTGGATCGTGATCGTGGCAAGGGTGACGTTCTCTTCCTTGATCCGAACGTTCTCTTTCGCCTCGATCGCTTGGTGCATACCCTCGGAGTAGCGGCGACCTTCGAGGACGCGTCCCGTGAACTCATCGACGATCTTCACTTCGCCGTTGGTGACGAGGTAATCAACGTCACGCTTATACAGTTCCTTCGCCCGCAGGGCGTTCTGCATGTAGTGGACCAACGGCGACGAGATCTGGTCGTAGAGGTTCTCGATGCCAAGCATCTTCTCGATCTCGTGCACGCCTTCTTCGGTAACGGCCACCGTGCGCTTCTTCTCGTCAACCTCGTAGTGAACGTCGGGCTTGAGCCGAGGAACGAGGCGCGAGAACGTGCGGTACCACTTGGCCGACTCTTCGGACGGACCGGAGATGATGAGCGGCGTGCGCGCCTCGTCGATCAGGATCGAGTCGACCTCGTCCACGACGCCGAAGTTATGGCCACGCTGCACCCGGTCTTCAGCGGTCCAGGCCATGTTGTCCCGGAGGTAGTCGAACCCGAACTCATTGTTCGTCCCGTACGTGATGTCCGCCGCGTACGCGGGGCGGCGCTCTTCAGGGCGCTGATTCGCCTGGATGAGCCCGACGTTCAGGCCGAGGAACCGGTAGATGCGGCCCATCCATTCGGCGTCGCGCTTGGCGAGGTAGTCGTTCACCGTGATGATGTGGACGCCGTTACCCGACAGCGCGTTGACGTAGGCCGGAAGGGTCGCCACCAAGGTCTTGCCTTCACCCGTCTTCATCTCGGCGATGTTGCCCTTGTGGAGCACGGCCCCGCCGATCAGCTGGACGTCGTAGTGCCGCTGTCCGAGCGTCCGTACGGCCGCCTCACGAACGGCGGCGAACGCCTCGGGGAGAAGCTCATCGGGATCCTCGCCCTCGACGATGCGCGCGCGGAAGATGTCGGTGAGTGCGCGGAGCTCTGCGTCTGAGCGCGCCTGCATCTCCGGCTCGAACGCACCGACCTGGCCGGCTAAGCGGGCGGCGTCTTTGAGCTTTCGACCTTCGCCGAGGCGAAGGATCTTTTGCAGGGGGGAAGCAGGCATGGCGGGTATCGCCTACTGGATCTCGAGCAGCTTCTCGCGCACGGCGTAGACGACCGCCTGCATGCGCGAGTGCAGATGCAGCTTTTCGAGGATGTTGCGGATGTGGTTCTTCACGGTGTTCTCACTGATGAACAACTCTTTGGCTATATCCCTGTTATTCCTGCCCTTCGCAACCAATCGAAGAACTTCCATCTCGCGCTCGGTCAGACGGGGCTGAGCTGCGGCCGGCTTCTCGTCGGTCTTCTTGACCATCGTGGCGAATTCGGTCAGCAGCTTGGACGCCATCGAGGGGCTGATCATCGACTGCCCGGCGTGCACCTGGCGGATCGCGTTCGCGACCTCTTCGATCGAGATCTCCTTCAGCAGGTAGCCGCTGGCCCCGGCCTTGATGGCGTCGTACAGGTCGGCTTCTTCGTCGGAAATGGTCAGCATCAGGATCTTGATGTGAGGCGCGAGTGCCTTGATCTGGCTCGTCGCCTCGATGCCACCGCGGCGCGGCATGCGCACGTCCATCAGCACTACGTCGGGCATCGTCTCCTGGGCAATGTTGACTGCCTCGGCGCCGTCTCCGGCCTCACCAACGAGGTCGATGTCCTTCTCTTGTTCGAGCACCATGACGAGGCCGCGACGGAAGAGCGCGTGGTCGTCGACGATCAGCACACGGATCGGCTCGTCGCTTACCGGCGCCGGCGCCTCTGTTCCCTCAAGCTCCTGGTCGTCCACTTTCGTTTCCTCCGCGCCGCCCTAGTTCTGTCTTATCAGTCAGGTTCTATCAGGCCGTACGAGCCGTCCCGGCGACGATACACCACGCCGACCTGCTCACTCTCGGCGTTGACGAATAGGAAAAAGTCGTGACCGAGCGATTCCATCTGGAGGACTGCCTCCTCGACGGTCATGGGCTTGACGGTGAACCGGGTAACACGCGAGATCCGCGGCTCGTCCTCTTCGCCCGCTTCCAGGCCTTCTGAGGATTGTATCGGATGGTTTCGGCCGTTCCTTGCGTTGTGGTTGTCCGTTTCCTCCCCCAAGGTCTTGGGAACGCGCAGCACCGCCCTCATGGCGCGCGAGGTGCGGCTTCCCCTCCGGACGAACTTGCCTTTCAGCCTTTTGACCTGGGCTTCCAGTTTGTCGACCACGCCGTCCACCGCGCTCGTCGGATCGGGGCCGCTCGCGTGCGCGCGCAAGACATGCGCCTTCGTCGTGAGGGTGACCTCAACGATGTGCTTATCTGCGATGCGTGGGTTGTGCTCTTCGGAGAACTCGATCTCGAGGGAAAGGATCTTGTCGAGGAAACGCTCCACCTTCTCTAGCTTGTGGGTCGCCAGCTCCTTCAGATGTGGCGGGACGTGCGTATTCCGCCCCTTCACGATCACCTGCATCCCGGCCTCCCGCTCGATCCCAGAAAACCCGGTGGGCCTCACCCGCATCAGCGAAGCGGATCCTATCCGCCTCGACCTGAGACCCGGGTGGGGCCCACACACGGTTGATTCTATGGTCGGGCCCCCGCCAAATCTAGGGCTGCCCTGGCTAGTCCCCCGCGCGGGCGAAGGTCAGAACCATGACGTCTCGCGCGCCGGCCGCCCGTAGTGCGCGCGCGCACGCATCCGCGGTTGCCCCCGTCGTCATGACGTCGTCGACCAACAGGATCCGCTCGGAAACCCGAGATGCCGTGAAGGCTCCGGCCAGGTTGCTCCGTCTTTGGTCCCGGCCCAACGCAGCCTGATCGGCAGTCTCTTTCGTCTTTCGGATGAGCGCGGCGCACGGCGTCCGAACGAGCGGAGACAGTGCGCGCGCGAGCTCGCGCGCGGTGTTGAAACCCCGCTCGGCCATCGAAGCACGGGAGGAGGGGACGAAGGTGATGACGTCGGCGTTGAGCTGAAGCGCGCATCCGGCCATCAAGCCGGCCATCGGCCGCGCTGCACGCCGCTCGCCTCCGAGCTTGAACGACATCAGCACATCGCGCGCCACGCCACGGTACGCAGCCGCTGCGCGCGCAACGCTGAAGGCCGGCTCGGGATGGCGGCAGTCCGCGCACCTCGGCACGGCGCGCGCGACCGGCCGCCCGCACCGCGCGCACATCGCCGTGATCCGGGGAAACGACGATTCGCAGTTCGGACAGAGGAAGCGCGGGCCGGAACGCCCACACGACAAGCACGACGGGGGAAAGACCAGATCGAGGAGCGCGCGCATCGAGCGAACGTACGACGATCGTGCGAGCAGCGCGCGCGCCGATGACGCGTTCGCGCGAAATGTCAGCGGCGGCGCGCGCGCCGCTTCGGGGCAGGTTTCGCTTTGCGCTTCGACGCGCCAGCTCGCTTGGGTGCGGCCGTTCGCTTCGCGGCCTTCGATCGTTTCGGCGTTGTCACGCGCTTCCGTGATGAGCTCCCCGCGCGCTTCGCTCCGGCGCGCGGCTTGGCCTTCACCGGTTTCGGCTTTGGGCGCGGCGCAGCTGCCTGGGCTCGCGCCGGGGTGACCGCTGGACGCTCGGGAGCGCGGCGCGCGCGCCCTCCGTCGGCCATCTGTCGCAACGCCGGGCCGAACGGCGCGCGCGCGACGCCTCGCTCGGTCACGATCGCGGTGATCAACGAAGCGGGCGTGATGTCGAACGCCGGGTTGATCGCTTGCGTGCCGACCGGCGCGATGGAATGAGATCCGATCGAGGTGACCTCGCCGGGGGCGCGTTCCTCGACGGGGATCCCCTTGCCTTCGGCGAGCGATACGTCCACGGTCGACGTCGGGGCGACGACGACGAACGGGATCCCTGCAGCAGATGCCGCCAAAGCCAAGGGATACGTACCCACCTTGTTGGCAACATCGCCGTTGGCCGCGATCCGGTCGGCGCCGACGACGACGAGGGAGACCTCTCCGCGCGCGATCAAGCCCGGTGCCGCTCC
>Ga0207684_10001987_pt1 | contig 21076 bp, 14 predicted proteins | sample KBSK5501metaG_FD_184342 | JGI IMG/M metagenome (GOLD analysis project Ga0207684, IMG submission 184342) | Corn, switchgrass and miscanthus rhizosphere microbial communities from Kellogg Biological Station, Michigan, USA - KBS K5-50-1 metaG... | ecosystem: Host-associated > Plants > Roots >...
GCCGGTCAACATGGCACAGATAAACGAAGAGCCAAATCGCGCCAGCGGCGCGTTGAGCGAATAGCCTGACGAATAGCATCGCATCAGGGCATTGTCGTGAAGGGATGGGCACGTATGGCGGCGCGCTGCGATATTTGCGGCAGAAAGCCACAGTATGGCAATCGAGTCTCGCATTCAAACCGGCACACCAAGCGCAAGTTCAGTCTGAACCTGCAACACCGGCACATGGTGCTCAATGGGCGTCCACAGACCGTCAAGGCCTGCACGCGCTGCCTGCGCACGATGGTCAAGGTCAGCGGGCGTCGCTAGAGGATCGCTGCATCTCTCTGGCGAACAGAGCATACAAAGGCTGGGGCATGCTGCTCCAGCCATTTTCGTGTCTGCTTCATAAGTCCAAGCAATCACTACGATGAACACATTCATAAGCTATGCCTCATTTTGTCAACTCGCTTGAAAAATACCGAAATCGCTTGTAAGCTATCGTGACAGTGCTGCCTCCCTACCTCAATGTTTCTTTTTATCTGAACGGAGCGTCAACAATGCCTGATTTACCTGCTCACGCAAGTCTAGAGGAATTGTTTCATGCCCCAACAGAGGCTGTTATGCTCGAACGTATTCGTACTGAGCTTGATTGGCAACCGTTCGAGCGATTCGTAGAGCATGTCTTTCGGCACGCGGGCTATGTCACCGAGAACACTGGATTGCAATTCGGCCAAGGCATCGATATCAAGCTCTATCAAGGGCCCGGCAGGCAGAAACTGCTCGGCTGTGTCTCAGTGAAATATCATACTACTGATGGTAATAAGGTCAGCTTACAAGAGGTGAGGGACTTTCAAACATCTGTCAATGATGCCGGAGCGCCACGAGGCTATATTGTTACCAATACTGGCTTCAGAAGACCGGCATTTGAACAAGCGATGGGAGCGCCCAAAATCAAACCCATCGGTGGTGAAGTGCTCTATCGCTATATCTCATACCTTCGTGGTTCGCGTCTGGCAGATTCGCAAGCGCCGATCATTGAGGCCGATTGGCTCTTCAAAGCTGACACTATACTATGGCGGACTCAGAACCGGAGCATAGTCCTTACTGTCGCAAACAACAAAGGCGGAGTAGGTAAGACTACCACTGCTCTGTATTTGGCGCGGCGATTCATCGAGCGCGGATTGAAAGTTTTGCTTGTGGACTTTGATTCGCAATCCAATTCCACACAGACCTTGCCTAATCCCCACGGAGATGATGTCTCTGCAAGCACACTCGTAGACTATTTTGAGGGGCGAGCATCCTTACACTCACTTATTCGCCCAACACAGCTGCCGAACCTCTTCATTGTTCCTTGCAGTCCAGCGGCGCGTCTGGCCCTCGGCGCAATTAAGCCCGGCCCTGCGGAAGAATTGCGTTTTGCTGAGTCAGTTCATGCAAACGAAGTGAAGCCGCCCGCATTTATGGCGAACGGCGACTTTGACTGGATCATTATTGATACGCCCCCCGACATGACTTTCAGAGTACGCGCAGCGCTGGCCGCCTCGCACTTTGTCATTGCGCCCTTCGAGCCAGGACCTTATCAAAGTTCAGGACTCCAGCAACTCTATGACACGGTGTTAGCTATGAAAGGGCTGGTGGGAACTCGACCACGCGTCATCGGCTGCGTTGTCACTCGCTGGCAAGACAATAAACAAAACCGGGATACGGTTGCGTTGCTCGAGCAGAATTTTCTCTTGCCGAATCAGATTCCCCTATTCAAAACGCGGATCAACAATGACCCAAACGTCCAAAAAGATGAAGCAAGTCACTTCCATATCCCAGGGTTAGGACACCGGCCAGCGGCCTTGCAGTATACTACTCTTGCAGAGGAGGTGCTTCACGATGTCAACCACACTTGACCAGCCAACAATTAAGCAAAGGGCATCAGCCGCTACTGCGCAGTTGCGACAAGCATTGGGATTAGACGACCTCAAACTTCTAAGTGCGGCCGTGGCAGAAGCAGCCGCCTCAGAGGCTACAAAGAACTCGGAATTCTTTGCGCGCATCCGGCGCATATATGAGGAGTTGGCGAATCTGCGTGTTCATCAGCCTTCTCGTCGTCGCGTCTCCACCCAACCAAGATCGCAGCTTGTGCCACTCCCAGGTAACGAGGGGACGCGCTTTGATCCCTTTGCGCCACTTGATCCCTATCTCCTACTTCGATTGTATGGCCCGCATCAGTTGCGCACAGCCTTGAGCGCATATTCTTACGCAGGTCTACGCAAAGCTGTCACAGCAGTGCAAACGCACTACCCTGGTACCAAGCCTAGGGATGGACGAAAGACGGAGTCACTCATCAATTATGTCGTCGAGCGACTCGCGCCAGGCTACTGAAATAGTTACATTTCGTAATCAATAGTAGTACAGCAGGTTGTTCGCCTAGCTTGAGCCGCGGAGGAACGCCAGCAGGAAACGGTCGAGCGCGCCAGCGAAGACCCGCGCGATCTGCCCGTCACGCTCGTTGGTGCGTCGGTCGCGGACGAACTGCGTGCGGCCCAGGTTGTAGATGCGCACGATATCCTCGGCGGAGGCTGTGGGCAGTGGTGGCGCCGCATGACGCGCGCGCAGCAGGGCCAGCGCCAGCCGCTCCGCGTCCTCCCCGCGCACGCGGATGGTGACGCCGTGCGCCTCGTCAGTCGCCTCGACGACCTGGATGTGCCGCCCCTGACCCCCACCGGCGCGGCGCTCCTCGATCTGGCGCAGCGTGAAGCCTCTGTCGACCACTGAGGAGGTGTCGGGCGCGGGCAGGATCTCGACGCGCGCAAGGTACACCCGCGTGCCGGGATGCCCGTTTTTCTTCGGCTCCGCGAGCGCCTCCTCGCGTTGCAGTTTGTGGACACCCTCCTCGCCACGCAGCATGCGCGCCAAGCTCGGCCCACGCAGCGCGATCACCGGGTCGCCACCGTCGTTGATCGCCTCGGCGTCGTAGCCCTTGCGTGTCGCCCAGGCGAGATACATGTCGCGCAATTGATCGGGCCAGTCGTCGCGCTCGTCGGGCTTCGCGCCACGCGCCGAGGGCAGCGGCGTGACGCACAGGAATACGTCTTGCGCCACACTCGCATCGGAGGCGCCGGCAAGCAACTCCATCTCGGCCAGCGTCACCTCGCCATCCACCTGCTCGTAGCTGGTCGCCAGCCGCGCCAGGCCGGAGGCGTCGTTGTTGCGCCGGATCATCTTCGCCGCCTCCAGCATGCCGTCGATGCGCTCGCGCAGGTCTGTGAAGCGCTTGGTGATGCGGTCCACGTGATGCGCCTCCGACATCACCTGGCGGGAGCGCTCGGTGTCGTCCCAGAAGCTGGGCCGCCCCATCTCCTCCAGCAGCGCCTGCGCCGTCTCGCGCAGCGTCTCGTAGCGCTCGCTGGCGATGTGCGTCTCGACGCGCGCGCGCAGCCCTTCGACCAGCTTCTGCAGCTCGCGGATGTCCATCGTGCGCGTGCGGCCGCTCTCGCCCTCAGTGATGGTCAGTTTCTCGCGTGGGACATCGTCCGGCTCGACCGTTACTGAAGGCGCCGTCAGCGCGATTGGCTCCGCCACGATGACGCCGTCGCGCACGCCCAACTCCAGTAGCTGCTCGCCCAGCGCGGGCTTCTCGGCGATAGTGCGCGCGAGCGGCAGGATGACCAGATCGCGGATGGCGCGCTGGAGCGGGCGCGCGCCGAACGTTGGGCTGAAGCCTTCCTGCAAGAGCACGTCGAGCACATCGTCGCGGAAGTCGATGAGGATGTTGCGTCGCAGCACGCCTTCGCGCACGAGCGCGCGCCCCAGCTCGCGTCGCGCGATGCGCCGCATCTCATCGCGTCCCAGCGGCTGGAAGACGACGATCTTATCCAGCCGGTTGATGAACTCCGGGCGGAAATACTCCCCAACCTCCTTGAGCGTCTGCTTCGCGCGCTCCTCGGCGCGTTCGGCGGAACTGACGAAGCCGATAGCGTGCGCGCTATCGCTCTGCGTGCCGATGTTCGAGGTCATGATGATGATGGTGTTGCGCAGGTCCACGGAGCGCCCCGCGCTATCCGTCAGCCGGCCATCGCCGAAGACTTGCAAGAAGAGGTCGAAGACGGCGGAATTGGCCTTTTCCACCTCGTCGAGCAGGAGCACGGAGAACGACTGCCGGCGCTGCTTCTCGGTGAGCTGGCTGAGCAGGTTCGCCTCGCTAAAGGGCGACTTGAACTCGCTCATGTCCAGCCGGATGAGCTTGTCCTTGGCGCCGAAGAGATACTCCGCGAGCGTCTTGGCCAGTTCGGTCTTGCCCACGCCGGTTGGCCCGACGAAGAAGAGTACGCCGAGCGGACGCGTCGGGTCGGTCATCTCCGCCTTGATGAGCGTCACGATATCGGCGACGGTCTTGACGGCCTCGGTCTGCCCGATCACGCGCTCGTCGAAATAGGCGCGAATGTCCTCGTGGCGCAGGCCAATGGCGTCGGAGATGATCTTCTCCGGCAGCCCGGTCATGCGCGAGAAGGTGGCGTTGACGACATCGGAGGTCACGAGCCGCTCGACGGGCTGCGCATGGTTGGAGGAGGCCACGCTGTCGGGGAGCTGCGCCGCCTCGGAGAGCAGGCGCGTGGCCTTCCCCGGAAACGCCTGGTAGGGCAGGTAGCGGCGTGTTAACTCGATGGCGCGGTCGATGGCGCTCGTCTCGACGCGCACCGTCCCACCATGGCGCAGTCCGCGCGCGACAGAGGCCAAGATGCTCTTCGTCGCCTCCAGCGTCGGCTCCTCCACCTGGATGATGTCGAAGTGCTTGAGCAACGAATGGTCGTTGATAAGCGCATAGCTGCTGCGCGGGCTGGTGTTGTACATCTCTGGCGTGACCTCGGCAAGCAACTGCAGATGGCCACGTTCGAGATAGGCGCGCACGAGGGTCGAGAAACCATCGCGCTCGTCGGAGGCGCGGCCGGCGTCGCGCAGGCCCCAGATGTCTTCGATGTAGAGGTAGACACTCTTGCCGTCCACGACCGCGTCCAGCAACTCGGTGAGGCGCGTCTGCCACTCGCCGATGTAGCGCGTGCCGGCCAGCACGATGCCCGACGAGACGCCGACGACCCACTTGCCACGTACGGCCTCCGGACACTGTGATCCACGCGCCATGCGCTGCGTCGCCTCGTGCAGGATCGCCGTCTTGCCCACCTCGGCGGCTCCCAGCAAGAGGACCGAGCGGTGGCGGGCGAGCGCGGCGAGCGCCTTCTCGACCTCGACGTCGCGACCGTAGGCGCGGCTGAGTTGCCCACTCTGCGCCTTCGCGGTCAGGTCGGCCGCGCCGATACTGAGGATGCGGTCAATGGTGTCGGGTTTTTCCAGTTGTGCCATGGGGGAGCCTCGTCGGTCTCCAGCAGTCGCCAGCGCAGCGCTGGAACGGATCATGCGGCGAAAGGGGCGCCGGGAATGGAGGTGGGACACATGAAGAGCCAGCTTCCAGTGTACCCGATATCGCTCGATGCGACAAGCGCGATTGTGTGGAGGCGCCAAGCAGAGACGCGCGGGTATGCCGCAATCCGCCTGTCAAGGATGAGTATGATATACTATTCTCTAATCGTGCTGCCTGGCTGATGTCAGCGCGGACTACATGAGAGGGTAGGCGGTTCAGGCAGGTGAATATCCTGTCACGAACGACACGAAACGAGGCGCCTTGTGAGTCAGACTCGTCCCGCGCATCGACCTGCTCTGGTGACCTTTGCGGCGATCTTATTGTTCCTGCTCGGCGGCTTTGAACTCGTCATCGCCATCACCGAGTTCTTCCGCTACGCCTTCGGCACGCTGCCGCCGCTCGACAACAATTACAACATCTTCTGGGGCATCCTCGATGTGCTCTACGCCGTGGTACTCCTCTACGCGGGCTACGCGCTGCTGCAGGGGCAGGCGGTCGGACGACTGGTGGCGCTCATCGTCGCCGTCTTCGCTGCAATCAGGTGGTTCTTCTACCTGTGGTATGTGCCCTGGACGGCGACGCTGGTCATCGGCATCTGCCTGCTCATCATCTATGGGCTGGTGCGCAACGAGGACTACTTCACCAACGGCTGAGCATGGATCGCAAGCAAGATGCATGGGGAGCGGCTTATTCGAGCCGCTCCTCTTTTCATTCCGACGACGGCTCGTCGTCGCCGCGCAAGCCACGCGTCATGCCATCAAAGAAGCCTTTTGACCGAGGCGAAGATCAGCCAGGCGACGCCAAACACAAATACGGCCAGAATGACCGACGCGACCGCCTGAAACAGCCATCCCGAAGCCGGCATAAGCGCTTCCCATGCAAGGTCTCTGAACTGCAAGCCGCGCAGACAATATACAGTAGAGGCGCGCGCCCCCACAATAGGCCGATAATGCTGCGTGGACGCTACTCGCGCTGGAGACGGAACGGCGCGCGCCGCGGCGGATGGGTAGCGCGCCAGGCAGCGGCGCAGGTGGGGCAGACGGTCAGCTCTCTGACGATCTCGCAGCCATGGCCACCAATGTCGTCGGTGGAGTCGGGCTTGCCCTTCAGCTCTTTGAGGCGAAGTAAGACCTCGCCAGGTGTCAGGGTTCTGGGGGCGCCGCAATGGCGATGGGTCTTGGGATCTCGATGCGCGTTGAGTCGAAAGGAGCACTCAGCGGGGCGTGAGGCGACGACAAGGCGATACGAGGGGGTTCCAGGGTCGGCAAGCTGCTGGCAGATCTGGCAGAGCAGAGCCCGCCGCAAGCCATTGGGCTTTCGCCCTTGCAGAGCGTATATCATTGTGGTATACCTTTCGTATGCGGAAGATGACCACAATTCGACTTGATGATGCGGATCGCCACGCCATTGCCACGATTCGGCGCCGGTATGGCGTCGCCAGCGACAGCGATGCCATTCGCCTCGCTTTGCGACTCGTGGCCGAGTCAAGGCGGATCGATATTCGACGGGATGCGGACGACCATGGCCACGACAGGCCTGTATAAAACCTTCAAGTACAAGCTCAAACCCACCGCTGAGCAAGAGCGAGAACTTGAGCGCGTGCTGCTGCACTGCCGCAAGCTCTACAACACGGCGTTGGAACAGCGCAAGACGGCCTATGAGCGCTGCGGCATCTCGCTGTCCAGATATGGCCAAGAGGCGGAACTGAAAGACCGCCGTGCGGAGTTGCCGGAGTATGCGGCAATTCACAGTCACGTCTTGCGGGATGTGCTGGCTCGTCTTGACAACGCCTATGCGGCGTTCTTCCGTCGCATCCGCGAAGGGCAGACACCTGGCTACCCCCGTTTCCACGGACGCACACGCTACAACAGTTTCACCTACAAAGAGTTTGGCAATGGAGCCACCTTGGATAATGGCTTCCTGATTCTGTCCAAAATCGGACGCATTGCCGTGCGCTGGTCTCGCCCACTCGTGGGGACGCCCAAGACCGTCACGATTAGCCGGGAAGCCGACGGCTACTATGTCTCATTCTCGTGCGTGGATGTGCCAATTCAGGCCCTGCAGTCTACAGGCCAAGAGACGGGCATCGACCTGGGCTTAGAGTCCTTCGCTACGCTCTCGAACGGCCAGCGCATCTTTCATCCGGGTTGGTATCGCAAAGCCGAGCGATCTCTCAAAACGGCGCAGCGCCGGGTCTCGCGGCGCACGAAGGGGAGCAACCGGCGGCGCAAGGCGGTAAAGCTGCTCGCCAAGGCACATCTCAGCGTGAAACGCCAGCGACAGGACTTCCACCACAAGACGGCGCTTGCCCTAGTCCGCGTCAACGACATCATCTATCACGAAGATTTGCAGACGGCCAATCTGCTCAAGAACCACCATCTCGCCAAAAGCATCAGCGATGCAGGATGGTCCCAGTTCTTGATCATTCTCTCCTTCAAGGCAGCATGCGCCGGTCGGAGAGTGGTAAAGGTCCCACCTGCCTATACCAGCCAGATGTGCTCTGGCTGCGGCGTTCTGGTCCACAAGGGCTTGTCCGTCCGCTGGCATAGGTGCCCAGAGTGTGGGACCAGTCTGAATCGGGACCACAACGCCGCGAAGAATATAGAAAGGGTCGGGCAGACCCTTCGGGGAGGCGTGGCGTTGGCCGCGTCGGAGAACCGAGCATCCGCCCGGCTTTAGCCCGTGCGGAGTGTCAAAATAGTACATGTCCTCTCTCGGGCGTGAACTGTTCCATGAGGCGCCCGCTATCTCGTGGCGTTGCGACACACGACGGCAAACAAACGCATCATAGTCCCGGTCGCGCCCTTACGTCAAACACAGACAGGCGCAGCAAAGCTACGCCCGCCACCAGAGAGTTGTCTGTAAAAGCCACCGGATGATCGCGCCTGGAGCTGGTTCCAGTCAGCCGCCTCAGCTTGAGAAGTACTCCTCCAGGACGGGAGCGATGGCCTCCGGGGCGACGTTGTGCGGCTGCCCTTTCAGGGTGCGGCGCTGGGCGTGGGGCAGGGCGTCCGCGACGGCCTGCGCGGCGTAGCTCAACCACGGTGTCTCTGCGCCGTCGATCACGAGTGTGGGTGTCGTGACAGTGACGACCCGCTCGGTCGGCAGCGAGAAGTCACCCATGATGTCAGCCTCGTGGACAAGCGTGGGCGCCAGAGCCTCCTGGGCAGACCAGAATGGCGCTTGGCGCATCTGGGCGACAAATTCGGCAGGCATGCCTACCGCATCGACAAAGAACAGTTCCACCATATCCCCGCGCCGCCCCTCCGACAATAAAGAGTTGAGTCGCTCCTTGTAGTCCTGCGGTGGCAGACGGCCACTCCCCTCGAGGATAAATGGGGGTTCCCAGATCGCCAGTTTCTTGAACCGCTGAGCGAGGCCCCATGCCGCCGCATACAGGGCTAAGACGCCGGGGCCAGACGTGCCGTAGACGAAGGCTGATCCCCCAGCCGCAGTGAGGACGGCGTCAAGATCTTCGAACTCGCGCTCGACCTCGTAGGGTGGCGTATTCCCGCTCGCGCCATGCCCCCGGCGATCATAATTGAAGATGGTGAAGTGTGGCGCGAGCAGCGCAGCCAGCGGCGCCTGCTGCGATCGGTCGCCTAACACACCACCCACGATAACGACAGCCGGTCCACTCCCTGTCTGGTCGTAGGCGATGACAGTCCCATCCTTCGACTTGACGGCGCTCATGCACATACTCCTTCCTCAATCGCTGGAATCAGCTATCATGGTGACTGCGACCACTCATGGGAGGTCGTTACGCCGTTCCGGCAGGCTGATAGGTAAGCACGACGACTCCTGAACCGAACGTCTTCGCCTCGACGAGCTTCAGAGTGACACTGACCCCGTCCTCGAAGAGCCGCTTGCCGATCCCTAGGACAAGAGGGAAGATCATGAACCGATACTCATCGATGAGGGCGTGCTGAGTCAGTGTGCGGACGAGATCGGCGCTGCCGTAGAGCAAAATGTCCTGGCCGGGCTGCTGCTTCAGCGTGGCCACCGCTTCTGCGACATCACCTCGTACCAGATGCGAATTTTCCCACGGGGCCGTTGCCAGTGTCGCTGACACCACATACTTCGGCAGGCGGTTGATCCTGTCGGCGAATTCGCCTGTCCGCGAGGGCCACGAAGCCGCGAAAATGTCATAGGTTACTCTGCCCAGCAGCAGAGCGTCGCTCGCCATCAGCTCATCGAACTTGAACGCCGCCGCTTCATCGCTCGAGTACAAAAAGGACCAGCCCCCACGGGCGCCGAGTGAGTCTTCCCCACCAGGGGCCTCCATGACGCCATCGAGCGTCACATATTCTGACGCAATGATCCTTCGCACCTGCGGTCTCCGCTTGTCGCTTCTGATCGACACATGATCAGCGCAAGCAGCATAGCTCAGGGCAAGGGCTGCGTCTTGTACAAATACGACAACTGCCCGGACCGGCGCTCATCCATGATCTGCGCCGGCGTTGGTCCGACATAGTAGCGCAGCGCGCGGGTCAGATGTGCCTGGTCGAAATAGCCAGCCGCATGCACGACCTCGAGGATAGAGACGCCTTGCCGCAGGAGGAGCGTCGCAAAGCGGGCGCGTTCAATTTGCCGAATACCGCTGTGGGTCAGGCCTGTCGCACGCAGGACATGGCGCTGTGCGGTGCGTAAGGAGAGATCAGTGAGTTCACCTTGCAGCGCGGCCTCCACAACAGGCTCACGCACAAGCACGCCCTCACGCACGAGCCGGGCGACAAAGGTATCCGCATTCTCGTAGGTAGGAAACTCCCACGCGGCGCCATGGAGCCAGAAGGATGTGCTCGTCGCTTCTGGCAGGTTCACCGCGCTATCCACCAGACCGCTGGCGGGCAGATGGGGCATGACGGTCCCTAGTGTGAAGCGGATGCCAAGCCACTCGCCGTCCGCGGCGCAGTCCAGAAGCGTCGCCCTTGTCTCCGGTCCACGCACTGTAAGGAATGTCTCACCCTGGCGCCTCGTCACGACCATCTCCCAATGGCTCGCGGCAATTGAGGAAAATGCGCCAGCGCGCTCACTGTAAGAACGCCAGATCCGCTCGATAAACGGCGAGTCTGATAGTCGCTCGTCGAAGCGCAGGATCATACCGCCTCCTGTCTATTAGGCGCTACGGTTCTATTATATCCCGGTCATTCGAGGTGTCCCGGTGTCAAGAGCGGGCGCCATGATGCGCCTAGCAGCGAATACTTGTGGACAGATATCTGCTGGCGGCCTTGACGCCAGCAGGATTAGAATCAGAAGATGCGCCCCTGACCTGAAAGCAACGTACAGCGCGAGCGGAGCAATGACGATGGCGAGCATCCAGATACCGCGTGAGCGGCTCTACACGCCGCCCGTCCTGCTGCTCGCCGCCATCGTCGGCGTCTCGTTCTTCGGCGCCGGCTTCGTCATGCCGCTGCGCGCGCTCTACGGGCGCTCGGTCGGGGCGACGGGCGTCGAGATCGGGCTGATGGCCTCGTCGTTCCTGCTGGCAGGCTTCCTCGCCGCGCCGCTGATTGGCCGGCTGACGGACCGGCTGGGGGCGGGCAACGTACTTTGGGTTGGGCTACTGGCGCATGCGCTGCTCGTGCTCGCCTATATCCCAGCGCAGAACCCCATCGCGCTGATCGGTTTGCGCGCGCTGGAAGGCATCGCCGCCGCCGCCGCCTACCCACCCGCCCGCGCGCTGATGAACCGCCTCGCGCCCGCGACACGCCAGGGCGAGGCGCAGGGTATGCTCGCCTCGGCGCAGACCGCTGGCATCCTGCTGGGGCCGGTGATCGGCGTCCTGCTGGCGAGCCAGAGTGGTTACAACGCCGCTTTCGCGCTGGCAAGTCTGCCACTGGCGCTGGGTGTCGTCGTGACGCTGGTCGTCCTGCCACGGCGCTCGAACGCCGAAGCGATGGCAAGTGGCGCAGCGGCTGAGGGTGGCTGGCGCGTCGCCTTCACCCGCCCGCTGACTCTGACGTACGCGCTCCAGGCGGCGCTAGGGATGAGTGGCGGCGTCATCATCACCGTGTGGTCACTCTACATGGCCGACCGTGGCGCATCGCTGCCGCTAATCGGCCTCTCCTACACAACGTATGCCCTGCCGAGTATGCTGCTCACCCCACTCGCCGGACGATTCAGCGATCGGGTGGGGCGCTTCTGGCCACTGACACTTGGCTTTGCGCTCTTCGGGCTGGTCTGGCTTGCCTACGGCTTGCCGCTCACGCCTATTACCATTATCGTGATCTCCGGGCTGGAGGGTATTCCCGCTGCGCTGCTGACCTCCTCGCTCGGTGGCCTGCTTGCCGACTCGACTCCCGCCAACGCGCGCGGACGGGCGCAGGCGAACTTCAGCGCGGCGGGCACGCTCGGTAGCCTGATCAGTTCCGTGCTGGCGGGCGCGCTCTACGCCAGCGGCCCCGGCATTCCCTTCGTCGTCGTAGGCCTCGTCTATCTCTTGATTCCAATCACACTCTTCCTGCCCGCGCTGCGCCGGATGGTCTCGAAGAGCCATCTGCGCGTCGCCGAGCCGGTGGAGCGCGCGCCCGAACCCGCCGTTACTCTTCCGGCGTGATCGAAGGGACTACTCTCCAGGAGCGCCTTCCCCAGCCGTGATCATCCAAAATTATAATCAAGGTGATCGCGGACGATTCGGCACCGTTTCGGGCGCTCTACACCCACTACCCCACCCAGCCGCGCATCGTGAAGGACAGCGGGCGCTCTCTGGCGGACGTGGCGGCGACAAACGGCGCGAAACTGGCCGACGAGGGGTAAGCAAATCCGCTCTTCCATGCTGGACACGACTAGCGATACTCTATACGCTCCCAGGCAGCATTTTTCGTAGAACGATAAACGAGGATTGGCTCAATCGGCTGGTGTTCCGTATTTAGAATCGGCCAGCCTAATAATCGGGCGAGTGCGATCCACCACTCCTCGCGCGAGCTGACAAGCGCATCCATCGCCGTTTCCAAAGCCTCTGGAGATTGCGCCCTTTTGTTTCGATATCCATGCTCTTCTCTGGCTGCGTGAATGAGATACCTCTCATCTGGCTCAATTATCTCCAAAAGGTACATATCCGGGTGTTTCTTATTCGCTGCAAGTTGGCATATCCAGTCGCCCTTGGCGGTCGGACTCTTCCCTTGACGATGGCGCGCGAGTCGTTGCCTTGGATTACATGTCCGTCCGATATAGCGAATGGCCCCATCAAGTGGGTCAACGAGGCCGTAGATGTAGTGCCTTCTGATTGGAGTGTTAGATGTATGCAATCTGGTTACCGACCTTTCGCCACTGCACCGATGCATCTCTTTCGGTTCGACTATGAACTCCAATCATCGCAACACAAAGGCCTTGTCATAGTTCGCATGGCTGCATTCTAGCACGACGGGATCGCCGCCCTTGTGCTTGCGCGCCGGTTGTGCTAGCGTCACGATCAACAGTGGCGTGTTAGCGGGGGAACACTGTTGGTTCTCATCCCCCATGTGCGCCGAGTCACGGAGGGTCCACCCATGACGCTGGATGTCGAGCTGTATCGCCGCACCCTCTATCTCCCCGCGCCAGAAGGTGAGAAATCGCTCCGGCGGGTCAGCGTCATCGACATCCAGCCCGGCGCCACGCCGGATACTCCAGAGGGTACGCTCGTCTTCGTCCACGGCTATGGCGGGCGCAACCTCCAATGGCTCTACCAGCTCCGCTACTTCGGCCAGACGATGCGTGTGATCGCGCCGGACCTGCGCGGCCACGGCCAGAGCGACGACCCGGCGCGACCGCCGATCAGCATGGAGACGCTGGTGGCTGACCTGGAGGCGACGCTCGCGGCGCTGGAGACGCGGCGCCCCATCCTGCTCGTCGCGCACTCCTTCGGCGGGGCCATCGCCGCCGAGTACGCGTTGCGCCACCCGGAGGAGGTCTCCGGCCTCGTGCTGATCGGCACGCCCGCGCGCTTCATCCTGCGTCCCGGCGCGCGCCAGCTTATAGGCCTGCCCGGCCCGGTGATGGAGACGCTGAAAAGCCGTCTGGGCATCGCCATCTACGCTGAGGCGCGTACGCTACGGCGCATGCACGATGGCGCTATGTCACGCTGGCGTGGTGACAAGCGGCTGGGAGAGTTGCGCACGCCGACGCTTGTCGTCTTCGGTCACCGCGACACAGTCTTCACGCAGGCGCACTACTCCGCCGTCCCCAAGCTGATCCCCGGCGCGCAGCAGATCGTCATCCCTGTCTCCGCGCACCTCGTCCAGCTCGAGCGACCGGACGCCGTCAACCGCGCGATCCGCCGCTTCGTGCAGGCGCGCGCGCGTCTGGAGGCGCCCGCGGGCGGGCAGGGTACGAAAGGATCATTCCCGCAGCTCGCGCCCCGCGCTGCCACGACCACGCGACTGGTCGAGGCGCCCTGGCTCCAAGCCTACGATCCTGACGTGCCGGAGGAGATTGCCACGCCACAGGTCCTCATGCACGACCACCTCACAAACTCGGCGCATGAGTTTCCCGATCGCACGGCGCTGCACTTCTTCGGCCAGCGCATCAGCTACCGCGAGCTGGACCTGCTCAGCAATCGCTGCGCGCATGCCTTGCACAGTCTCGGCCTCCAGCGCGGGGACCGCGTCGCCGTCGTGCTGCCCAACGTCCCGCAGTGCGTAGTCGCATTCTACGGCGTGCTGAAGGCGGGTGGTGTCGTCGTGCTGGGCAGCCCGCTCTCCAACGAAGAGGAGATCGCCTTTCAGATACGCGACTCCGACGCGCGCATCGCGCTCTCGCTCAGCGCCTACCGCCCGATGCTGGAACGCGTCGCCGCCCAGGCGCCCGCCGTCGAGCGTCTGATCTTCACCGACGTGCGCGAGTACCTGCCCTTGCGCCAGCGCCTCGCCGTCGCACTCAGTCCTGTTCCCACGCCTCCCGTTGAAGCGCCCTCTGCGGCGGAGGGCCGTAATGGCGCCACATCTTCCACCGTGTCGCATCATGACTTCCAGCAGTTGCTGCGCGCGCATAGCAGCGGGGCGCTGCCGAGCGAGGTCCGCTGCGACGACCTGGCGCTCCTGCAATACACCTCCGGCACGACCGAGGTGTCCAGAGGCGTCATGCTCTCGCACCAGAACCTCGGCGTCAACGTCGCGCAGTTGCGCCACTGGATTATCGACGCCAAGCGCGGTAGCGAGACGATCCTGGGCGTGCTGCCGCTCTCGCACTCCTACGGCGTCACGGGGTGCTTGAACCTCTCGATTGCGCTTGCCGCCTCGCTCGTCCTGATGCCGACGAACCGCACGCAGGAGATCCTCAATGCGATCAAGCGTTACCATCCGACGATCTTCCCCGGTGTGCCGACGATCTACCTCGCCGTCGCCAACTTCCCCCATGTGCGCCGCTATGGCGTCGCCTCGATCCGCGTCTGTATCTGCGGCTCCGCGCCGCTGCCCGTCGAGGTGCAGGAATCCTTCGAGAAGCTGACCCGTGGCCGGCTCGTCGAGGGCTATGGTCTGACCGAAGCCTCTCCGGTGACGCACTGTAATCCTCTCAAGGGTGAGCGTCGCGTCGGCAGCATCGGTATCCCGTTGCCCTCGACCAGCGCGCGCATCGTGGATCTGCGCACAGGCGCGCCGCTGCCGTCCGGTGAGGTTGGCGAGCTGCTGGTGCGCGGGCCGCAGGTGATGCTGGGTTACTGGAAACGCCCGGATGAGACGGCGCAGGCGCTCGTGGACGGGTGGCTGCGCACCGGCGACCTCGCCAGCATGGACGAGGACGGCTATTTCACCATCGTGGATCGCAAGAAGGACCTCATCATCGCCGGGCCATACAATGTCTACCCGCGCGATGTCGAGGAGGTGCTCTACGAGCATCCGAAGGTCTTCGAGGCGGTCGTGGTCGGCGGTCATGATGGCGTAAATGGCGGCGAAGGGGACAACCCGATCGTGAAGGCCATCGTCGTGCTCAAACGTGGCGAGCGCGCCACCGCCGAGGAACTGCTGGCGCTCTGTCGCGAGCGGCTGGAAGCCTATAAGGTGCCGAAGCAGATCGAGTTCCGCACCGAACTGCCCAAGAATCTCGTGGGTAAGGTACTGCGCCGGCTGCTCGTCGAGGCGTAAGCCCGCCGGCGACCGAAGCTAGTGCGAGCGCCGCGAGGCCCACAGATTCACTGCTCTTAACGCAGTTGCGGCATGCAGGAGCTCTACATGGCGGTTGCGATCCTGCTGGTGTTCTCGCTGGCGCTGGATATGTTCGCCGTGGCGATCGGGCTGGGGATGGCGGGATTGCCGCGCGCAAAGTGGCTCCGTGCGGGCCTGGTGTTCGCTGTGTTCGCTGTGTTCGCTGGAGCGATGCCGATCATTGGGGTCCTGGTTGGCGAGGCGCTCGGTCCACGGATGGGCAGGGTCGCCGGCTACATCTCGGCGCTAGCCCTCGCGGCGATTGGCTCCAGGGCGATCTGGTCCTCGCTGTCTGACAAAGGATCAATGAGCGACATTGACCTCTCGACACCCGACGGTATACGCAAGGCGCTCGTGGCGACCGGAGTTTCAGCCACCCTGGACAATCTCGCCGTCGGTTTTGTCCTTGGTGAACTTGACGTCTCCATCACCGCTGTACTCATCGCAATCATCGTCCAGGCGTTCGTTGTGACTGTGCTGGGATTATCCGTCGGGAAGCGCATCGGCGCCAAGCTCGGCGACTCTGCAGCGCTCGCCTCCGGCATTATCCTGCTCGCGCTGGGTGGCGTGATTTTTATCGTGCTGCTGACCAGTGGACGCGCGGCGTAGCACGGTGAAGGCGCATTAGACGGCGCCTTCCACGCCGCATGTGTCGCTAGGTCTGCGATACCGTTAGACTCCACTCTGCGCCGTGACTCGACCACTTTGCACGGCAGCCACGAGCGCGGCGTGATCGTGTTCGGTCTGCTCGGCATACGCCTCAGCAAAGTCCGCCAGCGCTTCATCAAACCGTGGACTGCCGCCCAGGTATGCCGCTATCGCGATACGATCCCCCGAGCGCGCATGCGCGCGCGCAAGGGACCAGGCGCACAACTGCGCGTAGGTGAGCCACTCCGCCGCCGCGAGATCGCCCAGTGTGACCGACCCCTTCTGGTCGCGCAATTGGCGCACGTAATAGTCGCGCTCATGGCTCTCGCTGGTCCATCCCAGGAAGATGTCGCTCGACGCCTGCATGAGGCGTTGTCCGGTGACCACGCGGCGCCCATGATTCGTGTAGCGACTCTTCGGCGGATGCGCCTCCAGCACGGAGGACTGGGCCTCTTTAATTTGCAGGAACAATGGATCATCCTCGTCGCGACCCAGGAATAGCGCAATGTAGCAGCGCGTGCCGACGCTTCCGACGCCCACAACCTTGAGCGCCAGATCCATGAGGTGATACTGATCGATCAACGTCCGTCGGTCATTTTGCAAACTGGCGCGGTACCCGCTCGCGACCGTATGCAGTTCCTCCCGCACATTCTGCGCGTCCACTGGCACGACCAGAGGAGGATCAGCGATGATCCGGCGATGTCCATCGACGAGGGCAGTGAGCTTGGCAAAGTCCCGAAGGTGATCCCGGCGCTCCGCTCTGGCGATCAGGGGCTGTAGGCGCTTCTGCAGTTTCGGGCTGCTCAGCATGGGGAAGTTCTCGACCGGCAGATGCGCGTACCAGACCTCGATCGTACGCTGCGCAGCGAACGCGCTCATCTGTGTGCGGTACGTCTCGCCCACCCGTAGCGCCGCCGCACGTGTGTCAGCCGATGGAAGGCCGAAGCCACGCATCGCCACGACGAAGCTGACGACGAGCCGCTTGAGGTCCCAGTCAAATGGTCCTGGGAGCGTCTCATCGAAATCGTTGATGTCGAAGACGAGCGTGCGCTCGGGTGAGGCGTATACGCCGAAATTTGCAAGATGACAATCGCCGCAGAGCTGGGCGTAGAGGCTGGTGGTAGGCCCGCGCGCGAGATCTTGCGCCATCACCACCGCGGCTCCGCGCAGGAACGCGAACGGTGAGGCGATCATCCGTCCATAGCCGATAGGCGTCAGATCGCGTAAACGCGTGCTCGCCTGCGCTTCGAGGAGGTCCACGGGTCAGGGCGGTCGGCGACGGGCGCCCAGGCGGCATGGCTGTGTCGTGGCGCCACGCTACGGGCGGTGCGACCGCGCTCCTGCCGCTCGGCGACCGTCAGCGACGACGGCGCTGTGGTTCCGGGCGGCTTCGTTCGGCCACCAGGATCCCCATCGCCTGCCGCAGTGTCACCGTTGCTCATCGGTGAGTCCTCTGCTCCCCTGGATGAGCGCGCCGCACGCGGAATGGTGAGCGCGCTTTGTATCACTACAGCGGAGTGTATTTCTTCCGCATAGCGAAGCGCAAGCGCGCAACATTGCTACAATCCATTCCCGCAAGACAGAAACAATCCGCTGTGACCTGCCGAACGCGCCTTTACGGGACGGGCGCGAGTATCAGTGTGGCCATCAATTGCGCTTGCAGGTAGGCTGTCACCGCGCCGCCCTCGCCCTCAATCGCCTCGATCTGGCCATTGTTATTGGCGTCGACGCCGGTGTAGGCGTCGGCCGACAGAGTGACGATCTCGGCGACCTTCGTCGTGTCACCTGGCGTCTTCTGCAAGCCGACCAGGTCACGCAAAAGCATGATGTACCAGGTCTGCATGTTTCCGAGCGCGGTCTCCACGAGTTGCGCGTGCGTCTTGGTCTCGGCGCTGGTGGAGGGCAGAGTCGCCGCCAGCGAGGTGTGTTCGAGCGCGCCTGGGATATAGCCGCCTTTCACATCGGAGCCATACTGACCAGACGGCGACGCGCCAAGCAGTCCATAGCCATCGCCTTGTCCCAGTGCGACACGCGCGGCGCAGGCGGGTGTGAGCGCCTGATACTCCGGACCCTGCTGCCCTTCGAGCAGATTGATCATCACCTGCGTCTCGCAGAGCATCGTCGTCTGATCATGCCCGACCGCGGCGCGCAACGCCTGCGCGTGATCGCTGAGCAACTTCGACTGCGTGAGCGCTCCAGTGATGAGCGCCAGCTTCGCTGGCGTCGAAGGGAAGGAGGTCAGCACATGGCGCAGATGTGTCAGCACCGCGTCAGGCCAGGCGCCACGGGCGATGACCTTGCCCACCGGCACCGAGCCGGCTGATTGTTCCTGCGTGATCTCGATGATATCTCCCGCCGCCAGCAGGTTACCGACGCTTCCAGAAAAGCGGACGGTGTATTGCTGGCCATCTTGTGTGAGCGCGCCGAGCGGCAGCACCTTTTCCGTTACCGTGTCTATCAGCCAGGCGTCGTACACGGAGCCTGCGGGCGGGTTTGGCAGATGTTGCGCGGTGATCTGGAGCGCGTTCGTCTGCCCGGTGCGACCGCCATTCGCCTCGGAGAAGACCACCTTTGCCGTGGGTTGGCTCGGTGGACCGCCCAGATACACAAACAGCGCCAGACCAGCCGTCGCCGCAATCCCAAGCAGCAGCAGCGTGACCAGCAGGATGCGCCCTGGCCGGCGTGGCGGTCGCGGTGCAGTCGGCTGCGCGCCGGGATAGAGGCTATAGTCTGGCGTCGAGGACCGTGGCGGAGTGGCTGTCGTGCTCTGGGCGACCGGGTGTGAGGAAGGACGAGAGACGCGAGATGCTGATCCAACAGAGGGGATGCCTGTGGAACCGTCGGGAGAGACGATCTGATGGTAGGCGTTGGCGACCGCGCCTGGCTGCCCCGGCCTGCGGTTGGGGTCCTTGGCGAGCGTGGCGGCGATGAGGCCATCTAGTTCCGCAGGGATGCCCGCCCGTCGCGCGCTCGGGTGTGGCGGCGCGGCGCGCACATGCTGGGCGGCGATCTCCTCGACGCTCGCGCCCATGAACACCGGCTCGGCTGTCAGCATGCGATAGAGGACCGCGCCAAGATCGTATACATCGGTGCGCGCGCCAATGGAGCGCCCCAGAGCCTGCTCCGGCGCGATGGCCTCGCCGCCAAAGCGCAACGGATTGGGTGTTCCCGTGGACTCACCCAGCTCGATCAGACGCCGAACACCAAAATCCGCCACCACGATCTGGCCATCCATCTGCAAATAGAGATGATCGGTGGTCAATTGTCCGTGGAGTATTCCCTGTTCATGGGCGTACTCCAGCGCGCTGGCGATTTGATCCAGGTAGCGGCCCACGGTTTGGAGATCGGGCGGGCCGTTCTGGGCAAGTAGCGCGCTGATTGGGCGGAGCGGCAGATACTGATAGACCAGGTAAGGCGCCCCCCGCCACTGACCATAATCCACTACCGAGAGGATGTGGGGATGCCGCAACGCGACGAGCCTCGTTAGCTCGACCTGTGCGATGTCGAGATACTGCGAGCGATGCTGCGGGGACATCCACTCCCCGCTGACGGGCAGCAGGCGCAGCCGATAGGTGCGGCTATCTGTTCCGCGCGCGAGGAAGACGGGACCTAGCTCGTTTGTCTCCAGCAATTGTTCGAGACGGTACGGCCCCAGCGATGAGCCAACGAGCGCTTCATAGCGTAGTGACCCGGAGATGCGCGCCTGCATATATCCCTGCCCCCTTCGATCCTACCCACCCCAGCCGCAGCGCCATTTTATGAGGATCTGTCGCGGGAGCTTTGATCTAGCTCTACAATAATGGTATCTCGCTTCCCGCCGCATGATAGCATACCACCTGAGCCTGTCAAGCTCACTATGACCAGTACGACACAGGCGCCGGCGCCAGATTTCTGACTTGCGGCGACCGCTGCGCGCGCGTACACTTGGGGTACTATGTCTGTCGCCGTCATCACCGACCTCACTAAATCTTATGGCGCCGAGTTGATCTTCAGCGGCGTCTCCTTCCGCATTGAAGCGCGCGACCGCATTGGTCTCGTCGGCCCCAATGGCGCCGGCAAGACCACCCTGCTGCGCCTGCTCGCCGGACATATGGCGCCAGATGCCGGTTTCATCTCGCTCGCCGAGCGTGTCTCGGTCGGCTATCTGCCGCAGATCGCCCAGTTCACACCGCATCACACACTCTTCGAGGAGATGCTGACCGTCTTCGAGACCGTCCGCTCATGGGAAGACGAGCTCCATACCCTGGCCACGCGCCTCTCCGATCCTGACATGCTCGCGCAGGAGGAGGAATATCAGGCGATTCTCGCACGCTACGCCGACTTGCAGGAGCGCTTCGAGCACGCTCGCGGCTATACGCTGGAGCCGCGCGTGCGCCAGGTGTTGGATGGTCTCGGCTTCACGCGCGAGCAACAGGCGGCCCCGGCGAGTCATTTGAGTGGTGGACAACAGACCCGCGCCGCTCTGGGGAAGCTGTTGCTGCAACAGCCGGATCTGCTCCTCCTGGATGAGCCTACCAACCACCTCGACCTCGCCGCGCTGGAGTGGCTGGAGGAGTATCTGCTCAACTGGCCAGGCGCGCTGATCGTCGTCTCGCACGACCGCTACTTCCTGGATCACGTCACCACGCGGACGATTGAGATCGCTCACCAGCGCGCCGAGCTGTATCCCGGCGCCTACACCCGCTACGTCGAGCTACGCGCGGAGCGGACGGAGCGGTGGGCGCGCGAGTACGAGGCGCAGCAGGAACATATCGCGCATACGGAGGAGTTCATTCGCCGCTACAAGGCTGGTCAGCGCAGCAAGGAGGCGCGCGGACGCCAGAAGCAGCTCGACCGCCTGGAACGCATCGAGCGCCCACCGGTGGAGTCGGCGATCAAGTTCCGCATCGGCGCGCAGGTCGAGTCCGGCGAGATCGCGCTG
>Ga0207684_10001988_pt1 | contig 21075 bp, 21 predicted proteins | sample KBSK5501metaG_FD_184342 | JGI IMG/M metagenome (GOLD analysis project Ga0207684, IMG submission 184342) | Corn, switchgrass and miscanthus rhizosphere microbial communities from Kellogg Biological Station, Michigan, USA - KBS K5-50-1 metaG... | ecosystem: Host-associated > Plants > Roots >...
AGAAATGGGTGAGGCCCGACCGGCGCGTCGCCTCCAGGGAGTCGCGGCTCATCCACGCCACCATCAGGAGCTGGCCGGTCTCGGTGTCCTGCACCACCGCCGGGATCAGCCCCTGCGCGTCCCACTGGAGCTCGTCGACCACGCTCACGGCGCGAGCCTCACCGGCACGCCGCGCTCGGCGAGATAGCGCTTGGCCTCCGGGACCGTGTGCTGCCCGAAGTGGAACAGGGAGGCGACGAGCGCGGCGTCGGCCCCCCCTTCGACCACGCCCTCGCGCAGATGCTCGAGGCTTCCGACCCCACCGGAGGCGATCACCGGCACGGAGACGGCGTCGCCCACCGCCCGCGTCAGCGCGAGATCGTAGCCGGCGCCCGTCCCATCGCGGTCCATGCTGGTGAGCAGGATCTCGCCCGCCCCCAGCTTCGTCACCTCGCGCGCCCACTCGACGGCATCACGTCCCGCGGGCCGCCGGCCACCGTGGGTGAACACCTCCCAGCGGTTGTCAGATGTGGATTTCGCATCGATGGCCGCGACGATGCACTGGCTGCCGAAGGCGAGCGCCGCTTCCTCGATCAGCGCGGGTCGCTCGAGCGCGGCGGTGTTGAGCGACACCTTGTCGGCGCCGGCGCGGAGGAGCGTCCGGATGTCTTGGAGGGTCCGGACGCCGCCTCCCACCGTGAGCGGCATGTAGATGCCCTCGGCGGTGCGACGCACCACATCCAGCATGATCGCACGACCCTCGTGCGACGCGGTGATGTCGAGGAAGACCAGCTCGTCCGCGCCCTGGGCGTCGTAGGCCAGAGCCGCCGCCACCGGATCGCCCGCGTCGCGCAGCTCGACGAAGCGGACGCCCTTCACCACCCGGCCGTCCTTCACGTCCAGGCACGGGATCAGCCGCTTGCAGAGCATGGCCCTACTGGACGTTGGCGACGGCGGTCGCCAGGTCTACCGCGCCGCTGTAGAGGGCCCGCCCCACGATGACGCCGGCCAGCCCCGCCACAGTCGCGAGCTGGCGGATATCGTCGAGCGAGCCGACCCCGCCCGACGCGAAGACGGGAATGCCGGCGGCCTGGGCGACCGCGCCCGTGCTCCACAGGTTGGGCCCGCCCTGGGTGCCGTCGCGGGCGATGTCCGTGTAGATGATGCCCGCCGCGCCCGCCGCCGCGGCGTCCCGCGCGAGGGCCATCGCGTCCAGCTCGAGCACGCGGGTCCACCCGTCCACCGCCACTCGACCGTCGGAGGCATCGATGCCGATCATGACCTGGTCGCCGAAGCGCGTGCAGACCTCTCCGAGGAAGACCGGGTCCAGCGCGGCCCGCGTGCCCACGATGGCCCAGCGGGCGCCCGCCGCCAGCGCCGCCTCCACGTGGGCGAGCTCGCGGAGCCCGCCGCCCACCTGGACCGGGATCGCCACCGCCCGGATCATCGCCCGCACCAGCTCCGTCTGCGCCGGGCGTCCCGCGAAGGCCCCGTCGAGGTCCACCACGTGCAGCCGCCGCGCGCCCGAGCCCTCCCAGCGCCGGGCCATGGCCACCGGATCGTCCGAGAACACGGTCTCGGCGTCGGCCCGGCCCTGCACGAGCCGCACGCAGCGCCCCGCCTTCAGATCGACCGCCGGCACGATCTCAAACATGGGCTAGCGGCATTCCCGCACGAACGCCGCGAAGTTCTCCAGGAGCCGGATGCCCCAGCGCTGGCTCTTCTCGGGGTGGAACTGGGTGGCGAACAACCGGCCACGTCCCACCGCGGCCGGAAACGTGATCCCGTAGGTGCAGCTCGCCACCTGCAGCGAGGTATCGGTCGTCTCCGGATAGTAGGAGTGCACGAAGTAGAAGTTCGCCCCGCTCGGGATGCCATCGAAGATCTCGAGGGTTCCCCGGTGCTCGACCTGGTTCCAGCCCATGTGCGGCACCTTGAGGTTCGACGGGAAGCGCCGCACCGCGCCCGGGATCACGTCGAGGCCCTTGCCCTGGCCGAACTCCTCGCTCTCGGTGAAGAGGAGCTGATACCCGAGGCAGATGCCCAGGAACGGGCGCTCGCTCTCGAAGCAGGCGCGCAGCGGGGCGAGCAGGCCCAGGGTCTGCAGGTTGCTCATCGCGTCGTGGAAGGCGCCGTCGCCCGGCAGCACCACCGCTTCGGCTCCGTCGACGACCGCGGGATCCTGGGTGACGACCGCCGGTATGCCGACGCGGACGAAGGCCTTCTCCACGCTGCCGAGATTCCCGCGCCCGTAGTCGACTATGGCGATCACAGGCTACCCTTGGTGGAGAGGATGCCCGTGATCCTGGGGTTGAGCCTCGTGGCTTCCGCGAGGGCGCGGCCGGCGGCCTTGAAGGTGGCCTCCGCGATGTGGTGGAGGTTCTCCCCGTAGTGCATGTTGAGATGCAGGGTGATCTCGGCGTTCACCGCCACCGCGCGGAAGAAGTCCTTGAGCAGGTCGAGATCGAAGCCGCCGATCCGCGCCCGCTGCAAGGGCACGTTGAACACGAGGTAGGGCCGCCCGGAGATGTCCACCGCCGCGTGTAGCAGCGCCTCGTCCATCGGCAGGAAGGACGCCCCGTAGCGGACGATGCCCTTCTTGTCCCCGACCGCCTCGCGCAGCGCCTTGCCCAGACAGATCCCCACGTCCTCCACCGTGTGGTGCAGGTCCACGTCCAGATCGCCCTTGGCGTCGACGTGGAGATCCATCAGCGCGTGCTTGGCCCAGGCTTCCAGCATGTGGTCGAAGAACGGGATGCCGGTCTCGACCTTGGAGGCACCGGTGCCGTCCAGGTTGAGCTGGAGCACGATCTGCGTCTCCTTGGTGTTGCGCTCGATCCGGCTCTGCCGCGGCACCGCCGGCTCTGTCCCCCGCTCCCCGCTCATCGTGCTCCCTCCTGCGCGGCCGCGATGCGCACCGCCGCCGCCGCGCCGTGCCCGTCCAGGCCCTCCACGCGGGACAGCTCCGCCACGTGCGGCCCCGCCTCGACCAGTCCTTCCCGCGAATACTCGATCACGCTCAGCCGCGTCACGAAGTCCTCGGTGCTGAGCGCCGAGGAGAAGCGCGCGGTACCGCCGGTCGGCAGCACGTGATTCGGTCCGGCCACGTAGTCCCCCACCACCTCCGGCGTGTGGCGGCCGAGGAACACGGCCCCCGCGTGCCGTACGCTCGCGAGCAGGCCTTCCGGGTCGCGCACCTGCAGCTCGAGGTGCTCGGGCGCGAGCCCGTTGGCCAGCTCCACCGCCTCGTCCAGGCTTACCGTCAGCACGAGCGCGCCGTGGCGGTCGAGCGCCGCGCCCGCGATCGCCCGGCGCGGCAGGGCGGCGAGCTGCCGCTCGATCTCGGCCGCGACCGCGTCGCGCAGCGCGCTCGAGGGAGTCAGCAGCACCGCGCGCGCCATCGGATCGTGCTCGGCCTGGGCCAGCAGGTCGGCGGCCACGAAGGCGGCCGCCGCGCTGTCGTCGGCGACCACCAGCACCTCGCTCGGCCCCGCTACCATGTCGATCCCGACGTCGCCGAAGACCTGGGCCTTGGCCAGCGCCACGTAGATGTTGCCGGGCCCGACGATCTTGTCCACCCGGGGGATGGTCTCGGTGCCATAGGCGAGCGCGGCCACCGCCTGGACGCCGCCCACGCGATAGGCCACCGTGACGCCCGCGATGCGGGCCGCGGCCAGGACCGCCGGGTTCAGCGACTTGTCGGGGGCGGGCGGCGAGACCAGCACGATCTCGCGCACTCCCGCCACGCGCGCCGGCACCACCGTCATCAGCACGGTCGAGGGATACGCGGCCCGCCCTCCCGGCACGTACACGCCCACGCGGTCGAGCGGCCGGACTTCCTGGCCGAGCCGGGAGCCGTTGGCCTCCTGCATGCGCCAGGAGCGGGGGGCGCACTCGCGATGGAAGCGCTCGATGCGCTCGGCCGCGTAGCGCAGGGAGCGCCGCGTCGCCTCGCCCACCGCGCGCTCGGCGGCCGCGAATTCCTCGGACGTCACCCGGAGCTCGGGAGCGGTGAGGGCCACGTGGTCGAAGCGCTGGGTAAAGTCGAGCAGGGCCGCGTCACCCTTCTCGCGCACCGCGGTGACGATCTCGGAGACGCGCCGCGCGATCTCCGGATCCACCGCCCCGGGCGGGCGCTCCAGCGCGCCGATGACGCCGGCGATGCCGAGTGCCGACGTTTCAAGCCTTCGAATCATTTTTGTATCCGCTCGGCTCGTTCTTCGAGAGCGGCGGCTCGCCCACGGCTGCGCCGCCTCCAGCCACGGCTGCGCCCCGCACGGCCACCGCCTGCCGCATCGCGGTGATGAGCTGGTTCACCTGCGAGTGCGAGGTCTTGAGCGAGGCGCGGTTGACGATGAGCCGGGCGGTGGAGGTCAGAATCTCGGCCACCTCCACGAGCCCGTTGACCCGCAGGGTCTCGCCCGACTGCACCAGGTCCACGATGCGCTCGGCCAGCCCGACCAGCGGCGCCAGCTCGATGGAGCCGTCCAGCCGGACCATCTCGACCTGGATCCCGCGCTCGGAGAAGTACGCCTCGGTGAGGCGGGGGTACTTCGTGGCCACCCGCACCCAGGACCACTTGGCCGGATCGTCCCGCTCCCACAGCTCGCGGGCCTCCGCCACCACCAGGCGGCAGAAGCCGAAGCCCAGGTCCACCGGCTCGTAGACGTCCGGCTGCTGCTCGAGCAGGATGTCCTTGCCCACGATGCCCAGATCGGCGGCGCCGTACTCGACGTAGGTCGGGATGTCGGCCGGCTTGAGCAGGATGAAGCGCAACCCCGCCTCCTCGTCGGCGAGCAGGAGCCGCCGCGATTCGGGCTCGATCCCGCGGATGCCCATGCCGGTGAACAGGGCCAGCGCGGGGTCGAGCAGCCGGCCCTTGGGCAGGGCGAGGGTGAGCATCACCGCACCCGGTCGATGGTGGCGCCGAGCGAGCGCAGCTTGACCTCGAGTCGCTCGTAGCCCCGATCCAGGTGATAGACGCGCGAGACCTCGGTCTTGCCGCGGGCGGCCAGCCCGGCCAGCACCAGCGAGGCGGAGGCGCGCAGATCACTCGCCATCACCGGGGCGCCCTGGTAGTAGCGCACGCCGCGCACCATCGCGGTGGAGCCCTCGGCCTCGATGCGCGCGCCCATCCGGCACAGCTCCGCCGCGTGCATGAACCGGTTCTCGAAGATCGTCTCGACGATCTTGCTGACCCCATCGGCCAGCCCGAGCATGGCCATGAACTGGGCCTGCATGTCGGTGGGGAAGCCAGGGAAGGGGCTCGTGATCAGCTCGGCCGCCTTCGGGCGCGTCGGCCCCTGGCAGCGGATGCGATCGTCCGTCACCGTGACCACCGCGCCGCATTCCTCGAGCTTCGACAGCATCGCCGACATGTGGCGGGGCTCGGCGCCGGTGACGGTGACGTCGCCGCCCGTGATGGCCGCGCCCACCAGGAGGGTGCCCGCCTCGATGCGGTCGGGGATGACGCGATACCGGGCGCCACCCAGCTCGGAGACCCCCTCGATCTCGATGCGCTCGGTGCCGGCACCGTCGATGCGCGCGCCCATCGCAGAGAGCAGCCGCGCCAGGTCGGTTACCTCGGGCTCGCGCGCCGCGTTCTCGATCACGGTGGTGCCCTCCGCGAGGGCGGCCGCCATCATGAGGTTCTCGGTGCCGGTGACCGTGACGAGGTCGGTCGTGATGCGTGCGCCCTTGAGCCGGCTCGCCCGCGCCTCCACGTAGCCGTTGCGGATGAAGACCTCGGCCCCCAGCTTCTGGAAGCCTTTCAGGTGCTGGTCGATGGGGCGGGCCCCGATGGCGCACCCGCCTGGCAGGGCCACCTTGGCGAGCCCGGTGCGGGCGAGCAGCGGGCCCAGCACCAGCACCGACGCGCGCATGGTCGATACCAGTTCATAGGGCGCCTCGTTGCTGGTCACGGTCGCCACCTGGACGCGCGTGCTCCCGTCCGCCTCGGTCGAGACGACGCCGCCGAGCCCCTCGAGCAGCGAGCGCGTGGTGGTCACGTCGGCCAGGGCGGGAACGTTCTCCAGCACCACCGGCCGCGCGGTGAGTAGCGCGGCGCAGAGCGCGGGGAGCGCCGCATTCTTGGCCGCGCTCGCCGCGACCTCTCCCCGCAGCGGCGTACCCCCCTCGATCACCAGCCGGGTCGCCATCAGCAGCCCTCCCGCCTCGCCGCGCCCGAGGCGCAGACCGCGAGTGTGGTCTCGGCGGTCTCCCATCGCCCGCCGATGTAGCGCTCCACCCCGTTCAAATCCCGCCGCGCGCGGATGCCGGAGAATCCCTCGGCGGCCATCAGCGAGGCCAGAGGGCCCGCCTGCTCCTCCCCGATCTCCATCAGGAGCCAGCCGCCCGGCTTGAGCACGGTCGGGGCGCCCGCCACGATCCGGCGGATCACCGCCATGCCGTCCGGGCCGCCGTCCAGCGCGGCGCGCGGCTCGTGGCGCGACACCTCGGGGGGCAGCGACGGGATCACCGCGCTCGGCAGGTAGGGCGGATTGGCCACGACCAGGTCGAGGCTCGCCGGGATCGAGCCGAGCGGCGCGAAGAGATCGCCGGCCAGCAGGCGCACGCGGGACGCGAGGGCAAGCTCGCGCACGTTGCGCGAGGCGACCGCGAGGGCGCCCCCCGAGATCTCGACCGCCAGCACCTCGGCGGCCGGGAGGGCGCGCGCGATCGCGCACGCGATGGCGCCGCTCCCCGTGCCCAGATCGACCACCACCGGATCCGGCCGGCCGCGGAGCACCTCGACCGCCCATTCGACCAGGCGTTCCGTCTCCGGGCGCGGTACCAGTACGTCGGGAGTCACCGCGAGCCGCAGGCCGTGGAAGTCTTCCCAGCCGAGCAGGTACTGCAGGGGCTCGCGGGCCGCACGCCGCTCGATCAGGGCCAGGTAGCGGGTCACGGTGGGCGTGGAGAGCCGGCGCGCCGGGTCGAGGGCGAGCGCGAAGCGCTCGACCCCCAGGATCCCCGCGAGGAGCCACTCCGCCTCGGGGCGCGCGGTCTCGATCCCGCCCGCCTCGAGGGCGGCCGCCGCGCGCTGGAGCAGCGCGGGCACCGTGCGGTCCGCCACGACGCCGATCACGGCACGCTCTCCGCCAGCTTCTGGCTCTGGTCCCGCTCCCGCAGCGCCTCGATCAGCTCGTCCAGATCTCCCTCGAGCACCGCGGGCAGCCGGTGCAGCGTGAGGTTGACGCGGTGATCGGTCACGCGCCCCTGGGGGAAGTTGTAGGTGCGGATGCGCTCGCTGCGCTCGCCGGTGCCGACTTGGCTGCGCCGGTCGGCCGCGATGGCGGCCGCCTGCTCATCCTGCGCCCGCTCGAGCAGCCGGGCCTTCAGCACGCGCAGGGCCTTCGCCCGGTTCTTGATCTGGGAGCGCTCGTCCTGGCAGGTGACGACCAACCCGGTGGGCAGGTGGGTGAGGCGCACCGCCGAGTCCGTCGTGTTGACGCCCTGGCCGCCCGGGCCGGACGCTCGGTAGACGTCCACCTGGATGTCCTTCTCCTCCACCTTGACGTCCACGTCCTCCGCTTCCGGGAGCACCGCCACCGTCACGGTGGAGGTGTGGATGCGGCCGCTCGACTCGGTGGCGGGCACGCGCTGGACGCGGTGCACCCCGCGCTCGAACTTCAGCCGGCTCCACGCGCCGCGCCCCTGGACCAGGGCGATGACTTCCTTGAGGCCGCCCACGCCGGTGGGGTGGCTGTCGATGACCTCCCACTTCCAGCGCTGCCGCTCCGCGTACTTCGTGTACATGCGGAACAGCTCGGCCGCGAAGAGGCCCGCCTCGTCGCCGCCCGCGCCGGCCCGGATCTCGAGGAAGACGTTCTTGTCGTCGTTGGGATCCCGGGGGACGAGCAGCCCGCGGAGCTCTTCCTCCAGCTTGGTCTGGCGTGCGGTCAGCTCGTCGATCTCGGCCTGGGCGAGCTCGCGCATCTCCCGGTCGCCGTCCTCGGCCAGGATGTGGCGCGCCTCCGAGAGGCGGGCCAGCACGCTCTTGTATTCCTCGAACTTGGAGACGGTCTCGGCCAGCTCGGCCGCCGCCTTGGCGGTGCGGGCGTACACCGCCGGCTGCCCGATCACCTGGGGATCGGACAGGGAGCGATTGAGCTCGCCGTACCGCTCTTCGATCTGTCGGAGCTTGTCGAACATAGGCGCGCCTCAGGAATGGGTACTCGGGAGACGGCGCCGCCGCGGCGAGGGACGACCGAGAATCAGGTGCTGCCGGGTCTGGGGCTCGGAGCGCGACGCGGCGCCGAGCCCGGCCCTACCCCTCCGTGCTGCCCTTCCTCTTGTATTTCCGCTGGAAGCGCTCGACGCGCCCGGCGGTGTCCAGGAACTTCTGCTTCCCGGTGAAGAAGGGATGGCACTTGGAGCAGACCTCCACCCGGATAGCCGGCACGGTGGAGCGGGTGTGGATGACCTCCCCGCAGTTGCAGGTGATCGTCGTATCGATGTAGTCCGGATGAATGCCAGCCTTCACGGCGCACCTCCTAAATGGATCTCAGAGCATAGCAGGGTGCGCGAGAAAACGCAAAATCCCGGGACTACGCCAGCTGGTTCATCTGGTTCAGGAAGTCCTTGTTGGACTTGACCATTTTGAGCTTGTCGAGCAGCAGCTCCATGGCCTCGACCGGGTTCAGCTGGGAGAGGGCCTTGCGCAGCAGCCAGACTTTTTGCAGCTCGTCCTTCTCCAGCAGGAGCTCTTCTTTCCGGGTCCCGGTTTGCTCGATATTGATCGTCGGGAAGATGCGCTTGTCCATCAGCCGCCGGTCCAGGTGCACCTCCATGTTGCCGGTGCCCTTGAACTCCTCGAAGATCACGTCGTCCATCCGGGAGCCGGTGTCGATCAGGGCGGTGGCCATGATGGTGAGCGAGCCGCCCTCCTCCACGTTCCGGGCCGCCGCGAAGAAGCGCCGGGGCCGCTGGAGCGCGTTGGCGTCGAGACCGCCCGAGAGCACCTTGCCGGACGACGGGATGACCGCGTTGTGGGCGCGGGCGAAGCGGGTGATCGAGTCGAGCAGGATCACCACATCTCGCTTGTGCTCGACAAGGCGCTTGGCCTTCTCGATCACCATGTCCGCCACCTGCACGTGCCGCTGCGGCGGCTCGTCGAAGGTGGACGAGATGACCTCGCCCTTCACCGAGCGCTGCATGTCGGTGACCTCTTCCGGGCGCTCGTCGATCAGCAGCACGATCAGGTACACCTCGGGATGGTTCTTGGCGATCGCGTTGGCGAGGTTCTGCAGCAGCACCGTCTTGCCGGTGCGCGGAGCCGCCACGATCAGGCCGCGCTGACCCTTGCCGATGGGACACAGGAGATCCATCGCGCGGGTGGTCAGGTTGTCGGAATCGTGCTCGAGCCGGATCCGCTCCATCGGATAGAGCGGGGTCAGGTTGTCGAAGAGCGTCTTGTCGCGCGCCTGCTCCGGCGTCTCGAAGTTGATCGCCTCGACCTTCAGGAGGGCGAAGTAGCGCTCGCTGTCCTTGGGCGGCCGCACCTGGCCGGAGATCGTGTCGCCGGTGCGCAGGTCGAAGCGCCGGATCTGCGAGGGCGAGACGTAGATGTCGTCGGGGCCCGGCAGGTAGTTGTAGTCCGGAGCGCGCAGGAAACCGAATCCGTCGGGCAGCACTTCCAGCACGCCTTCCGCGAAGATGAGCCCGTCGCGCTCGGCCTGCCCCTGCAGGATCTTGAAGATCAGGTCCTGCTTGCGAAGGCCGCTGGTGCCCTGGACGCCCAGCTCCTTGGCGACGTTGTTCAGATCGGTGATGGTCTTGTCCTTCAGCTCGGACAGATTCATCCGCTTTCCTCCTGCACCGACCACCCCGGTCCCTTCGGTGACGCTGGGCTCCGGGGCGACAGACGGCTTCGGCGAGGGACGCTTCGGGCTACGCTCTGATGAAGAGTTCGGGCTGCGCTCTGATGAAGAGATGGTCGTCTCCGGCGGGTCGCGTGTGTACGGGTCTGCTCTGTAAGGGGGTTGGGTTGGCAGCCGTTGCTACGCGCACCACTCTCCCACACGGTTTCCCGCCCTGTCAACCTGATTCTCGGCCCCGCTCGCTCACATTCGGATATCGATGATCGCCCGCTGCTTGATCTCCACCAGCCAGTCCTTGAGGCGGGCGTCGTACTTCTGGCGATAGAGGATGTCGCGGATCTGGCTCCGCACCTGGACGAGGGCTTCGCCGGTGAGCGTCTCGCGGGACTCGAGACGGAAGAGGTGATAGCCCACCTGGGAGCGGAAGGGCGTCGAGGCCTCGCCGGGCTTCAACTTGAGGATCGCCTCCTCGATGTCGGCGGCCAGCTCGCCTTTCTTGAGCTTGCCGAGGCTGCCCCCGTCCTTGGCGGACGCGTCGTCCGAGTACTTCGTGGCGAGATCGATGAAGTCCTGCCCCTCCAGGAGGTGGCCGTAGATCTCGTCGGCCTTCTTGCCCGCCTCGAGCCATCCCTCCTCGCCCTTGGTCGGATCCGGCAGGAAGAGGATGTGCCGGGCCGAGAACGCGAGCCCGGTCTCCAGCTTCTCCCGGTTCTCCGTGAGGTACTTGTCGATCTCCTGCTCGGTGACCGAGATGCGGAGCGCGACTTTCCGTCGAATGACTCGCTGGACCATGAGCTGTTCCTTCAGCCGCTTCTTCACCCCCTCCACCGTGAGCCCCTGGACCTTGATGATCTGCTCGAACTCCTTGTCGTCCTTGGCCTTGAGCTTCTTCATGATGTCGGCGACATTCTCGGCGAGCTCCGCGTCCTCGATCACGACCTTGTCGCGCTCGGCCTGCTGGAGCTGGATGCGGTTCTCGATCAGGTTCTCCAGCAGCCGGCCGCGCAGCTCCTTACGCGCCTCGCCGTCACGCATCTGCTCCCGGGTCTCGGCCAGGTAGTACAGCTCGGCCTCGTCCAGCTCGTACTGGGTGATCGCGTCGTTGTTCACCACGCAGATCACGCGATCGAGCACGTCGGGAGAGGCCGCGAGCTGATCGCGCGAGCTCAAGATGGGCGCGGAGGCCATCGGGCCCGGCTGCGGCGCCTGCGCGGCCGGGCCCGCCGGCTTGCTGCCGAGCAGGGGGACCCAGCTCGGGATCGCCATCGAGCAGCCCACGATCGTGAGTGGGACCAGCGACAGGAGAAGGAGAACCACGGCTCGCGCCCGCCGGACGGACGGAGCGCTCACCGGAGGGAGTCCAGCAGCTTGGCGAGCGCGTCGCGCACCGCGGACCAGGGCTCGGCGGGAATCCGCGCTTCCACCGTGTACTCCTTTCTCAATTTCAGGGCGCCGCGGCTCGCCGCGATCGTCTCGAGAAGCCGCTCCGGCGTGACCGGAGTCGACGCCGCGAAGGTCAGCACCGCGCGCCCGCTGCCCGCCTCCACCCGCTCGATACCCAGCGCGCGGGCGACCACCCGGAGTCCCACCACGTCCAGCAGCGCGCCCACCGCCGGGGGCGGCGGGCCGAAGCGATCCGCCAGCTCGGCGCGCGCGTCGGCCACGTCCTCGACCCGCTCGATCTCGGCCAGTCGCTTGTAGAGCGCCAGGCGCTGGTTCACCTCGGGAACATAGGACTCGGGCAGGAGCGCTTCCACGTCCGCCGAGATCACCGGATCGACCCGCTCGGCCGCCGGTTCGCCCTTCAATTCTCTCACGGCCTCGGCGAGGAGCTTGCTGTAAAGATCGAAGCCGACCGCCGCGATATGGCCGTGCTGGGCCGCCCCCAGGAGGTTGCCGGCCCCCCGGATCTCCAGGTCGCGCATGGCCAGCCGTAGCCCCGCCCCCAGCTCGGTCATCTCTTCGATCACCCGGAGCCGCTTCTGGGCCGTCTCGTCCACCCGCCCGTCGGCCGGCACCAGCAGGTAGGCGTAGGCCTGTTGCCGCTCCCGCCCGACCCGGCCGCGAAGCTGGTAGAGCTGGGCCAGGCCGAAGCGATCGGCCCGGTTGATGATGATGGTGTTGGACGCCGGGATGTCGAGGCCCGACTCCACGATGGCGGTGGACACGAGCACGTCGGCCTGCCCGTCCACAAACTTCACCATCACGCTCTCCAGCTCCCGCTCCGCCATCTGGCCGTGCCCCATCACCACCCGCGCCTCCGGCACCAGGCTCTTGATGAAGGTGGTCATGGAGGCGAGCGACTGGATGCGGTTGTGGACGAAGAAGACCTGGCCGCTCCGGTTCAGCTCCCGCTCGATCGCCTCGCGGATGATCGTGCGGCTGAACGGGGTGACCACCGTCTCCACCGGCAGCCGATCGAGCGGCGGGGTCTCGATGGTCGAGAGATCGCGCACCCCCGACATCGCCATGTGGAGCGTCCTCGGGATGGGGGTGGCGGTCAGGGTGAGCACGTCCACCGAGGTCCGGAGCTGCTTGAGCCGCTCCTTGTGGGTCACGCCGAAGCGATGCTCCTCGTCCACCACCAGGAGGCCGAGGCTCTTGAACTGCACGTCCTTGGACAGGAGCCGGTGCGTGCCGATCACCACGTCCACCGCCCCGGTGGCGAGCCCGGCCACCACCGCCTTCTGCTCCTTGGGGCTCCGGAAGCGCGAGAGCAGCTCGACCCGGGCCGGGAACGGAGCGAAGCGCTCGGCGAACGTGTTGAAGTGCTGCTGGGCCAGCACGGTGGTGGGCACGAGCACCGCGACCTGGCGGCCGTCGGCCACCGCCTTGAAGGCGGCGCGGAGGGCCACCTCCGTCTTGCCGTAGCCGACGTCGCCCGCGACCAGGCGGTCCATCGGCCGCGTTCCCACCATGTCGGTCTTGACCTCTTCGATGGCCCGGAGCTGGTCCGGCGTCTCCTCGAAGCGGAACGACGCTTCGAACTCGCCCTGCCACGGCGTGTCGGGTGAGAAGTGCGGCCGCTCGGCCACCGATCGGGCCGCGTAGAGTTTGAGCAGCGCCTCCGCCATCTCGCGGAGCGCGGCCCGCACCGATTCCTTCACCCGCTGCCACGCGCCCCCGCCCAGGCGGTCCAGGCGCGCGGCGCCGTCGGGGGCGCCCATGTATTTCGAGATCAGGTCGAGCCGCTCCACCGGCAGGTAGAGCCGGCCCCCGTCGGCGTACTCGAGCAGCAGAAAGTCCGCGTCGTGACCCTCGGTCGAGAGCGTGCGCAGGCCGTGGTAGCGGCCGATGCCGTGCTGCTCGTGCACCACCAGGTCGTTCGGGGCCAGGTCGTTGAAGGAGGCGATGGCCGCGCCGCGTTGGAAGAGCGGCCGCCGGAGGCGCCTCCGCTGGGCGCCGAAGATCTCCTCCTCGCAGAGCACGATGAGGCCGAGGGCGGGGATCTGGAAGCCCGCCGAGCACTCGCCCACGATCACGCCGAGGCCGTCCTCGCTCCAGAGCCCCGCCCCCGGCCACGGCTCGAGGTCGTGCTCGCCCAGCATCTGGCCCAGTCGATCGCTCTGGCGCTCGTCGTCCACCACGAGGCGCACCGTGAAGCCTTCCCCGCGCCAGGAGCGGATCTCGCCGGCCAGCGTCTTGAACTGGCCGCGGTAGCCGCCGATCGATCGAGTGCCCATCGAGACGCGCGGCGCCGCGCCCTCCGTGCGCTGGAGCAGCGGCAGCTCGAGCCGCTGGTAGCGCTCGAGCACGGAGGCGAGCGGCGCCGCCGAGGGCGCGTCGTCGGGGGGCGCCTCCAGCACGGCGGGATCCTCGAGCACCACCAGGGTTTCCGACGGGAGATAGTCCATCAGGGTGACCGGGGTCGCGTCCTTCGATCCGAGCGGGAGCACGGTCAGCTCCTCGAGCTGGCCGACCGAGCGCTGCGTGGTGGGGTCGAACGGGCGAAGCGACTCGACCTCATCGCCGAAGAACTCGGCCCGAACGGGTCGGGCGTGGGTGGGCGAGAAGATGTCCACGATGCCGCCGCGCAGGCTCCACTGTCCGACCTCCAGCACGGTTTCCACTCGCTCATACCCCGCCGATTCGAGCAGGGTCAGCAGGATCTCCCGGTCGCTGCTCTCGCCGACGGTGAGCGTGAAGGTGCGCCGCTTGAACGAGTCGGGCGGCGGCACCGGGATCGAGAGCCCCGACGGGGTCGCCACGATCGCCACCGCGTCGCCGTCCTGCAGGCGCCGGCAGCACAGCGCCCGCTCGGCGTCGGGCTCGCGGTGGCGGTTCCCGCGCCAGGAGGCGCCGGTGCCCGACGGGAACTCCAGCACGCGACCCTCGTCGAGGGCTCCGTCCGCGACGGGCGCACCGGAGAGCGTGGACAGGAAGAAGGCGGTGTCCTGCGCCAGGCGGTGGCGCTGGGATGGTCCCGGGGTCAGCACCAGGATGGGACGACCGGTGCGCTGGAGCAGGCCGGCCACCACGAGGGCGCGCGACGAGCCCCAGAGGCCGTCGGCGCGCAGGCAGGCTACTCCCTTGGGGAGGGCCGCGAGGACCTCTTCGAGCGCGGCCCAGCGGGCCAGGACAGACTCGGCGGACACGGTCATCGATAACTGCGACCCAACAGACGTACCACCGGCCCGGGCCGGCGTCAAATCCGGCGTGCTAACGGGAGCCTTGCGCAAGATAGAACGAGAGCGTCTCCAGCTCGATGGCGAGGTCCACGTTCTTCAGTCGAACGTCCTTCCCCGCCTTGATCCGGCCCGGCGCGAAATTGAGGATCGTCTTGATCCCGGCCGCCACCAGCTTCTCGGTCACCGCCTGGGCGGATTCGCCCGGCACCGCCACGATGGCGATCTGGAGGGTGCGCGCCTTGGCCTCGCGCGGCAGCTCCTCCATCGGCTGGATCTTGACGCCGTCCACCGACTTGCCCCACTTGGCCGGGTCCTCGTCGAAGATGGTGGAGATGCGGAAGCCCTGCCGGGCGAAGCCCTTGTAGTGGAAGAGGGCGGAGCCGAGGTTGCCGAAGCCCACCAGCGCCACCTGCCACTCCCGGTCGAGCCCCAGGATGCGCTGCAGCTCGGCCTTGAGGCCGGAGACGTAATAGCCGATGCCCCGCACCCCGAACTCGCCGAAGTAGGCGAGGTCCTTCCGCACCTGGGCCGAGTTCAGGCTGAAGCGCTCCGCCAGCTCCTGCGAGGAGATCGTCTTCACCCCGTCCTCTTCCAGCTGCAGGAGACTGCGGGTGTAGACGGACAGGCGGCGCACCGTCATCTCCGGGATCCGGGGGATCTTGAACGGTGACCTTCGCTCCATGCTCATTCCCAGGCGCTCAGTGCGCCCGACCGGGCCGCCTCGCGGGTATGCCCGCGTGCCGTCCCGGTCCAGTGCCCCGGGACGGTGCCTGCGCTCTCCCTCTTACGACTTCACGAACAGCAGGATGACCGCGATGACGAACACGAACAGCGTCAGCGACTCGATGAACGCCAGGCCGAGCAGCATGGCGGTCTGGATCCGCGCGACGGCGCCGGGCTGTCGGGCAATGGCCTCCGCTGCCGAGCCGGCCGCCCGGCCTTGACCAATGCCGCACAGGCCCGCGGCCAGGCCAAAGCCCAACCCGGCCGCCAGCACCGCAAAGGCCTTCGTGAAGTCGGTGCCTCCCGCGGCGGCCGCCTGCGCCCAGGCCATGCCCGGGACCGCCAGAATCGCCATCAAGCTCACGGTGAGAATGCGTTGCACGGCTTTCCTCCTTGTTGAAGGTGGCTGCGACTTAGTGATGCTCGACTTCCTCGACCGCCGCCGCGATGTACAGCATGGCCAGCTTGCAGAAGATGAAGGTCTGGATGAAGGCCACCAGGATCTTCAGCGGGAGCAGGAAGCCCACGACGAACACGAACATGACCACCGCCGAGGGCGCTCCCACCACGATACCCCCGAGGCTACCGGAGAGGGCCCAGCCCAGCACCCCGTCGAAGCCCATCATGAAGAAGAAGATGGCGAAGAGGATGTGGCCGGCCATCATGTTGCCGAAGAGGCGGAGCGAGAGCGACAGCGGACGGGCGCAGTGGCTGATGATCTCGATGACGAACATCAGCGGCTTCAGCGCGAGCGGGACCGGCCCCGCGAAGTGCTTCATGTAGGGGATGAAGCCCTGCTTCCGCACGCCGATGATGTGATAGGTCACGAAGACGATGAGGGCGCAGGCCGCGGTGGTGTTGAGGTTGGCGGTGGGAGCCACCAGGCCGGGCACGAGCCCCATGAGGTTCGAGGCCAGGATGAAGAGGCCGAGGGTGGCGATCAGGGGCAGGTAGCGCCGGCCCTCGTGCCCGATCGTGTCGTCCAGCTCTTTCACGAACTGCTCGAGCACCATCTCCATGAAGTTCTGGCTGCCCGTCGGCACCAGGGAGAGCCGCCGCCCGGCCACCAGCGACACCATCACGAGGATGGCCATCACGATCCACGTATAGAGGATGTGGTCGGGGATGGCCGCGATGTGCAGGATCGGCGGATGCTCGATGATCTCCATGTCAGGCGTCCTTCTCGCGGGCTTCCCGTCGCGCGTCGAGGAGCCCCTGGGCCAGCAGCACCGGCGGGAGGGCCGCGAGCCCGACGCCGACCGCGACGGGATGCGCCCAGCCCTGGGCCACCAGCAGGCCGAGGGCGCCGAAGGTCACGAGCTGGCGGAGGCCGATGCGGCTGATGCGCCCGACGCCCGTCTGGCCCTCGGCGACGAGGGCGGTGGCGCGGGAGACGTCGCGCGCGAGCCAGCGGAAGTTCACGAGGGCGATGGCACCGCCGCCGCCGACACCGGCCGCCGCGGGCGCACCCGCCAGCCACCAGGCGCCCACCGTCATGGCGGCCACCGTGACGCCTCCCGTCCAGGTCACTCGCGCCGCGAGATCAGCGATAGTCACGCCCTACTCACCCGATCCAGGATCCTGCCGGTTGAGTGTCTTGATGGTTCGGTAGAAGTTCACCCCGGCCGCCGTGATGCCCAGGCCGAGCCCGATCAGCAAGAGCCACGGGCTCGTTCCGAGCCAGCGGTCCGCGAAGAAGCCCACCGCGAGCCCGACGGCCACACAGGCGAACAGCATCGTACCCAAATTGACGAGCTGTGCGGTCTGACTCCGCGGCGGCCCTTCTTCGGCCGGAGCCATGTGAACAGGAACACTATCACACGCATCCGGGGCTGACAAGCGGGCGCAAGTGGCTTATTTAATAGGGGTCAGGTCTTGCATTACGACATTTCCCTAGCCGAAGACGCCGCCCATGCGGGTGCCCGCCATGCGGTTGATCACCGCGACGCTGACCGCGGCGACCACGATCAGGATCACCCCGAGCGCGGCCGCCTCGTTGGCGCTGCCCGCGATGTAGAAGGCGAAGATGCCGTTGGTGATGGACTCCCAGCCCCCGAGCGCCAGGAAGAGCACCGCCGAGGCCTCCTGCAGCGAGGTCATGAACGAGAAGAGGCTGCCGACCAGGATGCCCTTCCAGATGAGCGGCAGCGTGACGTCCTTGAACGTCCGGGCGCTGGAGGCGCCCACGCTCGAGGCCGCCTCCTCCAGCGAGCGGTGCACCAGCAGCAGCGAGGCGAACGATCCGCGCACCGTGTAGGGTAGCCGCCGCACCGCCAGCACCAGCGGCATGATGATCCAGAACGAGGTGAGCCCGCGGTCGAAGCCGGGCAGGTCGAAGTGGAAGGCCCGGATGTAGGCGATGCCGATCGCGGTGCCGGGCACGGCCAGGATCAGCGTGTTGATGGCGTCCAGCGCCCCGCGGCCCGGCACGGTGGAGCGCCCGAGCAGCCACGCGATGGGCACGCCCACCCCGATGCAGATCACCACCGCCAGCCCCGAGTAGAGAAAGCTGTTGAGAATGTACTTGGGCGTCTCCACGATCACCCGCTCGTAGTACTGGAGCGTGTAGGCCACCGGCAGCGGGGTGAGCGCCCAGCCCTTTCCGATCGAGGCCAGCGTCACCCCGATGTAGGGAATGAAGGACAGGAGGAGGAGGGAGCTCAGGAGCGCCACCACCAGCGCCTGCTTGCCCGGCGAGAGCCGGCGGCGGGCGATCCGCGTGTAGGCGAGCGAGGAGTAGTCCTTGATGGCCACGTAGTGCCGCGCCGCGAGCAGGAAGAGGATCGCGAGCAGCACCATCAGGGCCGAAATGACGATGCCCATGCGGAAGATGCGCCGGTCCACGAACTGCACGATGTTCAGATAGGCCTGCGGGGCCAGCAGGTCCTGCACGCCCAGCACGAGGGGCGTCGCGAAGTCCGAGAAGGTCCAGATGAACACGAGCAGCGCCCCCGCCACGTACCCCGGCGTGGTGAGCGGCAGGGTCACGCGCCAGAACTTGGACCAGCCGCGCGCCCCCACGCTCTCGGCCGCCTCCTCCAGCGAGGGGTCGACCTTGCCGAGCGCGTCCACCACGTTCAGCGTGATCATCGGGAAGAGGTGGAGCGTCTCCACCAGCACCACCCCGTGGATGCCGTAGAGGAAGTTCACCGGCTTCAGCATGTCGAACAGATCCATCAGCAGCACGTTCACGGTGCCCGCCCGCCCCAGGATGAAGGTGAAGCCGAGCACGCCCACCAGCGGCGGCGAGATGATCGGGATCATGGTGAGGTAGCTGAAGAGGTTGCGGCCCGCGAAGTCGAAGCGCACGAGCAGGAAGGCCACCGCGATGCCGAGCACCGAGGAGGTGATCACGGTGGCCACCCCCAGGATCATCGAGTGCCAGAGCGAGCGCAGGTAGAAGCGATCGGTGAAGAAGGCGTGGAAGTTCGCGAGCGTCCACCGGCCCGCCTCGTCCGTGACCGCGTCGTAGAAGATGCGCCCGAGGGGGTAGACGAGGAAGAGGATCAGGAACGCCCAGATCAGCCCGACGCCCACCGCCGGGCCCAGGCGTCGGCTAGGCATCGTCCGAGACGGCCAGGGTCACCGAGGGCGGGAAGCTGAGCGTCACCGGCCGGCCCAGCGGCAGCGGGTCGTGGTGCCACGGGTCGCGGATGTCGGCCTTGAGCACCAGCCCGGGCTCGGTCTCCACGTCGTAGCGCAGCGTGTTGCCGAGGTAGGAGATCAAGCTGATCCGCCCGGCCACCCGGTTGCCGTCGCCCGCCCGCGCTCCGCCCACCGCCACGTTCTCCGGCCGCACCGCGAGCACGCAGCGCCCGGAGTGGGCACCGCTGGCGATGGCCCGCAGCGGCCCCAGGGCGGTGCTGACCAGCAGCTCGTCGCTCCGCGCGGTGGCGTCCCGCGTGTCGCCCCCCTGCACCTCGCCCGGCACCAGGTTGTTGGTGCCGACGAAGTCGGCCACGAAGCGCGTGCGCGGCCGCTCGTACAGCTCCCTGGGCGGGCCCACCTGCAGCACGCGGCCGTCGCGCATCACGGCCACGCGGTCCGAGAGCGAGAGGGCCTCCTCCTGATCGTGCGTCACGTAGATGGTCGTGATCCGCAGCTCCTGCTGCAGGCGCCGGATCTCCGCGCGCACCTGGATGCGGATCTTGGCGTCGAGATTCGACAGCGGCTCGTCGAGCAGCAGGATGTCGGGGTTCAGCACGAGCGCGCGCGCGAGGGCCACCCGCTGCTGCTGGCCGCCCGAGAGCTGGCCCGGATAACGCGCCTCGAAGCCGCGAAGGTTGACCTTGCGGAGCCCCTCGTGGAGACGCGCCCGCACCTCGGTCGCGGGCAGCTTCCGCAGCCTCAGCCCGTAGCAGATGTTGTCCGCCACCGTCATGTGGGGCCAGAGCGCGTAGTTCTGGAAGACCATGCCGATGCGGCGCTCGTAGGGCGGCAGGCCGTTGACCACCCGGTCGCCGAAGCGGATGGTGCCCGCGTCGGGCTGATGGAACCCGGCCAGGAGGCGCAGCAGGGTGGTCTTGCCGCAGCCCGAGGGGCCCAGCAGCGTGAACAGCTCGCCGTCGGCCACCGTGAGGTCCACGGCGTCCACCGCGGTGACCGCGCCGAAGCGCTTCACCGCGCCCTGGATCTCGATGATCATCGCTCGGCGCGCGCCGCGCGTGTTACTTCTTCAGCTCGTCCCACTTGGCCTCGATGTCGGAGCGGAACCGGGTCTTGAGCGCCTCGGATCGCTTGGCCGCTACCGTCTCGTCGTAGACGTTGGCCACCTCGCCGTCGAAGTAGGAGCGCACACCCCCGGTGAACTCCACCGCCAGCTCCGCGGTCGAGCCGGGCGCGCCCTGCACCTTGTATTTCGGGGTGACCGGGAAGAGGCCGCGCTCCATGAACACCTTCTGGCCGCGCTCGGTCAGCAGGAACTCGATGAAGGCCCGCGCCGCCTTCGGATTGCGGGCCCCCGCCAGGATGGCCATGGGCTCCGGCGTGACGAAGGCGTTCCGGGGCGCCACGTACTTGATGTCGAAGCCGGCCAGCTTCTCCTCGAAGGCCATGTAGGACGGCACCGCGAAGCCGGCCGCGAACTCACCCTTGGCCACCACGGTGGGCACGTCGCGGCTCCGCGCGGTGAAGTGGCCGGTGTTGGCCGCGAGCTTCCGCAGCCACTCCCAGCCCCGGTCCTCGCCGAACAGGGAGAGGATGACCTCGTAGGTCGCGTTCGACGAGGACGACCGCGTCGGGGCGCACTGGGCGACTTCCCCCTTGAGCTTGGGGTTCAGCAGGTCGTCCCAGTCCTTCGGCGCGGCCACGCCCAGCCGCTGGAGCCGCTTGGGGTTGTACACGAGCCCGTAGGGCTCGAGCGCGGTGCCCACCCAGTAGCCGTCCTTGTCCTTCAGGGGAATGGGCTTGGGTCGGCCGATGGAGGGGGGAATGCTGTCCCACGCCTCCTTCGAGATCTCCACCTTCTGGAGGAGCTTCTGCTCGGCCAGCTTCTCGAAGAGCGCCGACTCCCCGCCCCAGAAGATGTCCACCTCCGGCTTGCCCTTCCACTCCGTGATGCGGCCGTAGGCCACCGGCGTGCCCGCCGGGATCGCGTTCACCTTCACGGTGACGTTCCACTTCTCCTTCGCGTAGTCCGCGAAGGCCTTCAGCGCCGCGTCGTGGATGAACTTGGACACCGGCGTGATCAGGGTCAGCTCGCCCTCGATGGGCGCCTGCGCCCACGCGGGCGACCCCGGCGCGCCCGCGGCGCACAGGACCGCGATGGCCGCCGTGACCGTGGATCGAAGCATTATGGCCAATCGACACGTCATGGACTCCTCCTGTCGGGTTCGATCCACCCCCGCGCACGCTCCACCGCGCGGCGCCAGCCCGCGTAGGCCGCATCGCGCGTGGCCGCCGGCATGGCGGGGGTGAATTTCCGC
>Ga0207684_10001990_pt1 | contig 21054 bp, 10 predicted proteins | sample KBSK5501metaG_FD_184342 | JGI IMG/M metagenome (GOLD analysis project Ga0207684, IMG submission 184342) | Corn, switchgrass and miscanthus rhizosphere microbial communities from Kellogg Biological Station, Michigan, USA - KBS K5-50-1 metaG... | ecosystem: Host-associated > Plants > Roots >...
ATCCTCTTCTCGAGCCAGGGTTACTACAGCGCCAGCGGCGCCCCCGCCTGGTCGGGGGGCGTGTACGACAGCCTCGACGGCCGCATCCGCGTGCCCATACAGGGGCTCACGCGGAGTCTCACCCCCGAGATGGACCACACGCTTCTCCACGAGCTGACCCACGCCTTCGTGGCCGACCGCTCGCGCGGCGTCGCCCCCCGCGACATCCAGGAGGGCCTCGCCCAGTACATGGAAGGAGAACGGGTCACCACCCGGCTCACGCCCGAACAGCTCACGATGTTCGCCGACGGCCGGGCGGGAGGCGTGATGGGGTTCTACCTGTATGCCCTTTCGTTCGCGGAATACCTGATCGCCAACCGCGGCATGGGGGGAATGAACGACCTGGTGCGCGCGATGGGCGAGACGGGCAGCGTGGACGAGGCCTTCAAGCAGGTCCACGGCCAGGACTACCGCGCGACCAAGCAGGCCTGGTTCCAGCGCCTGCACCAGCAGCACGGAAGCTGAGCTAGAAAACCCTCAGGTCGAAGGGCAGGCGGGCGAGGGGCTGGCCGTCGCCGAGCGTCGAGGCCCACCGCAGGAGGGCCCTCACGTCCGCGGGCAGCGCGGTCTGCGCGCCGTCGTCCTGGCGCTCCAGCAGCTGCTCGATCAGGCTCTTGGGCTCGGGCAGGATCACGAGGCGCACCTCTTCCCCCTTGCCGATCTTCGCCTTCTCCTTCGCGATGTCGAGGGCGACCCCGAACCCGCCGAGCCGGTCGACGAGCCCGTGGCGCTGCGCCTCGGCCCCCGTCCACACGCGGCCCTGCGCGATCGCGTCGACATCCTCGTAGGTCTTGTGCCGGCCCTGGGCGACCTTGGTGACGAAGTCCCGGTAGAACGATTCCATCATCTCCCGCATCCGGGCCCGTTCGTCGTCGTTCCAGGGGCGGTACGCCGAGAACATGTCGGCGTGCCGGCCGCGGAGCAGGATCTCCTTGCTGATCCCGATCTTGTCGTAGAGACCGTGCAGGCTGAACTTGCCGCCGAACACGCCGATCGATCCGGTGATGGTCCCCGGCTCGGCCACGATCGCGTCACTGCCCATCGCGACGTAGTAGCCTCCGGAGGCAGCCGTGTCGCCCATCGACACGACGACCGGCTTCTTCTGGCGGGCCAGCGCCACCTCGCGCCAGATCACCTCCGAGGCGGTGCCCGATCCTCCGGGGCTGTCCACGCGGAGGATGACCGCGCGGACGGCGCCGTCCTCCCGGGCGTCCTTCAGCGCCTCCGCCACGGTGTCGGAGCCGGCGAACCCGCCCCCGAGAGGACTGCTCTGGCTGCGGCCGGGAATGATGTCGCCCACGACGTAGACGAGCGCGATCTTCGGGCGGCCGTCGAAGCCGATGCCGCGGGTGCCCTTCACGTATCGGCCGGGCGTCAGCCGGCTCGCACCCTTGAGACGAGCGTCGAGCTGGTCCCGGTAGATCAGCTCGTCGACGAGCCCGGCCCGCAGCGCCGAGGGGCCGTCGTAGGGGCCGGCGTCGATGACGGCCTGGACCTCCCCCGGGCTTCGGCGGCGGCCCTGCGCGATCGCGGACACGAACTGGCCGTAGAGGCTGTCGAGCAGCGCGTCCATCTGCTCGCGGTGCGGCGGCGTGAAGCCGCTCTCGGTGAACTGGTTGGGGGCGTTCTTGTACTTCCCCACCCCTTCGAACTGCGCCTGGATGCCGACCTTGTCGAGCGTTCCCTTGAAGAAGGAGACCTCGGAGCGGAGTCCCGTCAGCTCGATCAGCGCGCTCGGGATCGCGTAGATCTTGTCGCAGCCGCTGGCGAGGTAGTACTCCTTGTTGCCGCAGAACTCGAGGTGCGCGTAGGCGGGTTTGCCCGATCGGCGGAAGCGCCCGACGGCGTCGCGCAGCTCCTGCACGGTGGCCCAGCCCGATTCGGGCAGGATGCTCACGCGCAGCACCACCGCGGAAACGCGCGGATCGTCGGCCCCCCGCTCCAGGCTCTCCACGAGCGTGCGCAGGGACGGGGGCTGGCGCTCGAAGATCGTGCCCAGGTCCGAGGACGGCGGCTCGTCCGGAATCTCCCCCTGCAGATCGAGGTAGAGATAGTTGTTGGCGCTCCAGCCCGCCCCCCGGCCACGCAGCGCGAGGGCGAGACCGCCCACCGCCGCGGCGCCGACGGCGACGGCCGCCACGCCCGCCACGAGGATCCACGCCGTGCGACGTTTCATGCCTATCCTTGGGCGGGGGCGGCACCCGCCAGGTAGTCGGCCCGCCGACGGGCCTCCGGCGCGTAAACGCTGCCGGGGAACTCGTCGACGATGCGGCGGTAGGCGGCTCCCGCCTCGGCCGGCCGCTTTGCCGCCTCCAGCGTGGAAGCCAGCTCCAGCAGCACGTGATCGCGGGGCAGGACGAACGAGGAATCCTCGATCAGGCGGCGGTAGCTTTCGATGGCCTTGTCCAGGTGGCCGCGGCGGCGGTGGAGATCGGCGAGGGCGAGACGCGCGAGCGACGACTCGAGGCCGTCCCCGTCGCGCCGGGCGGCGATCTCGCTCAGTGACTTCTCGGCGGCGTCGTACTCGCCCAGCTCCAGGCGGGAGAGCGCAGCGTAATAGCCGGCACGCCGGCCGGCGTCGAGCGATCCGTACTTCCGTGCGACCTCGTCGAACTCCGCGGCGGCCTTGCGGTACTTCTCGGCCGCCGCCGCGAAGACCGGTCCCGGGGGCGGCTCGAATCCCTCGGGCAGCTCCGTCGACACCGGGGAGTGGAAGGTGTCGAGGGCAGCCGAGAAGGCGCGCTCGGCCTCGCTGCGCCGATGGCCCCGATAGCTCATCACGCCGAAGGCCGCGAGGGCGACGACCGCGACGACCGCGGCCGTGAGCTTCACCTCCGACCCGTGGGCGGTCGTCCACCGGGAGGCCTGCTGGAAGCCGCTCACCAGCTCGTCCTGCTTGATCTGTCGCTTCAATTCCCGTTTCATCGTTCGCTTTCCGCGATTGGTGCGCCCGGCCCGACTCGAACGGGCGGCCTGCGGTTTAGGAAACCGCTGCTCTATCCTGCTGAGCTACGGGCGCAAGACAAGGCGTGCCGGACTCGCGTCGGGCACCGATGAGGTTATCACATCCGGCGCGGCCGCCGCCGCGCTCGTCAGTAGCGGATGAGGCTGAACACCTGCCCTTGCAGCTTGTCGCGGCCCTTCAGGAACGTGAGCTCCACGAGGAAGGCATAGCCCGCCAGCTCGGCGCCGAGCAGGCCGACGAGCTGGCCGGTGGCCGCCGCGGTCCCGCCGGTGGCGATCACGTCGTCCACCACGAGCGCGCGCTCGCCCCGTCGCAGCGCGTCCTCATGGATCTCCAGGCAGTCGGTTCCGTACTCCAGGTCGTACGTGTGGGCGATCTTCCCCCCCGGCAGCTTGCCCTTCTTGCGGACGGGGACGAAGCCGGCGCCGAGGCGGTCGGCGAGCACGGAGCCCAGGATGAAGCCGCGGCTCTCGATGGCCACGACCTTGTCGGGTCGTGCTCGCTGACACAGGTCGGTGAAGAGCTCCATCGCCTCGCGGAAGAGCCGGGGTTCCTTGAGCAGCGTCGTGATGTCCTTGAAGACGATCCCTTTCTTCGGGAAGTCCGGGACGTCACGGATCGCGCTCTTCAGCGCGGCGATGCGCATATCGAGTTCCATTCGACGGAGTCTCCTAGCGGATGTGGAAGCCGGCATCGCCGCGGGGCGCCGAGTCGATGCGCTCGACGCTGGTGACGGTCGCGAAGGCGGGCCCCTGGCGCAGGCGGTCTTCGAAGCGCCCGAGGGCTTCCTCCGGGCCCTCGGCGACGACCTCCACCCTCCCGTCGGGAAGGTTGCGCGCGAAGCCCGCGACACCCAAGGCCTCCGCCTCCCGCAGCACGAAGTAACGGTAGCCGACTCCCTGGACCCGGCCGTTCACGTAGTAGCGGTACGCGGGCATGGGGGTGCAGCCTAACTCGTTCAAGGGGCTCCGGCAACGGCGCTTCGCCGGGAGGCTTTCCCGTGCTACCCTCGGCCGGCGTTTCCCTTCGGCCCTCGGGAGGGGTCGGCTATGGCCGGGACCCTCTGGTTCTACGTCAAGGACGACAAGCGGCTCGGTCCCGTGGACTTCGAGCAGCTCGTCGGTCTGCTTCTGGGTGGGCAGCTTCCCCAGGGCGCCCTGGTGTGGCACCAGGGCCTGCGCGAGTGGAGCCCGGCCGACCGGATCCCCGAGATCGCGGAGCAGCTTCCGCCCCCCTTGCCCCCGGGCAAGTCCCCTCGCTCGACCCTGATGGTCGATGCGGCCACCGCTGCTCGGATTCGCGCCGCGGTGATGTCCGAGCCCCCGCCGGCGGCGGCCCCCGCCGCGCGGAACCCGCGCATCGAGGATTTTCGGCGCCGTCTCGAGAAGGACCCGGCTTCGCGCCTCTTCGCGCAGTTGGCCGAGGAGCTGCGCAAGGAGGGCGAGCTCGAAGAAGCGGTCCGCATCAGCCGCGAAGGCCTCCAGAAGCATCCCTTCTATCCCTCGGCCCGCATGACGCTCGGCCGCGCGCTGCTCGACAGCGGCGACCTCGACGCCGCGAAGGCCGAGTTCGAAAGCGTGCTTCAGGGGGCTCCGGACAACCTCCTCGCGCGCCGCTTCCTCGAAGAGTCTCAGGCGCGGCGGGCCGAGCCGGAAGCCGCCGCCGGCGGTGAAGGCGACGACCAGACGGCTCCGTCCGCTGCCTCCGGCCCGGAGTTTCCGCCGCTGGAGATCTCGTTCGAGACGGCGGCCGAGTCCGGACCGGCCGAAAGCAATGAAGAAACGGTCCCCGCCCGTCCCGCCTCGGCCAAGGATCTGCCGCCCATCCCGCTCGTGGCCGCGGAGGAGCATTGGGAGCTCGCCGCGCCTTACGAAGTGGCCGTGCGGCCGATGGCGGCGGCAGCCTCGCCCGCCCCCGCCATCGATCCGCCTCGGTTGCCCGCCGAGACGCCTGCTCCTCCGGCCCCCGTGGACGTCAAGACCGAGGCAAGCCCGCCTCCTCTCCCCGTGACCGCCGAAGCGACGAGCCCCGCGCGCGGCGCCCGCGCTCCGGAGCCGCGCCGCACGGGGGCCAGGCTCCCCGACCTGTCCACGCTGCTGGCGGATTCTCCGGTCCTGAACGAGCCCGCGCCGCCGTCCGCCCCGCCACCGGCGGGGCCACCGGCGGTCGCCGACGCCGGAGCGCCCACGCCTCCCGCCGCCGAGCCGGCGGCCGCAGAATTGCCCGCGACCGGCAGCCTGGCCGAATACGACTTCCCCGACCTCATTCACTCTCTCTTCGTGCGCCGCTGGACGGGGACCGTCGAGCTGCATCGGGGCCGCGTCGACACGAGCGTCCAAGTGACGGGCGGTCGGCTCGTGTTCGCCTCGTCCACGAACCGCGACGAGCGGCTGGGCGAGCTGCTCCTGCGCCGAGACAAGATCACGCTGCCGCAGTACTACGACGCCAGCAAGGCGATTCGGAAGGGCAAGCGGCTCGGCACCGTCCTCGTCGAGCAGGGCGCGCTCGAGCCCAAGGAGCTGGTGAAGGTGGTCGTGGACCACACGCGGGAGGTCATCTGCAGCGTCTTCCTGTGGACGGAAGGCTTCTACAGACTCAAGGAGGGCCCCGATCCCGGCAACGAGAGCATCACGCTCCGGCTGAGCACGGCCGACCTCATCATGGACGGCATCGGGCGCATCCAGGCCTGGAGCCGCATCCACCGCGGGGTCGGGGGCCCGGACGCTCGCTACGTGCGCGCCGACGACTACCAGGAGAGGCTGCAGGAGATGACCTTGACGCCGGAGAAGCTGCTCATCGTCGGTGACCTCGGGGGCGAGCGCGACGTCGCGAGCATTTGCCAGGCGTCGAAGCTCGGCGATTTCGAGGTCTGTCGGACGCTCTGGGCGTTCCGCGTGATCGGCATCCTCCGGCGTTTGGACGCCCCGCAGGCGGCGGAAGAGCCGTAGGCATCGTCCGAGCGGCCTTCCGCGGTTCCCACCCCCTGCTGATCCCCTGTGATCTCTGCGTCTTAGGCCCCTAAGATCATTCGGCTCCCGATCTAAGCCGAAACCCGTATGTTCACTGCGCGGCCCGCCCAGTAAGGTCTCCGCCGGGAAGACGGTTTCCCGAGGGAGAAACAGAGAGCCCCCGCGAGCCTACAGCGAGACCGAGCTCGTAACCACAAGCGAACTCGCCCCAGCTGGTCACCCCACGGCAACCGGGTCGGGCCCCTCAGGGGAAACAACAGCCTTCCTCACGGAGTACGACCATGCATTCCGGCCATCCCTCCGCCGGAAGGAGCCGCTGCCTCTTTCTTATCTCGTCCGTTCTCTTCTTTCTGGCGCTGCCCATTCCGTGGGCGGCCGCCCAGGCCCCGGGCGGATTCATCGAGAAGGCCGACAGCACGGCCATCCGACCCCTGTGGACGGCGTCGCAGATCCAGGCGTTCCTCCCCTTGCGGGGCAAATTCACCTTCCCCGCGCCGTACAACACCGAGGGGATACGGCTCACGAACGCGTCCGACTGCGGCGGCACCGACTGCGTCTATTCGGTGGGCTACTCATACTGGCGCAACATCAACAACCACCGCGGCAGCGACACCATGCTCATCTTCCTGGGCCTGCAAGGAGTGGGTCCGACCCTGTTCAGCTACAACAAGGTCACCGACCAGGTGGTCAAGGTGGGTCCGCTGTTCGACACCACCAGCCCCTATTCGGCCTCCTCCGGCGAGGGGTGGTATTTCAGCGCGACCCAGCCGAGCAAGCTCTACGTCACGGCCCCGCTGAGTGCGCAGCTCCAGCGCTATGACGTGTTCACAAAGGCCTTCGAGACGGTATTCGATGCCACCACCCAGTTCGGAGCCGGCCGATACATCTGGCAGACGCACTCGAGCGACGACGACAACGTGCACTCCGCCACCCTCCGGGACTCGGCGACCTTTGCGAACTTGGGGTGCTTCGCCTATCGCGAGGACACGCGCGTGTTCTCGTATTTCCCCGCGCAGGGGGACTTCGACGAGTGCCAGATCGACAAGAGCGGCCGCTGGCTCTTGATCAAGGAAAACGTCGACATGATCGCCGGCGAGGACAACGTGATGATCGATCTGCAGACGGGCAGCCAGAGGCTTCTGCTCGATCAGAACGGCGCCGCCGGCCACTCCGACAACGGCTACGGTTACATGGTCGCCGAGGACAACTGGTACCCGTTGCCCGGCGCCGTCCGCGTCTGGAACTTCGACGGGTCCTCGCCGCAGGGGCTGCTGGCCTACCACTCCACGTCCTGGAGCGGCGGAGGCGTCGGGCACATCGCTCACTCGAACGCCCTCCCGGGAGTGCCCTTGTCGCAGCAGTACGCCTGCGGCGGCGATCCAAATACTCTGCTGGCTCCCCGCACCAACGAGATCTTCTGTTTCCGGCTGGACACCTCGCTCGACGTGCTCGTCGTCACCCAGGTGATGACGGACATGACCGCCACCGGCGGCGGTGACGCCTACTCGAAGGTACCGAAGGGCAACCTGGACGTGACCGGCAGCTACTTCATCTGGGTGAGCAACATGGGGGGCAGCCGCGCCGATGCGTTCATGGTCAAGGTGCCCGGCCAGCTCCTGACGGGAACCAGCCCCGACACCACTCCGCCCACGGTTTCTCTCACCGCCCCGGCGGCGGGATCGACCTTGAGCGGCGTCGTTCCGGTCTCGGCCCAGGCCAGCGATGCGGTCGGCGTGGTTGGCGTGCAGATCAAGCTGGATGGCACCCCCCTGGGAGCGGAGATCGCCGTCTCGCCCTACTCCATCTCCTGGGACACGGCCACTGCCGCCAACGGAGCCCATTCGCTGACCGCGGTCGCACGAGATGCGGCCGGCAACTCGGCCACGTCCACCGCCGTGAACGTGACGGTGACCAACGCCGACACGGTCCCGCCCATCATCTCGTCGGTATCCGCGTCGGGCATCTCGTCCCTGGGTGCGATCATCGCGTGGACGACCAACGAGCTGGCCGATTCCCAGGTCGAGTACGGGCCCACGACCTCGTACGGCTCGTCGACGACCCTCGCCACCGGCCTCCTCATCGCCCATTCGCAGACGCTCGCGGGCCTGACCGGGGGGACGCTGTACCACTACCGGGTGAAGTCACGCGATGCCGCCGGCAACCCGGCCGTTTCCGGAGACTTCACGTTCACGACCCTTCAAGCGAACGCGGGCCTTATCGATTTCTTGAAGCTCGACGAGGGAACCGGGACGGCGGCCGCCGACTCCTCCGGAAACGGCAACGCCGGCACGCTGACGAACGGCGCCACCTGGACCGCGGGCACCAGCGGAACCGGCGTGGCCCTCGACGGCGTCAGCAACTACGTGAGCATTGCTCACGCCCCCATGCTCGATGCCTTCCCGCTGAGCGTGGCCATCTGGTTCAAGACGACGACGACCGCCGGCGTCCGGGGGCTGGCCAACAAGTACGTCGCGGGTTCCTCCAACGGATACCAGATCTTCTTCAACAACGGCAGCCTATGCGCCTGGTACCTGAAGGACGCCACGAACTATGTCTACGACGGCGGCGGATGCACGATGAGCACCGCCGGCTACAACGACGGCGCCTGGCATCAAGCGGCGCTCGTGGTCGATGCCCTGGGCGGCCGGCTGTACGTCGACGGGATGCAGAAGGCCAGCCTGCCGTGGACGGGGGTGGCCGGCGCTCCCACGACGATCCAGGATGTCCGTCTCGGCCACTATCCCGGCGCCTTCGGCGGCGCCGAGTACCTCCCCGGCACGATCGACGACTTCCGGCTGTACGGCCGGGCCCTGAGCGATGCCGAGATGTTGCAGCTGTACAACGGCTCCCGGCCGGCACCCGATACCACTCCCCCCGTGCTCTCGGGCGTGGGCGTCACCAGCATCGGCCCCACGGGTGCCACGATCGTCTGGACCACGAACGAGCTCGCGGATTCCCAGGTCGACTACGGCCTCACCTCGGCCTACGGCTCCTCGACGACCCTGAACCCCAGCCTGGTTCTTGCGCATTCCCAGGCCCTGACCGGGCTCACCTCCGCCACCTTGTACCACTACCGGGTGAAGTCGAATGACGCGGCCGGTAACCTGGCCACCTCATCGGACTTCACCTTCCTGACGCTGGACAACATTCCGCCCGTCATCTCATCGGTAGCGGCGACCGCCATCACCTCCTCGGCCGCCACGGTCACCTGGACCACGAACGAGCAGGCCGATTCCCAGGTCGACTATGGCCTCACCTCGGCCTATGGCTCCTCGACGACCTTGAACACCAGCCTGGTTCTTTCACATTCCCAGGCCCTGACCGGGCTCACCTCCGCCACCTTGTACCACTACCGGGTGAAGTCGAAGGACGCGGCCGGTAACCTTGCCACCTCAGGGGATTTCACCTTCACCACTGCTTCCGGCGCTGATCCGACCCTGATCGACTACTTGAAGATGGACGAGGGGACCGGCACCACGACCGCCGACTCGTCCGGGTACGGCAATGCGGGCACCCTGATGAACGGGGCCGCCTGGAACCCTGGCACTAGCGGATCGGCCGTGACCCTCGACGGCGTCAGCACCTACGTGCGCATCGCCCACGCCGCCATGCTCGACGCCTACCCCCTCAGCGTGGCCGTTTGGTTCAAGACCACCACCACCACCGGAGTGGGGGGCCTGGTCAACAAGTACGCCGCCGGCTCCTTCAACGGGTACCAGCTCTACTTCTACAACGGCAGCTTGTGCGCCTGGTACATGAAGGACAGCTCGGGCTACATCTACGACGGCACCAACTGCACCCTGAGCACCGCCGGGTACAACGACGGCGCCTGGCACCAGGCGGCGCTCGTGGTCGACACCTCGGGCGCGAAGCTATACGTCGACGGAGTACAGAAGGCCAGCCAGGCCTGGACGGGGGTGGCCGGTCCGGCGACAACCACCCAGGAGGTTCGCCTCGGCAGCTATCCCGGCGGCTCGTACCTGCCGGCCACCGTCGACGAGCTCCGCATCTACAACCGGCCCCTGCCCGCCGCCGAGGTGCTGCAGGTCTACAACACGAGCCGGCCGGTCGTTGATACCACTCCTCCGGTGCTCTCCGGCGTGAGCGCGACCAGTATCGGTGCTACGAGTGCCACCATCGTGTGGACGACGAACGAGCAGGCGGATTCCCAGGTCGACTACGGCCTCACCTCGGCCTATGGCTCCTCGACGACCTTGAACACCAGCCTCGTGCTCTCACATTCTCAGGCCTTGACTGGTCTGGCTCCCGCGACCCTGTATCACTACCGGGTGAAGTCGAAGGACGCGGCCAGCAACCTTGCCACCTCAGGGGATTTCACCTTCACCACTGCTTCCGGCGCTGATCCGACCCTGATCGACTACTTGAAGATGGACGAGGGGACCGGCACCACGACCGCCGACTCGTCCGGGTACGGCAATGCGGGCACCCTGATGAACGGGGCCGCCTGGAACCCTGGCACTAGCGGATCGGCCGTGACCCTCGACGGCGTCAGCACCTACGTGCGCATCGCCCACGCCGCCATGCTCGACGCCTACCCCCTCAGCGTGGCCGTTTGGTTCAAGACCACCACCACCACCGGAGTGGGGGGCCTGGTCAACAAGTACGCCGCCGGCTCCTTCAACGGGTACCAGCTCTACTTCTACAACGGCAGCTTGTGCGCCTGGTACATGAAGGACAGCTCGGGCTACATCTACGACGGCACCAACTGCACCCTGAGCACCGCCGGGTACAACGACGGCGCCTGGCACCAGGCGGCGCTCGTGGTCGACACCTCGGGCGCGAAGCTATACGTCGACGGAGTACAGAAGGCCAGCCAGGCCTGGACGGGGGTGGCCGGTCCGGCGACAACCACCCAGGAGGTTCGCCTCGGCAGCTATCCCGGCGGCTCGTACCTGCCGGCCACCGTCGACGAGCTCCGCATCTACAACCGGCCCCTCAGTGCCAGTGAGGTCACGCAACTCAATGCCATTCGCTGACGCGGCGCCGTTGCCTTCAGGGCTGCGGTCGGCCGCGGGCGCGGGGGAGAGACCCTCACGGCATGGAGCCGAGGCGGCCCGCCCTGCACGGCGATCGCGGCCGCGAATCCAGGCGGAGCCTGGATCGCTTGAAGCGACCAGCGACCGGCTTCCTCCGGGTCCCAACCCGTTCGCAGCAGGCGGGCGGGCCCGGCGGGATCGAGGGACACGTCGAAGTCGGCGAGCGGGATGTCGAGCCCGCCGCCGACGGCCTTGATGAACGCCTCCTTGCGCGTCCAGCCGGCGAAGAACGCCGGCGGACGCGCGGGGGGAGGAAGAGCCAGCAACGCCTCGGCCTCCCTCGGGGAGAAGAAGCGCCGGGCGATCGGTTCCCAGTCCATATCGGTCCGGAGCCTCTCGATGTCGACTCCCACCTCCCGCCCGCGCGCGACGGCGAGAACGGCCTCGTCCTCGGCGTGCGAGACGTTGAAGCGGAGGCCGGCGGCATCGGCCAACCGTGGCTTGCCCTGCGGCCCGTAGGCAAAGCGCACGGTGTCGGGCGACACGCACAGGTATCGCCCCAGGATCTCCCGGACCCGGCCCCGCCCGGACACGAACCGGTCGCGATCGCGCGAGAAGTGGAAGCGATCCGCCCGCTGGCGCTCGTCGGCAGACAGCCAACGGCGCAACTCCTGGAGGCGCGCGGGCCCGACGTCGAGCCGGAAGGGCCACACGTCCACGTCGTTCGCGCCCGGCGCGTCAGCCCTCACGTCGCGTGTGCTCCCCGCGTCTCGCCGAGGCACGCTTCCAGCCGCGCGGCCAGGATGCCGACCTCCGGCTCTCTCATCATCGTGTCGGTTCCGCCCGGTACGCGCACCACGTCCATCTCGCGGGACCTGAGTCCGGCCAGGTCCTTCTCGGGGTCGAGGCGGAATCCGGGGGGCGGGTCGCCGCTGAGGAACACGGTCATCCGCCCCGGGTACGTTCGGGGAACGTAACTTCGGGCGGCTTGAAGGTTCATCTCCTTCACGTCGCGAAGCAGCCAGGACGGAGCGTCCGCGTTGCCGCCGAGGAGCCCGTATGCGAGTCTCCATACGCAGGACTGCGCGGACATCGCCACGGAGCGCGTCGCATCTCGGGACCTCTTCAGAACACGCGTGAGCTCGGCGCGGTACCGCCGCGACTGGGCTCGCCCCAGGTGAAGCGTCAGCTGCCTGCCCAAGCGCATCAGGCGCCGGCCGAGCCTCCGTCTTCCCCGCTCGGAAGAGTAGCCCACGAACAGGGCCAGCAGCGGCACGTCCTCGCCCGCCGCGCGAAGCTGGCGGGCCATCTCGAACGCCACGAACGCTCCGAGGCAGTAACCGCCGATGAGGTACGGGCCGTGGGGCTGGACCGTGCGGATCTCGGCGAGGTAGTGCGCGGCCATGTCCCCGATGGTGCGATGGGCCTTGCCGTTGAGGCCCTGCGCCTGGAGCGCGAAGAACGGCTGGTCGGGGCCGAGCCGCCGGCACAGGTCCCGATAGAAGAGGATCTCGCCGGAGTGGCCGTGAACGCCGAAGAAGGGGGGCCGGCGGCCGCCGGGCTGCAGCGGCACCAGCGATGACCACGGCGCGGAGTGGCCCTTGTCGCGGAGCACGGCGGCCAGCTGCTCGATGGTCGGCGCCTTGAAGAGCGTGGCGAGTGGCATGCGAACGCCGAACGCGTTCTCGATCTCGGCGAAGAGCCGGACCGCGAGCAGCGAGTCTCCCCCGATCTCGAAGAAGTGGTCGCGCCGCCCGACCGTTTGCACTCCGAGCACGTCCTGCCACAGTCGCGCAAGACGCAGCTCCAGCGCGTCACGAGGCAGGCTGGAGGCCGGCTCGTCCTCCGGGCCAACCGCTCGAGGCTCCGGGAGGGCGCCGCGGTCGACCTTCCCGCTTGGCGTGAGGGGTAGCGCGTCGAGCCGCACGAAGGCCGACGGCATCATGTATTCGGGCAGCTTCTCCTGGAGGAACTGACGGAGCGCACCGTCGGCGGGGACCGGCTCGGCTCTGGCCACCCAATACACGACCAGATGCCCCCCGCCCGCGGGGTGCTTGCGGACGGCCGCTACCGCCTCCCGGACGCTCGGGTGCTCCGCGACCGCGGTCTCGACCTCCCCCAGCTCGACGCGGAATCCCCGGACCTTCGCCTGGGAGTCCCGCCGCCCCGCAAACTCGACGGTGCCGTCCGCAAGCAGGCGTCCCATGTCGCCCGTCCGATAGATCCGGCTCCCGTCGTCCTGCGGGAGGAAGGCCGTCCGCGTCAGCTCCGGTCGCTTCCAATAGCCCAGCGCCACGTGGCGGCTGCGGATCGCGATCTCACCGTAGAGTTGGCCCGGCTCTCCCCGGGGACTGAGCAGCAAGACCTCCGTGTCCGGCACCGGGTATCCGAGCGGCACCGAAGGCCGTTCGATCTTCGTGCGCTTGTCCACGATGTGCTGTAGCGACACCGTCGACTCCGTGGGCCCGAAGCCGTTCACGAACAAGCAGTGCCGAGGCAGGTGCTTCCGGTACGCCTCGACGTCCTCGCGGCGGACCTCCTCCCCGCCGAGCACGACGAGCCGCAGGTTGGGCGAGAGCTCCTGTCCCGCGCATGAGGCGATCAGGTGCCGGTAGACGGTCGGCGTCGAGTGGTACACCGTGATGCCTTCGCCGCGCAGGGTGTCGCGCAGCCCGATGAGGCCCGCGGCACGGACATCGATGGGCCGGAGCATGGCGCCGGTGAGCAGCGCGGCGAAGATGTCCATCACCGCGGCGTCCACACTGTAGGAGGAAAGCAGCGTGAGCCGGTCATCGGGCGAGACGTGCAGGTTGTTCGTGTAGGCCCGGATGAAGTGCAGGACGTTGCGATGGTCCTGGAGGACGCCCTTGGGCCGGCCCGTGGATCCGGACGTATACAAGAGGTAGGCGGGGTGGTCCGGCGGCACGGCTCGGACCCGCCCTCCGGCCGGCGGACCCTTCAGGGCTCCGTCGGCGTCGAGCACCTGCAGGTGGCTTCCGAGCGCCTGCGCCAGGGGCCGATGACGCGCGCTCGTGAGGACCGCGCGGGCCCGCGAGTCCTCGACGATGTACGAGAGCCGCTCGGCGGGATGGCCCGGATCGAGCGGGACGTACGTGCCGCCGGCCGCGAGGACCCCGAGTATGCCGGCGATCATCGTGGCGTCGTGGTCCAGCAGCAAGGCGATGCGCGCCTGCCCGCCGTCCACCATCGGCCTGACGGCCCCGGCGATCCGCTCGACCACGCCCGCCAGCGTCTCGTAGGTCCAGGCCCGATCACCGTCCCTCACCGCGATGCGCTGGGCGTGCGCCTGCGCTTGCTTTGCGAAACGCTCCGGGATCGACTGCTCTACCTCGTCTCGGGAAAAGGCGGCGAAGGAGCGTTCCGCCAGCGTGGCCGCTTCGCGAGGACCGCGCCCGCCGCTCTTGTCCGCGGGCGCGAGGATGGGCAGGGCGGAGATGCGCTGGTCCGGCCGCGCCGCGATGCTCTCGAGAAGAACCGTGAAGCGCTCCAGCAGGCGGGCGATCGTCTCGCGGTCGAACAAGTCGGTGCTGTAGCGAACGCGTCCGACGATCCCCTCGGGCCGCTCATCGACCTCCAGGTAGAGGTCGACCCGGGCGATCCCGACGTCGACGTCCATCTGGGTCAGGTTCCAGCCGGGCCGTGGGGCAGGCAGCGGCGGCTCGAGAACGAACATGACCTGGAAGAGAGGATTGCGGCTGGGGTCCCGCGGGGGTTGAAGGCTCTTCACCACCTGCTCGATCGGGACCTCGGCGTGGGACAGGGCCTCGAGGGTCGCCTCCCGAACGCTGCCGAGGACCTCCCGGAAGCTGCGCTCCTCCGAGAGTCGCGTCCGGAGAACGAGCGTGTTGAGGAAGAACCCCAGGAGATTCTCCAGTTCGGGCCGGTTGCGGACAGTGGCCACGGTGCCGACCAGCATGTCTTCCTGGCCCGTGTAGCGGTAGAGCAGCACGTTGAACGCGGTCAGCAGCGTCGTGAACAGCGTGGCGCCCTCGCGCTGGCTCAGCGCCTTGAGCCGGTCGCTGAGCTGTCGGGGCAGGGCGAACGTGGGCTGCTCCCCGCGGAACGTCTGTATCGGAGGGCGCGGGCGGTCGCCCGGCAGTTCGAGCACGGTCGGCGCGTCTGCCAGTTGCCGCCGCCAGTAGTCGAGGTGGGCCGGCGGCGTCTCCTCCGAGGAGCGCTGTCGCTGCCAATGGGCGAAGTCACCGTACTGGATCTCCGGCTCGGGAATCGCCGACGGTCGGCCCGCGACACGCGCTTCGTACAGCGCGGTCAACTCGGGCAGGAACACCGAGTACATCGATACCCCGTCGAAGATGATCTGGTGGAGGGTGATGTACAGCCGGTGCTCCTCGTCGCCGAGCCGGATCAGGCTGAACCGCAGCAGGGGCCCGCGCGCGAGGTCGAACGGCCGCCGGGCCTCTTCGGTGGCGATTCTCAACGCCTCGGCCTCGCGCTCGGCCGGGGGCCGCCCGCGCAGATCGATGACGGGGAGCGTGATCGGGGGAGCCTCCTGCACGACCTGGACAGGCTCGCCGCCGACCACGGCCATCGTCGTTCGCCAGGCTTCGTGCCTCCGGAGGACCTCGCCCAGGCTCCATTCCAGGGCCGACACGTCCAGGGGGCCGTGCCGGTGGACGGTCAACGGTTCGTTGTAGAGCGGCAGCTCGGGGGCGAGCTGGCAGTGGAGCCAGATCTGGTGCTGTCCGGCGGAGAGCGGCGCGAGGGGCGGAGAAGCTCGCCGCGGTATGACGCGGCCCGCGGCCGGACCGAGCCGGACCTCTCCGCGAAGGTACTTCTCGAGGAGGCGCTGCTTCGACCCCGAGAGCGGAATGGTCCGCGCGGAGGCCCGGCTTTCGTCGGACACCACGGACCCCATCGCCTTAGGAGGGAGCCGCCGCGGCCCCGAAGGTGACCGGCAGAGCCGTGAGGCCGCGCAGCCCCAGATTCGTCCGCCACGTCAGGCGGCCGGGCTCCAGGGCGAGGCCGGGCAGGCGGCGCAGCATCGCCTCGAAGGCGATCTGTCCCTCCATCCGCGCCAGCGGCGCGCCGAAGCAGAAGTGGGCGGCCCAGCCGAAGGCGACGTGCCGGTTGTCCTTGCGGGTGACGTCGAGGCGGTCGGGGTCGGGGAATCGCTCGGGGTCGCGGTTCGCCGCCGCCATCACTGCGATCACCGCCTGTCGTCGGCGGATCCGCCGGCCACCCAGCTCCACGTCGGCGGGCGCCAGTCGCGCCGTGTGCTGGCTCGGGCTCTCGTAGCGGAGCAGCTCTTCGACGGCGGAAGGGATCAGGGACGGGTCACGGCGGAGCTTCTCGAGCTGGTCCGGATTGCGGAGGAGCGAGAGCACGCCGTTCCCGATGAGGTTGGTGGTCGTCTCCTGCCCCCCCACCATGGTCACGATGCAGTTCGCAATGACCTCCTCCTCCGTGAGCCGGTCGCCATCGATCTCGGCCTCCATGAGCGCGCCGACCAGGCCCGCGCGCGGGCGGGCGCGTTGATCGCGCATGGCGGAGCGGAAGTAGGCCGTCATCTTCTCCACGGAACCGAGGACCCGGTCCGCGTGGTCGGGGTTGTGTTGGAAGTTCCCGAGCATCTCCGCGAAATCCTGGGACCACGACTTCAGCCGGCGGTGGTCTTCCACGGGGACGCCCAGCATCTCGGCGGTGACGATGCAAGGGAGGGGCTCGGCCACGTCCGCGATCACGTCCATGCGGCCGGCCGGCAGTACCGCATCGATCAGCCGGTCGGTGATCTCCCTGATGTGGGCGCGCAGGATCTCCACGCGCGCGGGGGTGAAGGCGTGGGCGGCCAGGCTCCGCAGCCGGGTGTGGGCGGGCGCATCCATGAAGAGCATCTGCTTGACCATCACCTGCGCGATGGGGTTCAGCTCGGCGAGGCCCATGGCCGAGAGCTGCTCGGGAGTCGGCGTGCGGTCGGCGGAGAAGTCCCGCAGGACGCGGATGACGTCCCCGTACCGGGTCACCACCCATACGTGCAGGAAGGGATCCCAGTGCACGGGGTCCTCGCTGCGCAGGCGGTGGTAGAGAGGATAGGGATCGGCCAGGACCTCCGGATCCAGCAGCCGATAGAGGCTCAGCGCCGGCTCGGGCGGCGGCACCCAGGCTTTGCTCGCGATCATGGGAGGTCCGTCGCGCCCCTCCCGGGCTCCTGCAGCAGACGCTCCGCCTCCTCTTCCTGCATGGATTCGAGCTTCTCCACCACCCGGCGCTCGATCTCCGCGGAGAGCCCGGCGACGGTGGGGCTGTCGAAGAGGGTCCGCAGGTCCAGCTCGACTGCGAACGCCTCGTCGACGCGGGCGATGAGCTGCGTCCCCAGCAGGGAATGGCCCCCGAGCATGAAGAAGTTGTCGAAGACGCCGACCCGATCGACGCCGAGGAGCGCGGCCAGGAGGTCGGCCACGCGCGCCTCGACCGGCGTACGCGGGGCCACGACCTCGTCGTCGCGCAGGCTCGTGGTCGCATCCGGCGAAGGCAGGGCCGCCCGGTCCACCTTGCCGTTCGCGCTCAAGGGCAACGAAGGCAGCGCGACGAAGGTCGCGGGCATCATGTAGTCGGGGAGGCGGCCGGCCAGGAACTCCTTCAGCGTGCCTTCGGTGGGCCGCGCTCCGGGGGCGAGCACGACGTAGGCGACCAGACGCTTGTCACCGGGAGTGGCCTCGGGCGCGACCACGACGCTCTCGCGGACGGCCGGATGAGCGTCGAGGGCGGCGACGACCTCGGCCGGCTCGATGCGATGGCCGCGGATCTTGATCTGCTCGTCGACCCGACCCAGGAAGGCGAGCTGGCCGTCGGGGAGGCAGCGCACCAGATCCCCGGTCCGGTAGAGCCGGTCCCCCGCCCACGCGCCGAAGGGGTGCGGGATGAAGCTCTGCACGGTGAGGTCCGGCCGGTTCCGGTAGCCGCGGGCGAGGCCCGCCCCGCCGATGTACAGCTCTCCCGGGACGCCGGCCGGCACGGGCCGGCGCTCCTCGTCGAGGATGTGGATTTCGGTCTCGTCGATGGGCCACCCGATCGCCGGCAGCTCGCCCGGACGGCTGCGGGGCAGCACCGTGGCGGAGGTCGCGACCACGGTGCACTCCGTGGGACCGTAGTTGTTCACGAGCACGAAGGGCAGGCGGGGCGAGGGATAGTGGTGGAGGGTATCGGCGCCGGTGAGCATCGCACGCAGGGCGCAGTCGGCCGGCCACGGGAGCGCCATGACGCGCTCGGCCATCGGCGTCGGCACGAACGTCAGGCTGATGCGCTCGCGGACCAGCCAGTCGCGCAAGCCCTCGGGCTCCTGCCGAATGAGGTCGTCCGGGACGTGCACGCTGGCCCCGGCCGTGAGATACGGCCACAGCTCCCAGACGGCAGCGTCGAAGCCGACGCTCGCGAGCTGCGTCGCTCGATCCGACGGCGTGACGTCGAAGGCGCGCCAATGCCAACGCACCAGGTTCAGGAGGCTCCCGTGCGTGATCTCGACACCCTTCGGTTCGCCGGTGGACCCCGAGGTATAGATGACGTAGGCGAGGTTCTCGGGCCGCGGCTCGACCGGTGGTGCCGGCGGCAAGTCCCCGCGCTCGTCCCGCCCATCGGGATCGAGCGCGACGACACTCCAGTCGCCGGCCGGAAGCCGGTCGACCAGACAACGCGCGGTCACGAGCACCGGTGGCCGTGCGTCGCTCAACAGAAAGGCCAGCCGATCCCGGGGGTACGCGGGATCCAGCGGGAGGTAGGCCGCGCCCGCCTTCATGATGCCGAGCGCGCCGACCGCCATCGCCGGCGAGCTCTTGAGGCACAGTCCGACCGCGTCGTCGGGCCCGACGCCGAGGGCGCGCAGGCGACGGGCCAGGCGTTCGGCTCGGGAATCCAGCTCGGCGTAGGTCAGCCCCCGGCCGCCGCCGGCGACGGCGAGGGCCTCCGGGCTCACGGCCGCCTGGGCCGCAACCAATGCGGGAACGCACGAGCCCGAAGCCTCCGCGTTTCGGCGGGCATTCGACCCGTCGCCCCCCCATCCATACGGCCGTTCTGCGAGACTGCGCGTCATCGTCGAGCGCCTCCCTTCCGCCACCGAGCCGGTCTGCCCTGGCCCGCCCCCTCAAGCTCCCGCGTACCGCTCCCCGGCTCTCAGCGTCACCGCGCCGGTCCCAGGAGCCCGAGCAGTCTGAACCTGGCGGTGACCGTGGTATTCGCCCCCAGGGCCACGGTGCATGTGCCGGCCCCCGTGCATCCGCCGCCGCTCCAGCCGTCGAAGGCGGACAGAGGGTCCGGCGTCGCCGTCAGGGTCACGGTGGTGCCGCCATCGTATGTCGCCGCGCAGGCGGACCCGCAGTTGATGCCGGCCGGGTTGGAGGTGACCGTCCCATTCGCGAGGCCGAGGAGACTCTGCTTCGTGACCGAGAGGGTGAAGCGAGGGACGAACAGGGCGGTCACAGTGGTGTCCCCGTTCAGCGTCACGGTGCAAGCCCCAGTGCCCAAGCAGCCGCCGCCGCTCCAGCCGGCGAACCGGGATCCGATGTCGGCACTCGCGGTCAGGGTCACGGCCGTGCCGTTCACATAGGAGGCGGAGCACGTGGCTCCGCAGCTGATCCCGGCCGGGCTGGAGGTCACGGTGCCGGTGCCGGCGCCGGTCTTGCCGACGTTGAGAGCGTAGCTCTTGAGGTCGAAGTTGGCCGTGACCGTGGCCGCGGCGCCCATCGTGACGGTGCAGGCGCCAGTGCCCACGCACCCGCCGCCGCTCCAGCCGGTGAAGACGGAGCTGGCGTCCGGAGCCGCGCCCAGCGTCACGACCGTCCCGCTCGTATAGGAGGCGGAGCACGCGGCGCCGCAGCTGATCCCGGCCGGGCTGGAGGTCACGGTGCCCGTGCCGGTGCCGGTCTTGGCGACGTTGAGAGCGTAGCTCTTGAGGTCGAAGTTGGCCGTGACCGTGGCCGCGGCGCCCATTGTGACGGTGCAGGCGCCGGTGCCCGTGCAGGCTCCGCTCCAACCCGTGAAGATGGAACTGGCGTCCGCAGCCGCGCTCAGCGTCACGACCGTCCCGCTGTTGTAGGAGGCGGAGCACGTGGCGCCGCAGTTGATCCCGGCCGGGCTGGAGGTCACGGTGCCCGTGCCGGCGCCGGTCTTGCTGACGTTGAGAGCGTAGCTCTGAAGGTCGAAGTTGGCCGTGACCGTGGCCGCGGCGTTCATGGTGAGCGTGCAGGCGCCAGTGCCCACGCACCCGCCGCCGCTCCAGCCGGTGAAGATCGAACTGGCGTCCGCAGCCGCGCTCAGCGTCACGACCGTCCCGCTGTTGTAGGAGGCGGAGCACGCGGCGCCGCAGCTGATCCCGGCCGGGCTGGAGGTCACGGTGCCGGTGCCGGTGCCCGTCTTGCTGACGGTGAGGGTGGCGCTCTGGAGGCTGAAGTTGGCGGTGACCGTGGTCGCCGCGTTCATCGTGACGGTGCAGGCGCCCGTGCCCGTGCAGGCGCCGCTCCAACCGGTGAAGCTGGAACTGGCGTCCGCAGCCGCGCTCAGCGTCACGACCGTCCCGCTGTTGTAGGAGGCGGAGCACGTAGCGCCGCAGTTGATCCCGGCCGGGCTGGAGGTCACGGTGCCGCTCCCGGTGCCCGTCTTGCTGACGTTGAGAGCGTAACTCTGGAGGTCGAAGTTGGCGGTGACCGTGGCCGCGGCGTTCATGGTGACCGTGCAGGCGCCAGTGCCCACGCACCCGGCGCCGCTCCAGCCGGTGAAGGTGGAACTGGCGTCCGCAGCCGCGCTCAGCGTCACGACCGTCCCGCTGTTGTAGGAGGCGGAGCATGTGGCGCCGCAGTTGATGCCGGCCGGACTGGAGGTCACGGTGCCGGTGCCGGTGCCCGTCTTGCTGACGGTGAGGGTGGCGCTCTGGAGGTTGAAGTTGGCGGTGACCGTGGCCGCGGCGTTCATCGTGATCGTGCAGGCGCCGGTGCCCGTGCAGGCGCCGCTCCAACCGGTGAAGATGGAACTGGCGTCCGCAGCCGCGCTCAGCGTCACGACCGTCCCGCTGTTGTAGGAGGCGGAGCACGCGGCGCCGCAGTTGATGCCGGCCGGG